>JGI12635J15846_10001182_pt1 | contig 22870 bp, 17 predicted proteins | sample BlaSpr_A8_OM2_M2_FD_15846 | JGI IMG/M metagenome (IMG submission 15846) | reverse complement strand
GCGCTCGATCTCGAAATTGTCCAGGTCCACACGCCGGAAGACGATCCCCGTATCCGCCGGAGCCGGAAGCAGCCTCAGGTGGCAACGCACGGCGGTGTGCAGCCCGACGCCGCGAGTTTCGACTGGTTTTTGAATTGTGAGTTGATAAGGCATCAGTTGGATCGGGCTGTACAATGCACTTCGGTGACCCCTCATCACCAATTATAGCCCTTTGCAATCAGTAGCTTATAGAGCCAACCTTAGATATGTTCCGAGTGGTGTGGTAAGAGTACAACATAACGGTATGTTCAGACGTGGTTCAGCTTGAACAGGTTACGTCGCGTTTCGAAGGATCAAGGCTAAACGGAGACGTTCAGGAATTGCCCGTGCGGAGTGGTTGTTCCACTCGAAGTGGCGGCGGGTTGAGCTTCCGTCGTGCCGCTCGGTGCGAGAGAGTCTTGCAACTTCTGGAATTGCGCCACAGCCGTCGCATTCTGCTGAGCAGTCGCGGCGCTTTGGTCCAAGGCGTTGGTGTTGTTGTTGCTGGCCGCTGCAGAACTGGCGGAAACCTGACTGGTTTCCTGCGCCGAGGCTTGTGGCTGATTTTGCGTTTGCGGCGATTGGATCTGATTTTGATTCGCGCTGGCGATGGCGAGCTGCGCGGTAGTTTGCGCCGGATTCGCCGAGCCGACCGCGGCATTTTGCTGCGAACTATTCGCAGCGGCCTGAACGTTCTGGACGATTTGCCGCAGCGCAGCGGGATCGTTCACCCAATTCAGCATTCCTTCGCGGCTAATCAAGCTCAGAGTTTGCGGATCGATGCCAGGCTGTTGCAACACGCGGTCAAGCTGCTGCAGAGTCTGCTGCGCCGGAGCCGCGCTCGACGCGGTTACTGCCATTGCAGTCGCGTCCGCGCTTGCGGGCGCGTTCGCGACGGGAGATTGTGTGGCCGCGGGAGCTTGCGCGGGCGGTGACGCAGCTACGGTCGGAGCGTTACGCTGAATCGTTGGTGGTGTCGCCGCCGCAGCATTGTTCTGACTCGCCGGAAATGTAGTTGTCTGGGCGAGCAGCGTGAATGTCGCGGGTTGCGCGTTTCCGGCCGAAGGTGCGTTTTGTTGGCGTTGATGCGGCAGCAGCGTTCCAGAAAGGGACACCGTATCCTGCACCGGCTTAGGCGGTGGCGCAGTGGAAACCCCGCGCGCTGGAAGCACCGGGCTTGGGGCCAAGGCCTGCGGAGCGTCGGCGTTCTCCGCCGCGTTGGCGGCCGAGTCGTTGTGGAGCGCCGCGATTTGGAAGTTGCTCGAGCCCATCTAAACCTCGCCCTATTCAGCTAAGTCGTGCACAATGAGCTGTTCAAGTCGGTTCGACGGATGCGCGCGTTCCAGTGCGCGTCCAATTCGAGACCTATCTTTCCTGTCTAGCATATCGGCGGGCACGCGTACAGCATTAGGACAAATTTGCCGCCCGCAGCCCGGTTGTCTCGCCCGGGCCCTTCCGCGTACAATAGCTTTTCATCCAAACGCCGATGGATACGCCCTTTACGATCCTTCCGAATACCACGCCACCGCCCGCGGAGCATCCGCGGCCGTCCTGGTTGCGTGTGCGATTTTTCGGCGGACCAAAATATCAGGAACTGAAGCGCACGATGCGCACGCTGGATCTGCACACGGTGTGTGAGAGCGCGCGCTGCCCCAACATGGGCGAGTGCTGGGAACACGGCACGGCCACTTTCATGATTTTGGGGGATATTTGCACGCGGGCGTGCGGATTCTGTGCTGTGCCGAGCGGCAAGCCTGTGGGTCCTCCGGCGGAAGACGAACCGGAGCGCGTGGCGGAGGCGGTGGCGCGAATGGGATTGCGCTATGCGGTGGTGACTTCGGTGAATCGCGATGATCAACCGGACGGCGGCGCGGCGATTTTTGCGCGCACGATCACGGAAATTCGTGCGCGCGTGCCGGGATGCAAAGTGGAAGTACTGATCCCTGATTTTCGCGGCGATTGGACAGCGCTCGAAACCGTAATGGCGGCGAAGCCGGACGTGTTGAATCACAACATGGAAACGGTGCCGCGACTTTATCGCCAGGTGCGCAAGGGCGCGGTGTTTGAGCGGTCACTGGAATTATTGCGGCGCGCGGGAGAAATGATTCCGGGACTTCCCACCAAAACCGGAATGATGCTGGGACTGGGCGAAACGCACGAAGAAGTGCTGGCGGCGATGGAAGATATCGCGGCGCAAGGCACGCACATTTTGACGCTCGGCCAGTACATGCAGCCGACGCACGACCATTTGCCGATCGAGCGCTATGTGCATCCCGACGAATTCGCGGAGTTCAAGCGGCTGGGCGAAACGATGGGATTCAAACACGTGGAAGCCGGGCCGCTGGTACGGTCTTCGTATCACGCTTTCGAACAGGAAGAAGCGGCACATTCGTAGCGCTGCAGCTTATTGCAGTTCTGAAGTTCTCACCCCACTCAAATTCCAATGAATCCCTGGCGCGGACTGAAAAATTTGCCACGCGAAATGTGGATACTTTCGGCGGCGACGCTGGTGAATCGCTCCGGAACGATGGTGCTGGCGTTTCTAGTTTTGTATGTGACGCACACGTTGGGAGTGACGCCGGCGCGAGCGGCGCTTGCGCTGATGGTGTACGGCGTGGCGGCGCTGCTGGTCATGCCGCTTGCGGGAATTCTGTCTGATCGCGTGGGACCGCTGCCGATCATGAAGGGTTCGCTGTTTCTCACCGGTTTTCTGCTGCTTTTATTTCCCTTGGCGAAAAGTTACGGCGCGATTTTGCTGATGACGTTTGCTTTCGCGGTGCTGAATGAATCGGTGCGACCTGCGAGCCTATCGATGGTTTCGGATTTGGTGCCGCCCGCGCAACGCAAAGCGGCATTCGCGCTGAGCCGGCTCGCGGCGAATCTGGGGATGAGCGTGGGACCGGCGATCGGCGGAATTCTGGCGGTGTATTCGTTTCGCTGGCTATTTGTGGTGGATGGCACGACTTCGATTCTAGCGGGAGTGGTGCTGGCGCTCGCACCGATGCGCAGCGTGGGGCGCCAAAAAACACACGAGCCGGAGTGGGCGGACGCGACGGACCTGGGTCGCGAAATCGAAGCCGATACTTTGACGCCACTGGCCACACTGCATCCCGCGGCGGATCTGCGCGCGTTTCGAAATCCACGGATGCTTTATTTTCTGGCGGCGCTGATTCCGGTGCAGCTGGTGTTTTTTCAATTTACGTCCACGTTGCCGTTATTCTTGGTGCGTTATTTGCATTTTCCGGAATCGGTGTATGGAACGATTTTCACCGTGAACACTTTGTTGATTGTGGCGATGGAAGTTCCATTGAACACGGCGATGGCCCACTGGACGCACCGGCACACGCTGATGCTGGGCGCGTTCTTGTACGCGGTGGGATTTGGATCGTACGCGCTGGTGGGGATTGCTCCATTCGGAAAAACCGCGGGGGCTTTTGCGGCCGTTGTTATCTGGACGTTCGGTGAAATGATTCTGATGCCGGGCAGCTCGGCGTATGCAGCGGAACTCGCACCGCCCGAGAGGCGCGGAGAATACATGGGGCTATACACGATGTCGTTCAACATCGCGTTTGCGGTGGGACCTTGGCTGGGCGCGAGCATTCTGGGGAAGTGGGGAGCGACGACGATGTGGGGCGCAGCGTTTGTATCGGGATGCATTTCGACGACGCTGATGAGCCGTACCGGGCCGCGCAAGGGACCGGATCTGAACCAGCGGTCACTCGCGCGGTGAGTCGAGAAATGCTTTCGCGATTACGCGGGTGCGGGCGGAACAGGAGGGACAGGATGGGCACGGGGAGCAGCAATCGGCAGCGGCAGGTTGATCCGCGATTCTGAGCGCGGCTTGAAAATATTCGCTGGCTTTTTCGGGAAGACGAGCGGTTGCGCCACCACGGCGGCGCGCTCGTATTGAAAGTCGAAGGTGCGCAAATTTCGGGCGAGATGGAAGCGCATTTCCACGGGCGTCACCACGCCGTGGTCAATGCCGATTTGCATCTGGCGAATTCCTTCCGTCCGGCTGCCGCCGGGGATGCCCATGAAGAAGCGCAAGATTTTTACGGCGGTTGAAAGTGAATCCACGTAGTAGTTGTAGAGGCCCAGGCCGGCGGTAGCGTCTGGCATTTGCGGATCGAGTTCGAGGGCACGCAGAAATTCGGAGCGGGCGGAGACTCCGGCGTGCGCGACCGCGCGATTTTCTCCGCGCAAAACTTCCAGGCGCACTTTCAAGGCAAAACCCATTCCTGCATAGAAGTGCATATCCGCCGCATCGGATTTAGCAATTTGCGCGTGGGCGAGATCAATTACTTTGTCCGCCAGCAGGAGGAAAGCTTCGTCTTCCGGTTTTTTTCCACGCTTCCAGGCATCGATCATTCCGTAACGGACTTCGAGATTGGCGCAGTAAATCTTCCACCAGCGCGCTTCACCTTCGAGCAGGACGGGGAGGGGATTTTCGGGCTGGGACTGTTCGAGATTGCGCAGTATGGCGATGGCGCCGTCGGGATCGCCACTGTACATTTTGTCCATGGCTTGGATCGCTTCGGGCGGAAGCTTGATATCGCCGGCACGGGCGGGCGCCGCGGCGAGCATCGCGGCGATGGAAGCGAAGCAGAGCGCGACGGCAAGATAGATGCGAGAGGTTCGGTGAGGCACGGTATTCACTTTACTCTTTTTATCCAGCCGAGGAGCCATGCGGCGCTAACGTACATTACGAAACACTGCAGCGCAAAGGGAAGGAAGCCGAGGAAACCGGGGGCGGGCATCTCGAAAATTTTCCAACGCTGAAACATCGGGAAGGTGTAGAGCCATTTTGCGGCTGCCCAATAATTCCAGAATTCCCACAGGCAGCCGCAAATCCAGCCTGCGAGGAGAAATCCGTAGAGGCGCTGGCGCATGCCTTCGGCCTGATCGCCGATAAAGGATGGAAGGCCGAGGCGGTGATTGAGGGGATCGAGGAGCAAAAGAAATCCGATCCAGACGAGCGCGAAAAGGTAGGCGGCGAGGTGCCGGGGCACGAGGAGTGGGACGAGCAAGCAGGCCGCGCCGGAAATCATCAGGATGAATTCGGCGGTGCGCGAGATTTTCCGGTGCTGCGGCGCGGGTTCCGCCAGCGGGTCGCCTGATTGCGCTGGGAGAATGGCCTGGACCAAGTCGGCGGATTCGAAAACCGCGGGCGAGATAGTGGCGAACGACCAGGCATAACCGAGAAGCGCGGCGGGCCACGCGCGGGGAAGGCCGACGTAGGTCCAATTTTGCAGGCGGAGATTGTAGGCTTCGAAAATCAGCCAGAGAGGAATTGAGAGAAATGCGAGGCGCGCGACGACGATGGGCGCGTCGTTGAGGCGCGAGCGATTGGTGAGGGCGAGTACCGCGGCATCGGCGATGAGGATGTAGGCGCTCCAGGCGATGGGCGTGAAATAGGTGGCTACTGGCTCGACGCGCGCGAAGAGTAATACTTCGGCGGAGAGCAGGGCGAGCCATCCGAGCCAGCCGTAGGTTGGGAAGGCGCGGAGGCGACGGGCGCGGAAATATCCGAGAAAGAGTGAGGCTACGGTGGCGACGGTGAGCGCGAGTCCGAGGGCGGTGTGGGCGTCTAGCATGAGAGTGAGCGGCGCGGTGCTCCAGTTAATGATAACGCAGAGGTGGAGAAGTGTTCGGTGTGGTGACGGAGGAAGCATTTTCCCGGCGGCGAGTCGAAGAGAAATCCCTGCCTGCGGCAGGCAGGCTTCGCTGCGCTCCATTCGCGAAATCACTCAGGGCAGGCAGGATGACGAGCCAAGGAAGGAGCACAGGCAAGATAGCCTATGCTACGCGAACGCGCGGACCGGTGTAGTTTTCGGGGTGCTAGGTTCGCATTCTTGTTATGCTGACTTTCCTGTTTTTTGGAAAACATTGACTGAGGAAGGATTTTCTGACGCTGCGGCATGAGTGAACCGGAAAAACTCGAGCGTGGATTGGGGCTGATTGAAGCGACGTCGTTGAACATGACGTTCATGGTGGGGATTGGCCCTTTCATCGTGATTCCGTTCATTGTGCGCGCGATGGGCGGGCCGCAGTGCATTCTGGCGTGGGTGGTGGGTGCGGTGCTGGCGGCGTTGGACGGATGCGTGTGGGCGGAATTGGGTGCGGCGATGCCGCAGGCGGGAGGGAGTTACGTTTTTCTGCGGGAGGCGTACGGGGCGAACCGGCTGGGGCGGCTTATGTCGTTCCTATTTATCTGGCAGACGCTTTTTCAGGCGCCGTTGAGCATTTCATCGGGCGCGCTTGGATTTGCGGATTATTCGATTTATCTGACGGCGAAGATTCCGGCGGTGGCGGGGTGGCTGCGCACGCACACGCAATACGCCAGCGGAATTATTGCGAACTACGACCGCGGGATCGCGGTGTTGATGATCGCGATTGCGGTGTTGCTGTTGTACCGGCGGATTACCGCAATCGGGAAAATTTCCACGGTGCTGTGGGTGATTGTGCTGGGGACGATTTTATGGCTGATTTATGGCGGGGCGACGCACTTTAACGCGAGCAATCTTCTTAGCTACCCCTCTGGAGCGTGGAGTTTTTCGTGGATTTTTTTCGCGGGGCTGGGGCACGCGTCGGTGCAGACGATTTATAGCTATCTGGGCTATTACAATGTGTGCAATCTGGGCGGGGAGATGAAGGACCCAGGAAAGAATATTCCGCGGGCGATTTTCATTTCGATTTTCGGGATCGCGATTTTGTATTTTCTCATGCAGACGAGCATATTGAGCGTGGTGCCATGGCAGGAAGCGGCGCGTTCGAGTTTCGTGGTGAGCTTGTTCGTGGAGCGCACGTTTGGAATGCACTGGGCGACGCTGGCCACGGCGCTGATTCTGGTGCTGGCGTTCGGGTCGGTGTTTTCGGCGACGCTGGGATATTCGCGGGTGCCGTACGCGGCGGCGCTGGACGGGAATTTTTTCTCGGTGTTCGCGAAAGTGCATCCGACGAAGCGTTTTCCGCACGTGGCGCTTTTGGCGTTGGGTGGTACGTCCATGGTGGTTTGCTTGTTTTTTGGCCTGTTTTCGGTGATTCGCGCCATCCTGGCGATGCGCTGCCTCATCCAATTTGTCGGCCAGGCGGTGGGATTGCTGCTGCTGCACCGGAGATGGAAAGCGGAGCACTGGCCTTTCCGCATGTGGCTGTATCCCGTGCCGGTGGTGCTGGCGATTGCGGGATGGATCGCAGTTTTTATTTCCACGGGTCGCGGGCCGATGCTGGCCTCGCTTGCGGCGATGGTGGCGGGTATTCTGGTGTACATGGGACGCGCGCGAATGCTGCGGCAGTGGCCCTTTGAGGAGGCCGGGACTTGAATTGGAATCCGAGGCGGGGATTTTTTGGCGTGACTGCAATTATTTCTTGCGTGGTTTCTTTTGCGTGCGCGGCACCACGGCCGGTTAGGGCGCAGTCGCTGCCGGAAACGGTAGAGGCGATTCATAAAGCGCGGGTGAGCACGCGCATCCTTTTTATTACGGCACATCCTGATGATGAGTGGTCGAGCCTGCTGGCTTATCTTTCGCACGGATTGAATGCGGATGTGGCGCTGCTGACGATTACGCGCGGGCAGGGCGGGCAAAACGCGATCGGGCCGGAGCAGGATGGAGAGTTGGGCGTGGTGCGTACGGAAGAATTGCTGGCGGCGGGTGAACATTACGGCGTGCGGCAGTATTTCACGCGCGCTTTGGACACCGGATATTTGAAGAGTCCGGAGCAGGCGAGCAAAGTGTGGGGAAATCTGGCGTTGGAAGACATGGTGCGAGTGATACGCACGTACCGGCCGGACGTGGTGATTAACGGCTGGGGTGGAGTACATTCCGGGCACGGGCATCATCAGGAGAGCGGAATTTTGACGCCGCAAGCGGTGACGGCGGCGGCGGATCCGAAAATGTTTCCGGAACAGATTGCGGAAGGGCTGGGGCCGTGGAAGGTGACGCTGGAAGCGCGGGTGGCGCGCAACGCGACTGCAGCGAACGCTGTGGCGTTGCCGGCGGATGAAGTGTCGCCGCTGTGGGGAAAAACGTACGTGGAGATGGGGATGGAGGGGCACGCGCAGCATCGGTCGCAGGGCACGCCGGCGTTTTTCGGGAACGCGTTTTTCCGGCGGCCGGTATTTCTGGTGGCGGAGGACGAGAAGGGCGAGGCGGGTAAATTTGATGCGCAGATGCTGGCTGAGCCGCTTGCGTCGCTGGCCGCGCGATTTCCGGGCGCGCAGGCGACGATGGCTCCGGCGTTAAATGCAGCCGATGCGGAATTAGCGGCTGCGGCGAAATCCNCGCTGGAATTGGATCGCGCGGCTGCGGCGAAGTCGCTGGCTGCTGCGGCGAAAGAGATTGCGGGACTTCGCGAGCAACTGGTGAAGCAGGGTGGCGACGGCGCCGTGTGGGAGATTGACGGGGTATTGAAGCGAATTAATCTGGCGCTGGCCGATGATGTGGCGATTCCGCTGGACGCGCAGGCGAGCCGGCACGAATTGGTGGCTGGCGAAAACTTTTCGGTGGATGTGTCTATTGCGGGGACTCCGGCGGTGCCGGCGAAGTGGACGCTCGACGAGAGCAGCGTCGTGGTGCCGAGCGGATGGAGCGTCACGCCGGACGGAACGAAAGGAGCGAGCGACGCAGGCACCGCGAAGTTCACGGTGGCGATTCCGGCGGGGGCGGAGCGATCGCTGACTGCCGCGGACGCGATTTTGCCGTTTCCACCGCCGCTGGTGCGGTTGGCGCTGCGCGTGGAAGTTGCGGGATATGAATTTGCGATCGAACGGCCGGTGAATTCGATGGAGGCCACCACTACCGGGATACAAACTTATCCGCTGGAACTGGTGCCGGCGGTGACATTGACCGTGGAACCGAAGCAGGTGATGGCGCCGGAGAAACGGGCGGCGATGCCGGTGAAACTTTTCGCGCGAGTGCGTTACCACGGTACGGCGGCGACGAAAGTGACGGTGGGATTGGACGCGCCGAGGGATTGGACGGTGCAGCTACCGAACGTCGAGGGTCCGCTGGAATTCGCGAAGGGCGGCGACCGGTTGATTCAATTTGTAGTGACCGCGCCGGCGGAAACTGCTGCGGGGGCTTACACGTTGCGTCCTTACGCGCGGATGGGCGAGGAAACTTTTCGCACGTCCCTGGAATCGATTCCGACTTTGCCAACGCGAAATTGGAGCGAGCCGGCGGATGCGACGGTGCATGTGCTAAATCTGGTGGTGCCGGCGGGATTGCATATCGGTTATATCGCGGCGGAGAACGATACTTTGCCCGAAATTTTGCGGCAGATCGGGATTCGCGTGGATATGTTGGACGAAGTGGCGCTGGCGTTTGGAGATTTGAGCAAGTACGACGCGATTACGGTGGGAATACGCGCGTACGAGTTGCGTCCGGACTTGCTGCGCACGAACGTGCGGTTGCTGGATTACGTGAAGCGCGGCGGGACGCTACTGGTGCAATATCAGCGCGACTTCGCGTGGAACGAGGAATTGCCGGCGCCTTTTAAGGCCACGATGCCGGGGGAGACTTCGCGGGTGACGGATGCGAATTCGCCGGTGCGATTTCTGGCGCCGGATGATCCGCTGCTAAATTCGCCGAACAAGATTACGCTCGACGATTTTCAAGGCTGGGTGCAGGAGCGCGGACTTTATTTTTGGGGAACGTTTGATGCGAAGTATACGCCGGTGCTGGGGTTGACGGATCCGGGCGAGGCGGAAACGAAAGGGTCGCTGGTTTACGTGCGCGACGGGAAGGGTTTGTACATCTATACGGGACTGTCTTTTTTTAGAGAGTTGCCGGCGGGAGTGCCCGGGGCGTACCGGTTGTTCGTTAACTTGCTGAGCCAGACGCGACATGCGGCGGCGCAGGATTGACGCGATGAATGCAGCTACTGGCGAAGGACTAAGCAACGCGATTGATTTGAGCGCGCGCGCTAGCGTGATCGAACCGCGACTGGTGGCGATTCCGGAGGGGTGGTTTTCGATGGGGAGCGATACCGGGCAGGAGAACGAGCGGCCCGTGCACCGCGTGTGGGTGGATGCGTTCGAGATGGCGGAATGCCAGGTGACGAACGCGGAGTATGCGCGATTCTTGGCCGCAACGAAGCACCGCGCGCCGCTGCATTGGAGCGATAGGAACTTTTCCGATGCGGAGCAGCCAGTGGTGGCGCCTTCGTGGTTTGATGCGGCGGCTTACTGCCAGTGGTTGAGCGCGGGCAGCGGGCGGCGATATCGTCTGCCGACGGAAGCGGAATGGGAACGCGCGGCGCGCGGCGGCGTGGAGCAGAAACAATTTCCGTGGGGCGACGAGCCTCCTGAGCATTTGACGAATTATTCCGTGCGCTGGAAGAACGGGCCGGAGCCGGTGGGACGTGCGGAACGAAACGCGTATGGACTTTGCGACATTGGGGCGAACGTGCACGAGTGGTGCGCAGATTGGTTTGCGGCGGAATATTACGGTGCGTCGCCGGAGCGCAATCCCCAGGGGCCGACGCAGGGCGCGCGGAAAAGTTCGCGCGGAGGATCGTGGCGGCACCAGATTAAGATATCGCGGTGCGCGGCGCGGGCCAGCATACCTCCGGAATTTCAGTACGCGGATTATGGATTTCGCGTTGTGCGGGATTTGAGGAAATAGCGAGCACGCGCGTCTTTCTGGAGCGTTTTGAATTACAAGGCACGGCGGTTCGCGGACTGCCCCACAATATCCGACAGGGCTGACGCTGTGGCAAGCTGGGGCGCAGCAAGCAGCGCCCCTATCGCGAACAGCGCGTTCGCGCCAATTTCTCGCAAAGAAAATACGCACGAGCACCCACGACGCAAAATTCATAGGTCGTTTTTTCATGCGCAACACGTGCGCCAATGGCCGTCATTGTGCTTTCAGGGCCGTGCTATGCTCCGGCGGGGCAGGCAAGGAGGAAAACGCAAATGAGGCAGCTTGAGGTGAGTTTCGTGGGGTTGCGCGCGGGGGTGATTCGCGCGCTGGCGGGCGTCGTGGTGATTCTGCTGCTTTGCTCGGGGGTGTGGGCGCAGAAAAACAAGAAGAATCAGCCCGCGCCGGATCAGTCGCTGCCGTCCATGCCGATGTCGCCGAACGATCAGATCGAACACAACATTGGCGAAATGCTAGCGGCGCAGCAGTTGGGAAATCTGGAATTGATGCACAAATATTATTCAGATAGCGCCACGTTTGTGAGCAGCGATTACGGGCCGCCGATTGTGGGGTGGAAAAACTGGGCGGAAGGTTACGAAAGGCAGAAGGCGGCGTTCCAGCAGATGCAGATTATGCGGCGGAACACCTACATCTATATACATGCGGATGTGGCGTGGGCCACGTACCAGTGGGATTTTTCGGCGATGCTGGCGACAGGAAAGGGTTACGACGCGCGCGGGCAGACGACGCTGGTTTTCACCAAAGTCGGCAACGATTGGCTGGTGGTGCACAACCACACGGCGGTAGATTGCAGTTTGCTTGCGCCGGCGGAGGCGACGCCAGTGACGCCAGGACCATCCGCGGCGCCCGCGCAGTCTAAGCCGCCGAATCAGTGACGAGTGATCAGTGATAAGTGGCGCACGATTTGATGGGACGCGGCGGGCGCGACCCTTCGATCCCGCGCAGCGGGATCTCAGGGTGAATCGCCCTACAGGGCGATTCAGAACTTGTTGAAGCCCTCGAAGAGGAAGACGCCCAGGGCGGTCAGCAGCAGGACGATGGAAAGGATCATGAAGAGCTTGATGGGCTTGGACAGCTTGTCAATACGCGCGACCAGTTCGCGCTGCTCGTTGGCCATGGAATCGCCGGCGCGATCGAGAAAGATCTGATCATCTTCACGAATTTCGAGGGTGCCGCGATAGGCGAGAAGAGCGATGAGAACGGCAGTTACCGCTCCCCAAAGAACCAGAACGCCCAAAAGTGCGCCGTGAATCGCTTCCATGGGTGCCTCCCGCCCGCCGGCCATGAAGAGTGCCTGAGTGCAGACGGCCGTGCAGGCCCGAATTGCTAGCTGGATTGCGGGGATTATAGCGCAGAGGGCCAGTTCGAGTGCAAGCAAATCAGAAGGTCACGGGAACGGCCCGGCGGGAAGCTATATTAGCGAAGTGTTCCAGATCCCTGCTGGGACTCCAACTGGATAGGACTTTTCGGATCGAGTTGTGGCACGCCATTCGGTCCCATCACATAGGGATAACCCGCCGGGTCCTGCAAGGTACCTCCGACCAATCCCGCATCCCGCAGCTCCTGCATCGAGGTAGGGAAGCGGCCGAATTTTCTCCAGTAATCCTCGGAGCTTTCGTTCAGGCGCCTCAGGCCCAGCATCGCGTCCAGCGAATGAATATGCTGTAAGGCGGTACGCCGGACCTGTTCGTCTTTAGTGCTGGAGTACACTCCCGTCCAGATCAGGCGGGATGTTTCCAGCTCGTTGCCGGTTTCCGCGACGCGCGCAGCCATCACTTTCATCCATATTTGCGCGTTGGGATTCTTGCTGCCTTCCAGATAGGCTTCAGAGGCTTTTTTGTAATCCTTCAAGTGGATTGAATAAAGAAATCCCAGATCCTGATAGAGCCGCCATTCATCCGGATTTTCCGCGATGCCTCGTTTTACCAGCTGCACCGCCAAATCCGCACGCCCTGGTCCGCCCGGCGGTTGCTCCGAAAGAAAAACCGCGCCGAAGCGATAGGCGATCATTAAATTGGGATCGAGCGTGGTAGTGATGTCGAGCAAAGGCCACAGCTGTTCGTAAGTCGCGCCCGGTTTGTGGGCCCTGACGCCATAATATTGCACTACGCGCGTCCAATAGATGTCCGCCAGCAGCGACTCATATCCCAAACTCAGTTTCTGCAGCAGCGGACCTGAGCGCAGCAGCAATTCTTCCTTGTCCTGGTTCATCGCGAGCGTATCCACGTCAATACGCATCTGTAGCGCCGCGCATATTGCGAACAGCGCGGGCACCGCGACCAGCGCCAGCAACATCGCTCGCGTGTGGCTTTTATTTTGGCTGCGCTTGCTCATTTCAAATTGCGCCCGGAAAACACCGCGGCCGAAGCCACCAGAATCAGAAGCACGTACAACGCCGCGTACACCGTGTTATGCCAGATCAGCGCGAGCGGCACCGCGTCGCCGTGCGCTGCCTCTGCAATCACGCCGAAATTGTGAAAGTTCGGCAACAGGTAGTAGATGAAGCGCGTCACGACCGCCAGCACCCAGTTCGATGTGAATTGGCTGATGCCCTGTATGCCCGGCGCGAAAACTCCGGCAACATAAATTCCCAATGTGTACAGAGTGGAAAGCATCGGGCTGGTAAAACAGGAAAAGAACAGCGCCAGGGCCGTCACTAGCGCCAGCTCCAGCAAAATAAAATAAACCGCCACCAGAATCGTCGCGTCCGCCCGCTCGAATTTTCTGCTGACGCAGTACAACGCCGCGCCCAATCCCAGCGTCATCAGCGCGGTGTTGACCACCAGAGTGAGCAGCAGGCCGGCAAATTTTCCCACCAGGAATTCCCAGCGGCGGATGGGCTTCGACAGTAAACTGTAGAGCGTGCGCTTTTCCATCTCCTTGTACACCAGTCCCACGCCGATAAAAATCGCCATGATGATTCCAAAAATCGAAATCGCCGAAAGCCCCAGGTTGATGATCACCATCCGTTCGATCCCGATCGAGATCTGGCCCACCAGGATGGCCGCGCCGATCATCATCAGCGCGAAAAATATCAGGTTGTACAGCACGCGGTCGCGCACCGCTTCGCGAAACGTATTGATGGCTACCACGCCTGGTATCACGCTCATCGCACACCCACTTCCGCGGCCGGCACTTGCGATTTTTGCCGCCCCACCAGATTGAAAAAATAATCCTCCAGCGACGGCCGCAGCGGCGCCACCGACAGAATGCGCCCCTCGCATCCGCGCAATTGTTCCAGCACCGCGTACAGCTCCTGCTCCGCCACTTCAATGCGGTAGCGATTGCCGATGTTTTTCGCGCGCGCCGCGATGTTCGCGGGCAGCGTCCGTTCCTTGCCCACTTCGAATAAAATTTCCATGCCTTGCACTTCCATGGACACGATCTCCCCCGGCGAGCCAACTCCGCGCAATTTCCCTTCGAGCAGCACTGCCACGCGGTCGCACAGCATTTCCGCGTCGGAAAGAATGTGCGTCGAGAAGAAAATCGTGCGGCCCTGCTTCTTCAAATCCAGAATAACGTCGCGCACTTCGCGCCGGCCCACTGGATCCAGGCCAGACATTGGCTCGTCCAGAAACACCACCTGCGGATCGTGCAGAATCGCCTGCGCGATGCCCACGCGCTGCAGCATGCCTTTTGAAAATTTCCGCAGCTGAACGTCGGCCGCTGCCGCCAGGCCCACCAGGCTGAGAAAGCGCGCCACGCGTTCGTTCCGCTCCGCCGCGTTGAACCCGAAAAACCGCGCGAAATATGCCAGCAGCTCGCGCGCCGTCAGATAATCGTAAAAATAGGGCTGCTCCGGCATGTAGCCGATCTCGCGATGCATGCGCACGTCGTTGATCGAACGTCCGCGCACCCGCGCCGTTCCGGACGTCGGAAAAATCAGCCCCATCAATAGCTTCATCGTGGTGGTTTTCCCCGCACCATTCGGCCCGAGGAATCCAAACGATTCCCCTTCTTCCACCTGCAGCGACAAATGGTCCAGGGAGCGGCGCATTTTTTTTCGCCAGAACCCCACCGGGTAGTCTTTGGTCAGCCGTTCGATTTCAATTGCTGGATTCGCCATGGCCCCTCATTATGAATTTTTCCAGCGCCCAGCGGTTCATGTCAATTCCCTGGTGTTGCTATCCTCAGCACATGCCCGAATCTGGGGTTCTGCGGGATTTCCACATAACCACCGTGCGAAATGATCGGCCGAACGATCGCTATCGTTACGTGCGTTCTGAAATCACCGGGCGATTCCGGGCGCGCGCCAGAGAATTTGCGGAAGATTTACCGGGAATGCGTGAGGAAAACGATTTTCGGCAATGCAAATTTGATTCGATCGGAAAAGCAGGACGTGACAAATTTTTTCCGCAGCCGCGCACTGCGCCGCGACGACGCGTGCCAACACCACCGTCGCCGAAGAGGTTCGTGAAATTTTCGCGCCGCAAACTTTCTACTCACGCTTTCGCCCTTTATTTGCCTCTACCGTGGAATGCGTCCAACCGGATACCCACCACAATATGTAGACGTTTTCGACACCGCGAGCCGAAGATTTTGTGTTTTCTATATGAATTTTTCTTGACAAGTTTTCCACAACCCCCGATACTGCGCTTCCAAGCTCGGGGGAGAATTAGTTGGCCGCAGCATTTTTTCGCTGCCCCCAACCAGTCGTAGAGCCGGACCGGGTTAACCGAAAATCTAAAGGGGCCTTACCCCACTGCACACCGCGCCTCGGTTTTCTTGCGCGGCTTAGCTGGGCTATTGTCACTTTTTTTTCGGCGCGAACGGCGTTTGTTGCCGCTCCTAGGTCTGGCTGCTCCCCACTGTCACAACTTTTGTGTACCAGTACGGTGCACTTCACTTCACCCTCGGGGCGCAACTTAGGAGTAGAATGAAGGTTCTGCTCCCGCACGGCTCCCCGGCTCACATGCACGTGGCACCACTGCCTGCGCGGAGGCAAAATGGCTGAAACAAGGACGGTATGGAACAGCATGGCCGAAACGAATCAGATTGCGCGGCGAACGACGGGGCTGGAATTCCAGCGGCGGTTCACCGACGGTAAAGTTTCACCTTTCGACAAAGTTGAGTGGGAACGTCGTACTGCTCTCATCGGTGATCATAAAGGCCAGGTAATCTTCCGCCAGGAAAACGTAGAGGTCCCCAAGTCCTGGTCCATGACGGCCACCAACATCGTGGCTTCCAAGTATTTTCACGGCAAACCCAACACCCCCGAGCGCGAAAACTCAGTGCGCCAGCTGATCGGCCGCGTGGTGGACACCATCGTCCGCTGGGGCGATGAGGGCGGCTACTTCGCTTCACCCGAATCCAAAAACATTTTCCGCGACGAACTCACTCATCTGCTTGTCGAGCAGAAAGTCGCGTTCAATTCTCCCGTCTGGTTTAACGTTGGCGTGCAGGCCAAGCCGCAATGCTCCGCGTGCTTCATCAATTCCGTCCAGGACAACATGGATTCCATCATGAACCTGGCCAAGACCGAGGGCATGCTATTCAAGTGGGGCTCCGGCACCGGGACAAACTTCTCGTCGCTGCGCGGCAGCAGGGAATCTCTATCCGGCGGCGGCATCGCATCCGGTCCGGTGAGCTTCATGAAGGGCTTCGACGCTTTTGCGGGCGTGATCAAGAGCGGCGGGAAGACGCGCCGCGCCGCCAAAATGGTCATCCTCAACGTCGAACATCCGGACATCATGGAGTTCATCCAGTCCAAGACCAAGGAAGAGCGCAAAGCGCACGTGCTGATCGAGCAGGGCTACGATCAGGCGATCGACGGCGAGGCTTACAGCTCCGTCTTTTTCCAGAACGCCAACCACTCCGTGCGCGTGACCGACGATTTCATGCGGGCAGTAGAGGAAGACCGCGGCTGGTGGACCCGCAATGTGAACGACGGCAAACCGTGCGAGGAATTCCGCGCGCGCGACCTGCTGCGCGAAATGGCGGATTCCGCCTGGCGCTGCGGGGATCCCGGCATGCAGTACGACACAACCGTGAACCGCTGGCACACCTGCAAGGCCACCGACCGCATCTACGCGTCGAATCCGTGCTCGGAGTACATGTTCCTGGACGACACGGCTTGCAATCTGGCTTCGCTAAACCTGATGAAGTATCTCGGCCCCAACGGCCAGTTTGATTCTGACTCGTTCAGCCACTCCGTGGACGTCACCATCACGGCGCAGGAAATCCTGGTGGACAATGCCAGCTATCCCACGGAAAAAATCGCGCGCAATTCGCACGACTACCGTCCGCTGGGCATCGGCTACGCCAACCTCGGCGCGCTGCTAATGTCTCTCGCGCTTCCTTACGATTCCGACGGCGGGCGCGATTTCTGCGGCGCCATCACCGCGCTGATGACCGGCGAATCCTATGCCCAGTCCGCACGCATCGCGGAACGCATGGGCCCCTTCGGCGGCTATCCGCGCAACCGCGAAGCCATGATTGACGTTATCCGCATGCACCGCGATGCGTTGCGTCCTATCAAAGAAGAACACGTGCAGCCTTCACTGCTGCGCGCCGCCCGCAAAGCCTGGGACGATGCGCTCGAGCTAGGCGAAAAATTCGGCTACAAGAATTCCCAGGTTTCCGTGCTCGCTCCTACCGGCACCATCGGCTTCATGATGGATTGCGACACCACCGGCATCGAACCTGATCTGGCGTTGGTGAAGCAGAAGCGGCTAGTGGGCGGCGGCGTCATCAAGATCGTCAACAACACCGTGCCACAGGCTTTGATGAATCTCGGTTATCCCACGGAACAAGTTGCGCAGATCGTGGATTACATTGACGCCAACGCGAAAATCGAAGGCGCTCCTGGGCTGAAGGACGAGCATCTGCCCGTTTTCGATTGCTCGCTTTCTCCCATGGGCGGCGGACGTTCTATCGCCTGGCGCGGACACCTCCGCATGATGGCGGCGGCCCAGCCGTTCCTTTCCGGCGCGATCAGCAAGACCATCAACATGCCGGAAGAATCCACCGTGGAAGACATCATGCAGGCCTACACCGAATCCTGGAAATATGGGCTGAAGGCCGTGGCCATCTACCGCGACAATTCCAAACGCTCGCAGCCGCTTTCGGCTGCCAGCAAGAAGGAAGACGAAAAGCCGGCTGCTGCAGCTGCTGCGGTGCCGGTTGCAGAAGCTGCTGCCGCTCCGGTTGCGTCTGCGCCGCAGCAGGAAGAGCTTTTCGCGCGTGGCGCCAGCCGCCGCAAGCTTCCCAACGAGCGCAGTTCCATCACCCACAAATTTTCCATCGGCGGCCACGAAGGCTACCTCACCGTCGGTAAATATGAGGATGGCGCTCCGGGCGAAATCTTCATCAAGATGGCGAAGGAAGGCTCCACACTTTCCGGCATCATGGACGCCTTCGCTTTGTCCGTTTCGATCGCGCTGCAATACGGCGTGCCGCTGCGCGCGCTCGTCGATAAATTCGTCAACTCGCGCTTCGAACCATCGGGCTATACCGGCAATCCCAATATCCGCTACGCAAAATCAGTGGTGGATTACATCGGTCGCTGGCTCGGCGCGAAATTCATCTCACCCGATTATCTGGATATAGACGCCACCGCGGATTCCGAAGCTCCAGCCACTACGGCTGCGGCGATGGCACACGCGGTCGCTCCAGCATCCGCCGTTAGGCATGCCGACCCGGACGCTTCCACGCGCCAGCGCGCCACGATTGACGACGCGCCCTCGTGCTCCGAATGCGGCATGTTAATGACTCCCAACGGCAGCTGCTACAAATGCTCTAACTGCGGCGGGACGTCGGGCTGCAGCTGAGGGCGAGATACAAACAGCGAGTTTTTCGTGAAGTCAAAACGAAGGAAAGCTTTAGAGGTACTGTAGGGGTGGGTGCCGCAGGCGCGGGACCCGCCCCTACTTTTTTGCGTGCATCACACGCCGAAACTCACGCCTCAGGCGCCGTTGACTTCCGCAACGACCGCACTGCGGCATAGCCCAGCAGGATCACGGCCACCAGCAGAACGAGCCACAGAAAAATATCGTGCGTCTCGGTCCAGGGGCGCGGATCGACCCAATCTGTGTTCACTACTTCCGGGCCCAGCTGCGCCGCCACCGCCGCGGCCATCTGCTTCGCGTCGAGGCGGCGGCCTAGATCGTAGTGCGCGGGCTCGGCGCGTTCTTGGCCATAAATCAGGAAATAACTTCGCCCCGGCTGCTGCTCGAAGACCAGGTGCTGTGGCGTTACATACAATTTCGGCGCGGCGCCTACTAAAGGTGCGTCATTTCCATTCACGATTTCCACGCGAAGGTAGTGCACCTGTGCCGCGCCGCGAGCAACCATCACCGACAGCTGCTCCAGCTGCGCGTCTGCGCGGCGATAGCGATAAATTTCGCCGCCGCCGATGCTGATCCATTCTTTGTCGTCTCCGCTCACGGAAATTCTCACGGTGCGAATGAACTCCGCGGGCGCCGTCACGTCAAATCGCACTTCCAGCCCGAGTTCGGCCGCCGCGCCCACATCGGCGTGCCAAAGGGTGCTGCCCGCAGGCTGTTTCGCTTCTGGCGACAAAATAATTTCCAGCGGTACGCGTTCGGCGGGTTGCACGACTTCATGCAACACGTCCGCGCCGAACACCGCGAATTTCGTATCGCCATCCAGGATACGCACACGTAAATACTGCGCGTTATTTTCGGAGTAGTGCACCACCTGGGTGCCTTCGTGCCCATCTTTGCGGAAGCGGAAAACTGGCGCGCGCTCCTGCACCATCCTCCAGACGTGCCCGTCGTCGCTGGCCTCGACTTGCACCCACTCGATGAAGTCCGGTGCGGTAGTCTGAATGCGCACCGCATTGTGAAATGGCGCGTGCGGCCCGACATCCACGATCAATTGCGTGAATTGCCCGGCGGTAAAACTGTTTTCGCGCAAAGTGGACGGCAGCGACGCGGTTCTCGACGTTCCCTCGCTACGGAAACTTACGTACGGCACTTCCGCGCCCTGCTCGTCAATCACGCGCACGTCGGCGAGCCAGGGGATTGCGTGGGGATATATTTCCAGCGGCGTGATAACGCTCACCAACTGCGGCGCGGTCGTCGGTGTAAGTTCAATCGCGCGCGAATAGCGCCAGTTCTTCGACGCGGCAGGCAGCCGCGAGTCCGCTAGCGCGACAAAAGTCGCTAGCAGCGCCGCGCCGATCGCGCCAACGACGAGAACTCCACGCCGTAATCGCGCGGGCAAAGGTAGAAATAGACGCAATCGCGCGCTCACGCCTTTCGCTCGCCCTTCCGCCCTAGCAATTGCCGTTGGTAGTAGAACGAAATCAGCATCAGCGCGAGGCCGAGCAGCAGGAACGAAACGATGCGGTAGAATTTCTCGAGGAACGAAAGGTCAAAAAGAAAAACCTTCACGATCACGACGCCGAGCAACACCAGCGCCTGCCAGCGGATCGCTTGCGATTTCTTCCAGAATCCAGCGCCGAGCAATCCCAGCGCCCACACNAGCCAAAGCATCGAAAGTGCCAACTCCTGCGCGTGCCCGCGGTCAATTCCCAGCGAAGGNATGCGCCCAAACACGTCCCACACTTCCAGCGACAATGCCGCCAGCGCCAAAATATTCGCCACAATCGCGGTCACCNNNAATGCGCCGCTTTCCTGCTCGCCCAACTCTTCATCGCTGNTCGCCGCGAAATAGCAGCTCAGCGCCATGCAAACGACGGAAATCGCAAACGTCGCAAATCGCGCATTCAGCAAAAATGTGTCGGCGGGAATCGAAATCAGCGCCAAGCGCCCGGCTACAATCGCAAACAGCACCAAGCCGGCCCAGCGCAGGGCCGCGAACTGCGCCCGCAATCCGCTCCAGATCAGCACCGCGCCCTGCACTGCCCAGGCGATCGTGATCCAATTCCCGTCCAGCCGGATCGGAATCGCCAACGTCACAAAAGTTAGCGCCAGCCCGGCGTACAAAATCCGCGCCAGGCGCACTTCTGTGCCGCGTTTTTCCGGCAGCATGCGCTCCGCCGCCAGATGCACCGCGGCTAGGGCCAGCACCGCCCCCGTCAAAGCCCAGCGATTTTCCGGCCATAGCATCACGCGCAGCGCCACCAGGTAAGCCAGCGAATTCACAAGCACGATCGCGGCTTCGAGTCCTGAAAGCTCGCCATCGCGCCGGCTGCGCACCACCGGCAATGCCGCAAACAAAATAAAAAACACCGTGGCGAACATGACGGTGATCGCCAGCTCATACGGCCTGTAAAAGTCGCTGTACCAACCCCAGAAATAAACCAGCGTCGCCAGAAACTGCACAGGCGGCAGCGATTTCCAATCTCGCACCCAGGCAATTACCAGCACTCCGGCGCCCAGAATCGTCAAATACGTGAAGAGCGAAACTTCGTGGTTCTGGCCGGTGCTAACCAGCATGGGCGTGATCACTCCGCCCACGAGCGCCAGGAACGCAATACGCTCGGAGTTGCGCCCCAAGGCCACCACCAGCGTCACTGCGGTCACCGCGATCATCGCCATGAACGCAATGTCCTGCGAAACAATGTGGTAATAATGCCAGCCCGCCCACAGCGACAAATACAGCACCGCCGCGCCCAGTCCCGCGATTCCTTCGGAAAAATATTTGTAGCCGCGAGCGAGCAGGTGGTGGCTCCACGGATACAGAATGCTCCCCGCGAGGAGACCGATTCCCACTCTGCCGCGCGGGCCCACCCAATTATTGTCGAACGCATATTTCAGGAAGAACGTCACCGCAAACAGCAGCGCCANGATTCCCACGTAATTCAGCCAGCGTCCCGCGACCACCTCCTCAAAATTTCCGCCGGCCGCGTCGCTCGTCATTTTGCCGCGGGACATCGGCTGCGAAATTGCCGGCAGGTGGTCCCGGCTTGGCACGGGCGTGTGTGGGTCTGAAACAGGTGCGGAAACTTCGGATGGCCGTGCAGGCTGCGAAGGTAAAGGTACGGAAGGGGAGGGCGCCGTAGGAATGCGTGGATGCGCAACAGCCGTAAGCGCAGCATCCGTAGCTTCCCGCGGAGGAATCGCACTCGCCGCAGCTTTCAGCGCCGACATTCCCTTCTCAATCTGCGCGAGCCGTTGCTCCAGCGCGTAAATCCGCCGGATCAATTGCGCCACTTCCGCCTGGGCGGCGCTCTTCACTGCGCCCACGCGTACGTAGGCGACGATGGCCAGCACAGGCACACCAATCACCCAAAGGACGGCAATCAGTACGAACGGCGCGGCGCCTAGTCCCATATGTGAGAGGGTTTGCGAAAACTGAGGGTATTACAGCACAGCAACGCAATGCAGACAATGCACTTGCCTGGGACAAGCGACCAAGGTGCCAACACAAAAAAAGAGGGGGCCCCGTCGGGCCCCCGTCATGCTCTACCCCTAGTTCCGGTCTCAGCGCGGCGAAACCGGCCCACCCCGGGATAAGAGACAGCCGTCGTGTAGTTTGCACGCCGGATGCCAGCTCAGCGGCTTTTCCCGCGAAGACCTATCTGTTGTGCCCGAAGGGTTTAGCTTCCGCGAAAACGGAATCGCCTATGGTATTGCGGTAGCAACATCCAGTTTCTGAAAGCGCGCAACCATTTTTCTACGTTCTTTGGAAGAAAATTGGCGCTAGCTCCGCGCGCGAACTCTGAACCGCTTCCAAATGAACCACCCAGGCACCAGCAAAATCGCCAGCCAGAACAAGAGCGAAGGCCCCACCGCAAATAGGAAAACCACGAGGGCCACCGCTCCCTCTTCGACGTTGGAAAACCCCTCCACCGCGGCGTTCCGGATCTTCGTACCGGTGGAAATCGGGCCCGAGCCCAGTACCTGCCGGTATTCTTCGTTCAGGTCAACCTGCACCGTGGCGTAATTCACCCGGTGGACCAGGATCGCGCTCTGGCCCTGCATGCTTTCGATCTCTCCACGGATGCGAGCCAGCTCGCGTTCGGCCTCCAGCACATCTTGGAGCTTCCCCGTGCGGGTCCGCAGCAGTTCAATTAGCCGCTGCTCGGTGGCGCGGGCGCTCTTGAGCCTGGCTTGCAGGTCCACGTACTGGTCACTCACTTCCTCATTGGAACGCGTTTCCTCTTCCACGTGGCCCAGCTTGCGCACGTCGGCTAGAAATCCATCGAGTTGCTTCGTCGGAATGCGCAGGGACGCCGAAAGTTCCCGGGCGTTCCCGGTCTGCGCCTTCGCGTCCAGCTTTTCCACGTACCCGCCGTGAGCTGCGGCTAGTTTTTCGATCGC
>JGI12635J15846_10001181_pt1 | contig 22874 bp, 21 predicted proteins | sample BlaSpr_A8_OM2_M2_FD_15846 | JGI IMG/M metagenome (IMG submission 15846) | reverse complement strand
CCGCTTGAGAACGGTGAACTGCCCGAGGCGGACATTTCGAATCCGACGCTGGAAGACAAGGTTCGCGGAGAGATTCTCACTGCGTGCCGACGCTCGAATTGGAGGCTCGGCGGACCGCGAGGAGCGGCTGCCCGGCTCGGGTTAAAGCGAACGACATTGTTTTACAAGATGAAGCGGCTGGGAATTGCAGCCCCGTCCGACCGTTGGCAAGACTGACCGACGACCGACAAGGGCGTAGTCCGAACGTTCGCAGTGCAGTCACGGGTTCGACATTATTGTCGAACCTCCGCCGGTGAGTGCGAATTTGCACCGCGTGCCCTTGCTGCCGCTACGCTTTTGTTTCGAAAAACACGGCGGATGCGAGTTCTCCGTCGAAATCCCGCCTTGGACTCCGAGTTGCTTAACAGGCTAGAGGTGAGAATCAGCGACAGAGATTGGCGCTGTGGGACGAAAAGGAGAAACACCGATGCTCAAGGGCTTCCACTATCCGCTAACCCCGAAGGGGAAATCGACACTCAATCCAGCGCCTCCCTGGTACTACTCGTCGGATTTTCTGAGTATTGAGTTTTGGGCGGATGCCTCTGCTGTCGCAGCGGTACTGCCGGCGGGGCTTGAAGCGGACCGCGCCGCGAACGGTCACGGCGCTGCGCTGTTCTACGATTGGCAGTTCAGCGGAAACAACGAAGAGTATCTCGATCCAGAGCGCTACCAGTACCGCGAATTTTTCATTCTTGTCGACGCTTTGTACGACGGAAAGCCCGTGGCCTATTGTCCTTATATTTTTGTCGACAATGATGCAGCACTGGCACGCGGCTGGACGCAGGGATATCCGAAACGCCTTGGCCGGGTGTTTCAGACCAGGTACCACGCGGCTACCGGAAAAGCCGGCCCAGCTCTTGCGGCAGGATCGAAATTTGCGGGCACCGTCACGGCCAGCGGTCGCCGCCTTGCCGAGGCAGTCGTGACGCTCCGAGAACCGGTAAAGGATCCGTCGGCGCTGGCGCAAAAACCTATCGTCAACCTGCTGCATTTCCCGCGGCTCGCTGCAGACAAGCAAGGCCAACCGGTCGTTCACGAACTGGTGGAGAACATCCCGCACGATGTGAAGATTGAGCAAGCGTGGATTGGTGAGGCTGCACTCAAGCTTCCCGCGGCCGACGGGGAAGAGCTGTCGGACCTCGCGCCAGTCCGCACGGGCAAGGGCGTGCGCGCCTCCTTGGCGTACATCGTTGACGATCTGAAGACGCTGAAGGATTTGAGGAAATAGTGTACGAGGCGGCGTCCATCATCACGCCCATCACGCCGAATCACCTTGTACGGTCGATATTCATTGAACCAGAAATCGTTTTGGTTTTGAGCCGCTTAGACGCTCAGCACGTCGGAGGTGACACGAATGCCGCTGTACACCATATTCGCCGAGGATGGCAGCATTTCCGATAAAACGAAAGCGAAAATCGCCGGGGAAATCACACGCATACACACGGAGGTAATGAAAGTTCCAAAGGGCTTCGTGCACATCGTGTTCCTTTCCTATGCGAGCGGGTGCGGTTATACCGCTGGCGAAAAGGCTCCTGCCGTCGCCCTGAACTGTGTTTTGCGCGTCGGTCACACCGCTCAAGAGAAGAACGACATGCTCAAGAAGCTCTGGTCCATGTTTCAACAGCTGACTGGAGTGGCTACCGAGCAGTTGGCGATATCTCTCCAGGAGATCCCTTCAAGTAACGCCATGGAAATGGGACAAATCATGCCAGCGGTTGAGCAAGGGTAGCGAGTTTTTACGGAACGCAGCGTCACCGTTGAGTGGAGTCCCAGAATGTGCCTTTTCTCCCCGAATACAGATGCCCTGACGCCCTTCCGTTCTCACGCGACTCCCGATCGCGCGCCCGACCACCTGGCGGAGGGAACTCCCGCGGCTCTCCGTGATGATCTGATCGCTTTGCTCGGACACACCGCCGTGAGGTCACGTGTCACGGATCTTGTGAAATACGCAACGGATGCCAGTCCGTACCGCTTCTTCCCGCAGGTGGTTATCGTTGCTGAGTCTGTCGAGCAGATCGCCGAGACCTTGCAGTATGCGAAGCAAAATCACAGGTCTGTGACATTTCGCGCGTCGGGATCAAGCTTGAATGGACAATCGCAAGGAGACGACATCCTCATCGATGTTCGAGATTGTTTCAACGGCGTCGAGGTACTCGCGGACGGACGCTACGCGAAAATCAAGCCTGGCACGATCATCGCTGCCGCAAACCGTGCATTGTTGCCCTACGACCGGGTTTTAGGGCCCGATCCGGCGAGCGGCGGAGTCGCCACCGTCGGCGGGGTGGTTGCGAACAATGCCAGCGGCATGACCGCTGGCACCAAACTCAACAGCTACCACACGGTAGCTTCGATGAAGGTTCTGCTTCCCTCGGGCACCCTGATCGACACTGCGAGTCCTGACGCTGATCGCACACTGTTCGAGTACGAGCGCGAACTACACGACGGCTTGCTGGACATTCGCAGCGAGATTCTGCATGACCAGACCTTGGTTGCGTGGATTAAGAAGAAATATTCGATCAAAAACACAAACGGCTATCGACTGGATGCGTTTCTCGATTGCGATACGCCGGGCGCGATCGTACAAAAGCTCATGGTCGGGTCCGAAGGAACGCTTGGCTACATCGCGGAGGTCACATTCGAGACCCAACCGCTGCGACAACTGCGGTCGACCGGTTTGCTAATTTTTTCGAGCCTCCATGATGCCGCAGCGGCTGCGCCGCAGTTTATTGAAATTGGCGCGATGGCGGCCGAACTCATGGACGGCCGATGCCTGCAGCTTGCGGGAGCCATCCCCGGCGTACCGAAGAGCTGGCAGGGCGTGAGCGAGGATGCCGGTTCTCTGCTGGTTGAATTCCGCGCCTCCACGAGCGACGAATTAACCAAGATGGAAGCCGAAGGACTTACGTTTGCGTCCTCGCTCAAGCTGCACGAGTCCGCATCATTCAGTCGAGATCCGAAAGCGGCGGCAATTCTCTGGAAGGTACGGGAGGGCTTGTACCCGATCGTCGCGGCGAGCCGGGCTCAGGGAACCTGTCTCATGATTGAGGATATTTGCGTGCCCCAGAGCGCCGTAGGCGACGCGGCCAACGACATCATTGCACTCCAGCGAAAGTTCAATTACATGGTCAACATCGCAGGGCATGCCTCAGCCGGCAACCTGCACTTTCTTGTCGGAGTGAACTTCGGCGTTCCGGCCGACGTGGATAAGTACGCTGCGTTCATGGAGGAGATGACCACCCTCATCGTCAATAAATATGACGGCTCCCTGAAAGCCGAGCACGGAACTGGACGGAACATCGCTCCATTCCTGGCAAAAGAATGGGGACCGAAAGCTACGCCACTCATGTGGCGTATCAAGAAGCTGTTTGACCCACGCGGCCTGCTAGCACCCGGAGTGATGCTCAACAAAGATCCTCTCGGTCACGTCAAGAACACACACACACTTCCCGAAGTCGAGCATGTCGTCAACGCGTGCATCGAATGCGGATACTGCGAACCAGTGTGCCCAAGCCGGCATTTGACGGCAACGCCTCGACAGCGCATCGCATTACGCAGAGAGATGATGCGCCAAGAACCCGGTTCGCCGGTCCAAAAAGCTCTGCTCAAAGAGTATGAATATGACGCAGTGCAGACTTGCGCCGGGGACAGTTCCTGTGAACACGCCTGTCCGGTGCAGATCAACACAGGCGTTCTGATGAAGCAGTTTCGTCACATGGAACATGGCCCAACCCAAGAATGGGTGGCAGCGCGGGTGGCCGCCAGTTGGGGGAGGATTGAACCAATCGCACGGATGGCTCTACTGACAGGAAATGTCGGGGCCAAAATCCTCGGCGATCGAACGGTGCGATCGATCCTGAATCTTGTCCGGAGGTTTGTCAGCCCCGAACTGGTGCCGACGTGGGTGGAAGCTGTGCCGATGCCGCTGTCCTCCAAGCTGCCGCGTACGAGGTCCGAACAAGCCGCTGCGATTTACTTTCCTGCTTGTATCAACAGGATCTTCGGCAAGTCGAAGAGATCGAAGTGGAAGATTTCATTGCCGGACGCTTTCGTAGCCGTCTCGCAGCGCGCGGGATACCCGCTCCATATTCCGCTGGACGTTGTGGGGAACTGCTGCGCAACCATCTGGCATTCGAAAGGCTACAACACGGGAAACATTCTGATGGCGAATCGCGTTGTGGAGAGCATGTGGCGCTGGAGCAGAGAGGGAACTCTTCCCATCGTTTGTGACGCCAGCTCATGTACTTTGGGGCTTAAACAAGAAGTCCTAGATTATCTGACCCACGAGAATCGTGAGAGGCACCGGCGTCTCCAGATCTATGATTCGATTACCTGGACTGACGAGAAGCTGCTTCCTCATCTCACGATAAAGCGCAAAGCTCGAACTGCGACGGCACACCCAACTTGCTCGATGCATACGCTTGGGGTAGATGCGAACCTACGCAAGATAGCGAACGCATTGGCGGAAAAGCCTTTTTTCCCGCTCACCGCGACATGCTGCGCCTTCGCGGGCGACCGAGGACTGCTTCACGAGGAGTTAACCAGATCGGCGACCCGTGAAGAAGCCGGCGAAGTCATGCGCGAAGACCGTGAGCTCTACTTGTGTGCAAACCGAACCTGCGAAGTCGGCATGGAACATGCGACACAAGCGCCGTACGAGTCCTTTTTGTTTGCGTTAGAAGAGTTCACGCGGACCTGAAACCGGAAATTCTAGAGGACCTACGACCGCGACACGTTTGTGGTGGGAATGGTCGAAGATATGGAAAGTGTTTGAGGACATTACCCGACGGATTTGTATTCGGTGAATCCGTGATGGACAAGGACGATTCCCCGCCGATCTGATCCGAAGCGGGCGTGCTTTTGCCGGGTCATGGGGCGCGTGGTCCGCAAACTGCGAAAGGTCGGAAAGTTCTGAATGCCTGAGATATTACGGTTCGCTACTCTGAGTTTGGCTTCCGGGAATTCCAAAGCGTTCACGCAGAACTCTCTTTTGGATCTTTCCCGATCCGCCTTTCGGCAGTTCTGCGTCGGAAAACTCGATGCGGCGAGGAATCTTGTAGTTGGCTAAGAATCGCCTGCAATAGCCGATCAAGTCATCCGCGCTGAGAGCCGTTCTTGGCTTCAGGACGATGCAGGCCATCACCGATTCGCCCCGTTGCGGGTCAGGTATTCCAAACACTGCCGTCTCACGAACCGCTGGGTGTCGATGGAGGACGGCTTCCACCTCGCCGGAGTAGACCTTCTCTGCCCCTACAAGAATCATGTCCTTCCGGCGGTCCACGATGTAGAAAAAGCCGTCCGCATCCCGACAGCCGACGTCGCCGGTTCGAAACATACCGGCCCGGAACGCCGCCGCGCTTTCTAAAGGATTGTTCCAATAGGCCCCCATGACGTTGGCGCCGCGAGCAACCAATTCACCATGCTGTCCAGCTTCAACCTCTTTTCCGGACTCATCTTCGATCCGCAGTTCGATCCCCGGACACGGTCGCCCACAGGATAGAAGTCTGCCGTCGATATGATCGTGGTCCTCGAGGCCGGTTAGGAGACCCGTTTCCGTCAACCCATAAAATTGCAGGAGTTTCACAGCCGGCAGAAGTTCTCGCGTTCGGTGAACAAGTTCAGGCGCAATGGGAGACCCGCCGTACGCCAGAACCTCAAGGCTTGTCAGCTCGTACGACTTGGCTTCGCGGAACTGGGTCAGCGGATTGAGCATCGCAGGCACCAAGACCGTATGCGTTACCCGTTTGCGTTCGACCACCTCACAGAAACTCTGGGGCTTGAATTTCGGAATCGTAAGCTGGCAGGCGCCGAAAGCAGGCGCTGCAAATATCGCGGGGAAATCCGCGATCTGAAAAATCGGCGCCGCGTGAAGATAAACGCCCCCTTCGCGATATCGCATCCAGTAACTGAAATGGTCGACGTTCGCCAGAATATTGCCGTGGCTGACCATGACGCCTTTCGGGCGGCCGGTCGTTCCACTCGTGTAGATCAGCGCGAGAATCGCCTCGGGATCGTAAATAGGCTCGGGACAAGATTCCCCCCGGGCATGCAAAGGCTCCTCGTCGAGGACGACTTCCCAGGGAATGGCCACCGAAGGTTTGGGCAGCGAGGAGTGTCGCACCAGGCCGCGGGGAACTGCGCTTTCCAGAACGCCATCGATCTCCGCTGCGGAGAGACGCGCATTGATCGGAACTGCGATCACACCGAGCCAGCTGCAGGCATAGACCAGCTCGATATACTCAGGGCAGTTCGGCAACAGAAGAGCCAGACGATCGCCCAGTTTTACACCGTGGGCGGTCAGCGCACCCGCGATAGCTTTCACTCGTTCGTGAAGGGTTTGAAACGAAACCGGACCGCCGTCCAGCACGAGCGCGGTGCGGTCCGGATAGTATCGAAAAGCTCGGCCAAGTGAATGAATATAGATCATGGGACTTCGAAATTCGTTGCATTACTCGGGAGCTGCGGCCGCTCCGACTTGAATCGACGCCGTGCGAGCGAGCGGATCGAACCCTTGATGGTTAACGATGAGTCGTGAACCCCTCTGACCGGTAACATAGGTCCAAACCCACTGAACAAAAACGCTCACGCGAAGATTGGAAGTCGCCAAGAACTGAAGGTGCACGGCTGCCCAGGCAAGCCAAGCTGGGAAACCACTCAGGTGCACTTTGCCGGTTTCCAGCACCGCGAACCCTTTACCGACAACCGCCATGCTCCCCTTGTCAAAATAGCGGAACGGCTTGGGATTGGATCTGCCAGCGATGCGGTTGTGAATCAATTTGCCCGCGTAGCGGCCCTGTTGAATCGCTACCTGAGCGACGCCTGGCAGAGGCTTTCCGTTCTGATCGAGAGAGGCGGTGTCGCCAATCACACAGATTTCCGGATATCCCGGTATGGTGACGTCGGGGCAAACGCGCACTCGTCCTGCTCGATCCGTTTCCACATTTAGCCATTTGCCGGCCGGAGAAGGTGCAACGCCGGCGGTCCAGATGACGGTTTTGCTGAAGATGCGTTCCCCCGAAACGACGATGCCGTCGGCATCAATCTGGGCGACGCCATTTCCCAGACGCACCTCGACGCCTAACGCTTCCAGCCGTTTCTTTGTGGCTTTCGACAGATGCTCTGAAAACGACGACAGGACACGGGGAGCCATGTCGACCAGGACGATTCGGGCGCTCGTTGGATCGATCCGGCGGAATTCCGACTTTAGTGTGTTGCGGACGAGAACAGCTAGAGCTGCGGCCATTTCGACGCCAGTTGGACCGGCTCCGACCAAAACGAAAGTAAGCAGATCGCGATGTTGTTGCGGATCTCCTTCGGCCTCGGCTTGTTCAAACGCGTGCAAGATCTTGTTTCGAATCTCGACGGCGTCCGCAACCGTCTTCAGTCCAGGGGCATACTGTGCGAATTCGTTGTGACCGAAGTAACTGTGGCTGACTCCCGTCGCGAGCACCAGATAGTCGTAGGTAATGGGAACATGCTTGCGGTCGGCATCGCTGACAAAGACACATTTCTTTTGTTTGTCGACGCCAGAGACCTCGCCGAGGATCACGGTGGTGTTTTTTTGTTTGCCAAGAATTCCCCGGATCGCTGTAGCGATTTGGCCGGGCGCCAGCACCGACGTTGCCACTTGATAGAGCAGTGGTTGAAAGAGATGGTGATTGGTGCGATCGATGACAATGACGTCGGCTGGAGTTCTTTTGAGAGCCTTCGCTACCGCTAATCCGCCGAATCCTGCGCCAACGACAACAATCCTGGTTCGAGCCATGTCAACCTCTGGTAGCCGCGCTCAAGTCTCCTGTCTCCGTTGGCTCTGACTTGTAAATGCCCCGTTGCCCATGTGCATCCTGTCGCCCACACGCACGCTGCCGCAGCACGCTGAAAAGACGTGCGTTACACCCGGCTCTGCAATGCCAATTCTGAAAGACTGTCAACGCATTCACGGGAATGACTAACGTTTGACGATTCTCAACGCAACGGCGGCGTGACCCCGGGGTGATCGAGTAACATGCTCCGCACACGGTCGTAACAGGATGTAAATGATGGTTTTTCGGGTTCTAATTTTCGGACAGGAAAAGAGACTGCTCGGGAGGTTCCATCCGGGCCACTGCATGGCGACGGTAGATCACGCGCAGGGCGGCGACCAGAGGCACGGAAAGATAAATCCCTACGATTCCGCCCACGGCTCCGCCCACCATTAGCGTGAAGATTGCAAGCAACGGGTGAATTTCGAGTTCATGCCCCATGACCCGCGGGGCGATCCCGTAGTCCATCGCGATCCGCCAAGCAGCGAGCAGCGCAAGCATCCATACCCAATGGGCCTGCGTGAGCACGCCGGCGGTCACGATTGTTACCGCTGCGGTCATCCACCCGGCCACGGGGATGAACTCGAGGATTCCGGCAAGAAGACCGAGCGCTATAGCATTCGGAAAACCGAGAACCAGCATCGCGATGGAACAATACACGAGAGACAACCCGCCTAGGATCACTTTTGCCCGGATGTAACGCTGCAACATCACGTGCAAGTCGTTGGCAAGGGCCTGTATGTCCGCGCGATGTTCCTGCGTGGCCACGAGATCAATGATCTGATTCGCGAGATTCTGACCGTCGCTGAGGAAAAAGATCGCCAGGACCGGAATCACGAGTAATCCCGCAAACGCGGTTGGCAAAACCTGTTCCGTTTCCTGCAGAATACGCTCGATATTGGACCGATGCCGCTGGAGGAAGATCCTGATCTGGTCGGCCTCCTCGTCAGCCCAACCCAGATTGGTTCCCAGGTTGGCGGCGATTTCTCCGGACGAAACTCGATCAGTCAGCGCGGGGATCTCCTTGAGAAGGCGGACCGCGTCTTTGCGAAAGTCGGGGAATAGACCGTGGGACAACACGAGGGCCAGGACAACGATCGCGAGGTAGGCTTCCAAAACGTGCGGCCCGCGTAAGTTTCTGAAAAGCAGAGAGTGTCGCTGCAAGAATCGGACAATCGGGTTGATGAGATACGCGAACAAGATGGAAAAAGCAAAAACGATGATGACGCGACGTGCGACGTAGACCAGTTCAACGGCAACCACGAAAAGCAGGATGGTCAACAATATGCTTGAGGTACGTCGGTCTGGAAAGCTCATACGTTTCCTCAGGAAGGAATCACTCGCGTTGGGCTTCCAATTTTTGTTTGATCGCTCCTAGGGCTCGTTCCAGCGATGACCTGCTCTTGTCAACCGCAACTTTCCGGACGATTCCGCCTTTTAGGCCGGTCAATCCCGCTTGCTGTGAACCTTTCAGAGTAATCAGGTAAAAGCCGGGACGCTCGGGGTGCTCTTGATCTCGCACGCAGACGGTGAGATCCAGAGCGGTGTCGAAGTAGTGGCTGGCGTAGAGCTGTTTCACGGCAACCGCGTAGGCCGGGTCTCCGGCATGTGCACCTCGATACACCACGGCTTGCACGATGCGAAGTGTCGGTTTCAGTCCAAAATTTACCTTCTCCCAATAGAATTCGGATTTGATGTGTTCCGATTGCGCCCGCGGATAATCGAGGAGGTAGCGTTCGAGTTCCGGCAGGTAGACCGGTAAGGCCTTGGAACGCGTGAGCAGGGACTCGAACGTCTTGGCGACGACGGCGGGATGACTCTTGTCCTGATAGCTTCCAAGTGCGGAATTTCCTTCCTGGGTATATCTCCGCAAGACCTCGAGAGCCATCTTCTGCGCGAGGCGGTTCACCTGTTGGGTTACGTCGGGAGCGGACCAATTAATATCGTTCTTGAAAGCGTCGATGGCCTCGCCCGGAAGCTGAAGCTCACACCGGCCGGGCTCGCAGTTTCTCAGCTGCTTGATGTCCTCGGCTTCCAGAGTGAACCCTTCCAAGTCGGAAGGCTGGGGAGGATCGCTGAATTGTCGAATGGCTAGGTAGCTGGGAAGCTTACGCAGATCGTCTATATTCGCTGCGAGCGCGAGATATTTTTCGGGGGTCGACTGGACATAGACGGATCCGAATACGAACACTTCATCCGGCGTGCGCGATTCCATCACCTTGGCGACGGCTTTGCCATTTTGAATTGCCGCGATCTGATCTTCCTTTAGGCCGATATAATCGCGAAAGAATTTGGATGGCTCGGCGGTTTGCTCGCCGCGAGGCGGCGGTGAGATGCCCAAGAGTAAAATGCCGCAGAGAAATATGTTTGCGAGCCGAGTTCCCATCAACATTTGTTCCGGCGTTCCTTTCCCGTCCAAATCCCAGGCCAATCCCTGAATCAGGTACTCCCCGTGCGAAAAGCCGCTTTTGGCATGATTCCGGTGCGGGAAGTGTTATGGAGATCATTGCTGCCAGGACGTCAAGCGTCCGCTTCCCAAACAGCTCTGGCCGACGCTGACGACAGCAGCCGGGGTGAATAAGCCGATCCTTAGTTCGCCCCGCCGCAACACCATGCAATGCGCGCTCCAGTAGACTGCGTGGCACGCAAATCCACAAAGGTGATTGGATTGAGGACTTTAGGGATGACCAAACCAGACGTGAAAAGTCGTTGACTAGCTCGAGCGTCGTTGGTTTGACAAAACCGTCGAAGAACTGTCGCGAAGTTGGCGATATGCGCAGCACCGGACCGCCTGGTCGCGCCGGGGCGCGTGAACAATCGGATGAATACGGTATCCGGAGAAAACCAACCAGCACGATGAAGACCACGACCGCCGGTTGTTGGACGTTATCTTGGCCTCAGGTAGAACGGTCGGCCTTCAAGGATCCCATCAATCGCTCCTGTGGTTGATCGCTGTGCAGGGCGCTACACAAGTCACGCAATCGACGCTACCGTCAAAACGTCGCCACCACCGTCCTCCGCCGGCAGAACTCGTTTGTCTTTGCGGGTCCGCATATCCGCTGGAAATCAGGCCAAAACACTGATTGCCGCACGGATCCGACTTGCGATTCCGGTTGGAAGTGGATTTGCTTGATGGAGTCGTGAAACAACCGGAGGCGCTGATGATCACCTACGAACTAGAGCCGGTCGGATTCCGACCTGGTGCGGGCGCAGACGCTGCGAGTAACGCTCTAGGTCTACACCGGACGCGAAACAAGCATGCCGACTCAGTCTTTCGCCGCTCCGCCGCTCTCGAGATCCTCAATCCTGTGCGGCGCCACACGGCGAAGCTTCAGACAGAAACTTTTCAGGAAATGTTCGAGACCTCTCGGCCGAGATTCCTAGCGATTGCCCGTTCTATCGTTCGCAACACAGAAGACGCCGAAGACGCTGTCCACAATGCCTATCTTTCCGGTTATCTGAATCTTCGTGGCTTCGAGGGGCGGTCTGCACTTACGACGTGGTTCACGCGAATCGTGGTTAACGCAGCTTTGATGGTTCAACGAAAACACAGGTCGTCGCGGCTCGTCCCATTTCCGGAAACCGACGCATCGCATGAATCCAACTGGACCGAACGAATTGCCAGCTTGCAACCCGATCCGGAAGTGGCGCACGGAGAACGAGAGACGCTTCAACTGATTGACGAGCGCCTCAGCCACATGAAGCCTTTGCTTCGACAAGCATTCATCATGATCCATTTCCAGGAGTTATCGATCCGAGAAGCTTGCGCGCTGCTCGGCGTTTCCAGCAGTACCTTCAAGGCTCGGCTCTTGCGCGCGAGACGGCAGCTTGTGCGGCGCGTATCACGAGTTGTGGTTGCGCCGATCCATCAACGGAGGCTTGCGGCCGGATCGGGCCGGCCGTGGTTCGTGCAAGCCGCGCCTTCATCCTAACGTTCAGCCCTCTATCGGAGTTCGGAATGCTGGTCGCACCGGATTTTTGCGTGATTCACCTCCGCCAATTGGTCGATCAGCCCCCTGCTTGGAAATATACCGGTGTCAATCGGGTGGCGAAAGCGCTAAACGGTTGGCAGCGGCAAATTGACAGAAGGCACCAACGACATTGGGCTTACGTCAACGTCTTTCCCCTCAGCATCTTGCGGACGCTCCGCTTTCTGCACATTTGGTACACCGCTTGCCGCACTGTGACGTGCGGCTCCAGAAATCTTTGCGCTTTCGTCGTGCCGACAACTCTTGGTGGTTCGACGGCCTTGCCCGAGCCGTCCGAACCACGGCAGCCTGATCGTCAGCAGGAAAAGGAGATCCTAACGTGCCATACCGCAGCGTAAACCCGGCGACAGGGGAAGTACTCAAAACCTTTCCGGAACACAGCGATCAACAAGTGATGGATGCGTTGGCAACGGCGGACCGGGCATTTCGAACGTGGTCGGCACAACCCTTCAGCGAACGCTCCAAGATCATCGGGCGATGCGCGCAAGTCCTTCTCAAGAGAAAGGAAGAAATGGCCCGGCTGGCGACATTGGAAATGGGAAAGAGAATCGCCGAGAGTCGAGGCGAGGTGGAACTCAGCGCTTCGATCTTGCAGTACTTTGCGGACAACGCCGAAGCGTTTCTGGCACCCAAAACCTTCAAATCGGTCACCGGCGAAGCGCGTCTTGAGTACTCTCCGTTCGGCGTTCTGCTGAGCGTTCAGCCTTGGAACTATCCTTACTATCAATTGGCGCGTTTTGCTGGTCCTCATCTGATGTCCGGCAACGTCATGCTCCTGAAACACGCCCCGGGTGTTCCGCAATGCGCCGTTGCGTTTGACCAGGCGCTCAAAGAAGCAGGCGTGCCGGAAGGGGTGTACACCAATCTCTTCCTGAGCAACGATCAGGCGGGTGCTTTGATCGACGATCCGCGGGTGAAAGGGATCGCGCTCACAGGTTCCGAGCGTGCGGGCGAGGCGCTGGCGTCACGAGCTGGGAAAAACCTGAAGAAATCCACCATGGAGCTAGGGGGGAGCGACGCATTCATCGTTTTAGACGATGCCGACCTCGACCATACCGTAGCCATGGCCATTGTCGGCCGCTTCGGAAACAACGGGCAGACCTGCATCGGTGCCAAACGATTCATCGTGGTCGAGTCGATGCTGAAGAAGTTTCTTCCGCAGTTCATTGCCGCGGCGAAGGGCCTTCGCCTGGGAGACCCGCTCGACGAAAGTGTGACCCTGGGTCCGCTTTCCTCCGAAGCAGCCCTTCAGCTGATCCTTCGCCAAATCCAGGAAGCGACGAGCTACGGTGCTCAAATCGTACTTGGTGGCAAGCGCTCCGGCGAGCTTGGAGCTTTCCTCGAGCCGACCATTCTGACCAATGTAACCCCGGACAATCCTGCCTACCGGCAGGAGTTCTTCGGACCCGTTGCGCTCGTTTTTCCTGCCAAGAACGAAGATGAAGCAATTGCAATCGCCAACGATTCTCCGTTTGGACTCGGAGGTTCGGTATACACGTCGGATATCGAGAGGGGTAAGAGAGTCGCCAGCCGCATCGAGACAGGCATGGTATTCATCAACTATCCCGATGTGAGTGCCCCGGATCTGCCGTTCGGCGGAATTAAACGTTCCGGTTACGGCAAAGAACTCTCGAACCTGGGTCTGGAAGAGTTTGTGAACAAGAAGTTGATTCTCGTTCCCAACGCCGCCTAAACCAGACTTGAAAGTTTTTGCGGTTACAAAAATCTCTTAGTGCCAAGGAGCAAGTTGATGTCCTCCACACCCGTGCCCGCCAATTCCGACCCACCGGTCGCGAAACTGGCGCCCGAGCACGATAAGACTCAGTTGACCCCCCGGCCGGAGGCAGGCTGGAAGAAATTTGTGACTCCTCTGGTGGTCATACTGCTCGCCCTGGCCATCTTGATTACATTGACGCGTAACTGGAATGCGTGGGAGGGCGGCAAAACGGAGCAAGTCACGGATGACGCCTATGTTCGCGGCGATCTTACACCGTTGAGCACCAAGGTGGCGGGCATTGTGCGCGCCGTCCACGTCGCCGACTACCAGCAAGTTCATAAGGGCGATCTGATCGTGGAGCTGCAGGACGACGATTACCGGGCGCAGGTGGATCAAGCCGTCGCAGCGGTCGAAGCGGCTCGGGCGGCGATCGAAAACAACCGGCGACAACGCGAGCTGCAGGACACACGCATCGCCAAAGCTTTGGCCGGGATCGATCAGGCCAAGGAGCAAATCGCGGCGGCGGAGGCCGGAAAACAGGCCGTGGAAGCCGATTTAATTCACGCCCGCTCCGAGCGAAAGCGCCAGGAAGATCTCTATCAGGCGCATTCGGCGACGCAACAGAAGCTGGAAACCGCCGTAGCCGACGAAGCGCGCGCTTCTGCCCAGTTCGCGAGCCGTGACGCCGATCTTGAACAAGCCCACACGCTGTTGCGCAGCAACGAGATTGGCGCCGAAAGCGAGCGCCGCTCGAAGAGCGTGCTCGAGTCTCAGGACCTGCAACTTCGGGCCGACCTACACGCAAAGCAAGCCAGCCTGGTGGCAGCGACGGTCAACTTGGGATACACAAAGATTTACGCCCCGAGCGATGGCACTGTAGGTGAACGGCAAGTCCGTGCCGGCCAGCTCGTTTCACCTGGTACACAGGTCATCTCCTTGGTCGATGTCACGAAGTGGGTACTAGCCAACTACCGGGAAACCCAATTGACCAATGTGAGGGTCGGAGACCCCGCCGAACTCCGGATCGACCAATTCCCAGGGCAAGTCATTCACGGAAAAGTGCTGGAGATATCCCCAGCCAGCGGATCGCAATTCGCTCTGCTTCCGCCCGACAATGCCACCGGGAATTTTACCAAAGTCGTGCAGCGGATTCCGGTCAAGATCGCGCTCGACGATTCCACCTTTGCCGCGAAACTGCGTCCCGGACTTTCCGTGATAGCAACCGTTCGGACAAGACAGTAGCCGTACCAATGGGAACTTCGAGCATTTCCATCCGCCCCTCCGCACTTGACATTGCGCATGGCGCCGCCGCCGCCATCCCATCGGAAGTGTCGGCGCGTCCCCTGCTCGGAATTCTCGGAGTCGTTCTCGGTGCAGGACTGGTGACGCTGACCGGCCGCATGCTGACTCTTGGTCTTGCGGACCTGAAGGGACACGTGGGCATAAGCCTTGACGATGGCGCTTGGCTGGATAGCGCTTATAACGCGTCACTGATGTTCATCGGACCCTTCACCGTCTATCTTGGAGGATTGTTTGGCCCGCGACGCATCCTGCTGAGCGCCGCCGCAATCTTCGCGCTAACTTGCGTCTTTCTTCCATTCGTACACAGCTACACGCTGCTTCTCGCCGTGCTGGTTCTTGCCGGAATGACCTCAGGCACCTTCTATCCACTTACGTTGACGTTCGCGCTCCGCAACATTCCGTTGCGCTATCTTACGTTTACGATTGCCTTGTATGCGACTTTTGTCGACGGCGCGGTGAATATCGCGCCATCGCTCTACGGCTGGTACCGAGACCACCTGTCGTGGCATTGGATGTTCTGGAACTCGGCAGCCATCGCGCCCATCATGATTCTCTGCGTGTACCTGGGCATTCCGCCGACGCCGCCACGTAAGAAAACGGGTCCAGCACCAAGTTTCGCCGGGTTCTTGTACCTGAGCCTGGGTTTGGGTTTTGTGTTTGCCGCTCTACAGCAAGGTCAACGGCTCGATTGGTTTCGTTCCGGCGTGTTCAATGCCTGGTTTTGGTGCGGGATGTTTTTTCTCTTGTGTTCGCTGGTCCGGAGGCTGCTCGGCCCCAACCCCCTTGTGGCGCTGCCGTATCTGGGGAAGTGGAACACCGTGTTGTTGGGCGGCCTGCTTTTCTGGTTTCGCTTCACACTGTGCTCGACCATCATTCTCATTCCGCAGTCGCTGGCTATACGCGGATTGGAAGCCGATCAGATCGGGCCGGCGATTATTTGGAGCGCCCTTCCGCTTCTGCCGGTCGCGTTTGCGGCTGGATATCTCCTGTTACGCAAAGTCGATCCGCGCCTGATCTTCGCCGCCGGTCTTGCCGGTACCGCGTTCGCTGCCTGGTTGAACGCGCAGTACAGCAGCACGTGGGCGGCCGAGAATTTTTACTCTACGGAATTGCTGACCGGAGTAGGACAGGCATTTGCTTTCATCGGCCTCGTCGGGTGCATCGTATTGCAGGCCATCTTCACGGGTGGTCTGGCGAAGCCCGAGCGGGTTCTTACGTTCTCGGCCTTCTTCCATGTGGTCCGCTTGTTTGGCGGAACCACGGGCGCCATTTACATGGGCCATTTCCTGGCTCAGCGCGAAAAACTACATTCCAACCTGCTGGGGCTTCACGTAAGCACTGGGGATTGGATCACTACTCTGAACATACGCGCGATGACCGCTGCATTGGCCCCGAAAACAGCCGGCATGGCGGCTGCCGGAGAGCGAGCAGTGGATTTGGTTGCGGCACGGCTGCGTCTCCAAGCCTACAGTTTGAGTATTGTCGACGGCTTTCTGTTGATCTCCTGGAGTTGCGCGTGTGCACTGCTTATGGTGGCCCTGTTGCGCAAATCACCGCTGGATTACGGCGATCTCAAGGCCATCCAGCAAACCTTACCCCTCCAGAAGGAGTCAAAATCATGAAGCGAAAGGCACTCGCTCTGCTGGTCGCAGCGACGTTATGGACTTCTCCTGGCGCGGTTGGTCAGACACCAAATTCCGCGGCGCCTCGCCACATTACGCTGCACGAGGCGGTTGAGTTGGCACTAAAACACAACCACGACGTGCGACTGGCCGGATTCTCCGTCGACGAAAAACAACACGCCAAAGAGGCCGAGAAAAGTTCCTATTTCCCGTCGATACATAACGACAGCAACCTTGCCCGGCTGACGGACACGCAACTGATTCAGATCAATGCCGGCAGTCTGGGTACCGTCAACGGCGCGCCCTTTCCTGCGGAGAGCAGCATCCTCAACCAAGGGGGACGCACCCTGACGGCCAGCGGAACCCAAATTACGCAGCCGTTGACATCGCTGCTGAAAATCAGGCGGGCGAACGATATCGCCGAGGCCGAGGTAAAAGCGTCACGCTCGAAGGCGCAACTGACGAGCAACGACGTGGCTCTGGCGGTGCATGAGGTGTACTACGCTGTCTTGATTGCCCAAGCGCATCACAGCGCCACCGAGGCGAGAATCCAAGCCGCGCAGGACCTTGAGAGCGAACGCGTCCAGCAAGTCAAGTTCGGCGCTTCTCTCGAACAGGAGTCGATCGAAAGCCGCGCCAATTCCTTGCAAGCTCAGCAGGAATTGTTGACAACCGATCTGCAGCTGACGGACCTCCAGCTGAAACTCAACGACCTCACGGGCCTGCCTCTGAACACGGCTCTCGATCTCGATCCATCGGTCGGCGAAGTCCAGGAGAGCTGTCCGCGCGAGGAATGTGTTGTCACGGCGAAGAACTCACACCCGGAAATACAAGCCGCCCGTGCCGAGGTCGAGAAAGCGGTGGCTGCTGTGCGTTTGGCCAAGACCGATATCTGGGTGCCCGATGTCGACGCCTTTGGCCGCTACAGCTACCAGAACAATGTTCCGTTTCTCGCGCGCAACTTCGGTACATTCGGCATTCACCTCAGCTACGACCTGTTTGACGCCGGCCATAAGCACGCCGTTCTGCATGAACGCGAATCTCAGTTGTCCGAGGCGAAGGAGAACCTTGCGAAAGTCAGCGATGAGGTCGAACTGCAGGTCCAAACCGCCTACAACAAACTGGAACGGACCCAGCAGATGCTCAAAGTCTCAGAAGAAATCCTGGCGCTGCGGCACGAATCAAACCGCGTTCAGCAGCAAGAACTATTGCGAGGAGCCGCACTCAAGTCGCAGGCCGCCACGGCGAGCGCTCAAGAGTTCGAGGCCAAAGCGCTCCTGCTGCAATCGCAGCTGGACTACGCGCGCGCACACGATGAGTTCGTGCGTGCGATGGGTGCAACTCCGGAGTGAGCCACCAGGTTCCTGATGTCGAGGCCGAACGTCTGGCAGGTAACAGCCGTAGTACGGAGACCTCCGGCCCTACCTGACTACGGGCATCAATCCAATGGACCTTGGCGTATGGACGAAAGTCAACGGCCACTATGAGCAGCAAGGGAATACGAGTGACATTTTGTTTCCCGCTTACGAGATGCTTGCCTATTTTTCTCGCCACATGCGAATGGTTCCTGGTGACATCCTGGCAACCGGAACTCCATCCGGCGTGGGCCTGGCAAAGAATCGGTTCATGGCGGTGGGAGACATCTTGGAGTGCGGCATCACGAACTTGGGCGCACAACGCCACGAAATCGTGGCGTGATTCCTGCCCGTCGCGGCATCGGGCGTCGCGGCTTGAACGCAAACTCATCGTTGATTGGACCGATACCCGCACAATGCATGCTTTGGTCTAGTTTGGGAAAACGTCGAAACGTCGCGCCGCAAATGTGTCAACTTCTAGACCGAAAAGTCGAGCCTTCGACTAGTCGAGGCCTCGATCACACGCCACCAGTATGGCCGGATCGGCCGATGCTCGAATGATCTTGATCCTACATGGGTTACCCGTCGCCAAAGTTGTTGCACCTCCGGCCGTTGGCAATCGACCTGCTTTCTCGTGAACCGAGAAGGAGTCTCTCGACCATGAAAACAGCTGAAGTTCTCATTCAAATGCTCCTTGACGTGGGTGTCACCCGTGTTTATGGCGTATCGGGAGACTCCCTGAACGCCTTCACCGACACCATACGAGCCAAAGGCGGTATCGACTGGGTGCATGTCCGGCATGAAGAAGCCGGGGCTTTTGCGGCGGGCGCGGAAGCGCACCTAACCGACAAACTGGCCGTCTGTGCCGGCAGTTGCGGGCCCGGAAATCTGCACTTGATCAATGGACTATTCGACTGTTACCGCAGCAGAGTGCCCGTTCTCGCGATCGCGGCGCAAATTCCGAGCATCGAACTCGGCAACAACTACTTTCAAGAAACTCATCCGGAGATTCTCTACAAAGAGTGCAGCGATTATTGCGCCCTGGTTTCCGAGCCAGATCAACTTCCGCGCGTTCTCGCCACTGCCATCCGCACGGCAATCGTCAAACGCACGGTCGCGGTCGTTGTCATCCCGGGAACCGTCATGGCCAGTGAATGTTCGCAAAATCCTTTGGCGATAGCTGTTGAGGACAACACATATTCCTTGACTCCTAACCGAGACCAGCTCAAGCGAACCGCTGCTACCCTGAATAGTGGCAACAAAATCACGATTCTCGGAGGCGCAGGCTGCAAGGGAGCGCACGACGAACTCATCGCCGCTGCCGAGAAGCTGAAAGCTCCTATCGTGTTCGCCTATCGAGGCAAGGAATTCATCGAGTACGACAATCCTTATGATGTCGGGATGACCGGCCTTCTTGGATTTTCATCCGGATATCACGCAATCATGGATTCCGACGTGCTCCTCATGCTCGGGACGGACTTCCCGTATCGCCAGTTCTACCCCGAGAAAGCCACCGTCATCCAAGTCGACATTCGTGGTGAGCAGATCGGCCGGCGGACCCACGTCGAGATCGGACTGATCGGCGACGTGAAAAGCACTTTGCAAGCCTTATTGCCGCTGCTCTCGGAAAAAGCGGATCGCAGTCACTTGGATAAATCCTTAGCTCACTACGCGCGTACGAGAAAAGATCTCGACGCTCTGGCCACCGGCAAAGAAGGCACCTCGCCTCTTCGCCCTGAGTTCGTAGTCGCCACCATCGACAAAGTTGCCGCTGACGATGCCGTTTTCACCTGTGATGTCGGGACTGAGGTCATATGGACCGCGCGTTATCTCAAGGTGAACGGCAAGCGTCGGATCCTGGGCTCCTTCAATCACGGCTCTATGGCGAACGCGATGCCGCAGGCGATCGGCGCGCAGTCCGCATTCCGCGGTCGCCAGGTAATCAGCTTCTCGGGTGATGGTGGTTTGTCCATGTTGCTTGGCGACCTTCTGACCCTGAATCAGATGGAGCTGCCGGTGAAGGTTGTGGTCTTCAATAACGGAGCTTTGGGGTTCGTCGAAGTCGAAATGAAGAGCAGCGGTTACGTCACGTTCAGCACGGATCTGAAGAACCCAAGCTTTGCGAAGGTCGCGGAAGCGATGGGGATGTTCGGCGTCCGTGTCGAACGACCCGAACAACTCCGACCGGCGTTGCAGGCCGCGTTTTCGCACAAAGGGCCTGCGCTCATCGAGGTTCTGACCCATCGGCTGGAACTTGCCATGCCTCCCACAGTCACCTTTGAGGAAACCAAAGGATTCAGCTTGTATATGCTTCGTACCGTGATGAACGGACGCGGCGACGAATTGATCGATTTAGCGAAAACCAATCTCTTTCACTAAGAACAGAAAATTCAACTTCCACCCGAGGTCCGAGCATCGCGTAGGTGAGACGGGAGGCCGAATGAAGGTGGGACTGGTGGTTCCCTGTTATATCGATACGTTTTATCCAGAAGTCGGCATTGCCACGCTTGAGCTGCTTGAACGCCTTGGGGTGGAGGTTGAATACCCGTTCGAGCAGACCTGCTGCGGTCAACCCATGGCGAACTCAGGATGCGAGGGAGACAGTCGTGCGACAGAAGAACATTTCGTAAGACTTTGATGTTCCGGCTTCAGATCCCTTAGGAGGCTCGGGTGGGCTGCAGTCTCGGTGCGATTATTTCGCAGCCAGTGGCCCTCGGTCTCTACCAATGTTTAAACTAAAATAAATCCGCGACGATAGACCGATAGCTTTCTTCCCCTTCACGACCGCGCTACATCAGCACTTGCACTGGTACAATTTACCGGTTAGGCGTGTCCACCGCACCTTTGGGAAGCAAAGAGATCGCGCGACGCGATTACCGGCAACAGCATCCATTGACCGTCCATCACAATTCTTCTCGCATCGGAGTGAACTGATGAAAGCAGCCGTCATACAAAAGTTCGGAGACACGCCGCAATACCAGGATTTTCCATACCCTACAACGGGCGTCGACGACGTTGTGATCCAGGTGAAAGCTGTAGCTCTCGAGAACTTCGACAAGATGACGGCAAAGGGCACCCACTACGCGAGCAAGCAGATCTTCCCACAGTTTCCAGCAATCGTCGGGCATAGTGGCGTTGGAACGCTCGAGGATGGCGCCCTCGTGTTTTTCGGCGGGGCCAAGCCTCCCTATGGCACGATGGCCGAAACAGCCGTTGTTCCTGAAATATACAAAGCGTACATAACGCCCGTCCCTCAAGGCATCGACGTAGCGGTTGCGGCGTCACTCCCCGCATCTGCGCTCACTTCGCTTTTGCCGCTGCGTTGGGGAACCCCGCTGCAGTTCGGAGAAACGGTGCTGGTGAACGGCGCGACGGGAGTCTCTGGGAAGATCGCCATCCAGATCGCGAAGTTGCTTGGAGCAGGACGGATCGTTGGTACAGGCAGAGATGACGAAGGATTGCATTCAATCATCGCGCTTGGCGCTGATGCAGCCATAGATATCAAGCAGTCCGACAAAGAAATCACTGAAGCATTTATGAAGGAAGCAGGAAAGGGTTACGACGTGGTCCTTGATTATCTCTGGGGACACCCGGCGGAACTGCTGTTTAGGATGTTGGTTCCCAAAAAGGCGGGGTTTGCTGTTCACAAGACGCGCTTCGTGCAAATTGGTGAAGCAGCAGGACCCACAATCTCGCTCTCCGCCGAAACGATCAGAACCTCAGGAGTGGAAATCAAAGGTGCGGGAAAAGTTCCTCCCGACGCGATACCCGAAGCCTTCAAGCAGACCTGGGAATGGATCATCGCAGGGAAATTATCCATCGACATAGAAAAGGCTTCACTGAGAGATATTGCGGAGGCTTGGGGCCGCAAGGTCGAAGGAAAGAGAGTAGTTATTATTCCGTAGAAGTCTTTTCGATTCCGCGTTCCGATGTCTTGCAGAGTGTGAACAATCGAGTTGGCCTCCTGGCCTTGCGAGCGATCGCCATCCAAAACGGGGCCAGGAATTGAGGGAAAGATGACGTGGAACTGAGGGCGGACAAAGGGTACACGAACACGGGATCCCGCTGCTGTCGCCATCCAAAAAGCACGACGAACGCTGGCGTACAGTCGTTGGAAATCTTCACCAAGAGCCTAGGATCCACTGCTCTGTTTGGAATCTGACGGCGATTCCCTATTTTCCCTAGATCGCGCGCACAGATAAACCGTCAGTTCTGGAAAACTCAAGCGCACGTTTTTTGGTTGTTGCCGTTTCGAAAGGCTCTTCTAGTCACCCGAATTTTCTGGACTTACGGGAGCTCGATTTTCTTCGACAGGGTTTGCGTGTTCATTTCCGTCCTGCGCTTCTTTCCGAATCCAAGGACTCTCTGGGGTGTCACTCTGAAGCTGGGGGACCTGGCGAATCGTTGGCCGCTGTTGGCGATCTCCGGCGCAGGAAGTCGCTGGAGATGTATTCAATTAGTTGCACCGGGGGGCTGCCGATGTGCATCAAATCGTCGGCAAAGAGGGATAGTCCATCTCCGATGCCTGATCCCAAATCCTCTGGTTTGTCGCAACCTCTACAGGTGTAGACGAAAGGAGAAGAGTACCGTGGCTACGGCACCAAAATTCCGGATTGACGTGGACATCCACAATTTGCTCATGCACTCCGCACCGGGACCCGTACCAGTTCCTGTCGCAAGGGGCATGAAACTCCCTGACCCGGTATTCCCCCGCTTTCCCGAAAAACTTTTGGACCCTGGCCCCGAAACCGTTCCTGAGAAGCGCGACTGGACCGTCCCGGAAGTCTACCGCAAGATGCGAGGCTGGCTGTTCCCCTACGTTCGCTCGCGTCTGTTGCCGGGCGATTTTCATCCTATTACTGCCTACCTTTTTCTTGAGTACAAGTGCAATCTCGACTGCTGGTATTGCTGGGCCTACAACAACAAGGTCAAAGGCATGACCGAGGATGTGGCGCGCCGCTCCATTGACTGGCTCCATGATCACGGATGCCGCGTGCTGGCGCTGATGGGCGGCGAGCCACTGTTGCGGCCGGACTTTGCCCACAAGGTCG
>JGI12635J15846_10001180_pt1 | contig 22875 bp, 19 predicted proteins | sample BlaSpr_A8_OM2_M2_FD_15846 | JGI IMG/M metagenome (IMG submission 15846) | reverse complement strand
CGGCGCCATCCAATTCGTCGCGCCATCGGAACCCGGTTCGACGAGCGCGCCGTCGGGAGTCGGCGTCGCTTCGGCCTTCGCAATCGGGCGGCCCTTCGCATCGACACCGCTCGCCCAGTTCTGATCGATGAAATCACTCGTCGCTAGATGCTCACCGGTCGTACGATCGAGCAGGAAATAGAATCCGTTGCGGCTCGCCTGCGCCAGCAGCTTGCGCTGCTTTCCCTTGTACGCCGCTTCGAAAAGGATTGGCGTCTGCACGGCATCCCAGTCGTGAAGGTCGTGCGGCGAAGGCTGAAACGCCCACTGCAATTTCCCGGTGTCGGGATTCAGCGCCACGATCGAGCACGTGTACAAGTTATCGCCCAAGCGGCGATCGCCGACGAGCACTGGATTCGGATTGCCGGTGCCCCAGTACAAAAGATTCAGATCAGGATCGTACGTTCCAGTCATCCAGGTCATGCCGCCGCCATGTAGCAGCGCATCAGTGTCGGGCCATGTTTCCGATCCGGGCTGCCCTGGATCGGGTTCGGTGTACCAGTGCCACTGCACGGTACCGGTGTCGGGATCAACTGATGTCAACACGCCGCGGATGTCGGTGGAGTCGCCCGAAACGCCGGCGATGATGTGATTGCCAATCACGATCGGCGCCATCGTGGCGAAATATCCGAGCTTGGCATCGACAAGCTGAATGTCCCAGACGAGTTTGCCGTCTTTCGCGGTCAGGCAAAGCAGGTGCGCGTCGGACGTTGTGAAATAGAGTTTGTCTTTGAGCATCGCGACGCCGCGGTGGCCGATGTGATCGCCGGCAACCTTGCGCTCGAAGTGCCAGATCGGTAGTCCGAAGCGCGCATCGATCGCGTAGACGTTGTCGGGCACGGTGAAGTAGAGAATGCCGTTTACTTCCAGTGAACTCGCTTTGATTGCTTGGCCGTGCGTGCGATAGATCCACGCAAGCGTGAGCTGATTCACGTTGCTGGCGTTGATTTGATCGAGCGGAGAGTAACGCTTGCCCGAATAATCGCCGTTGTAGGTGGGCCAGGTGTCGGTCGCTTGCTTCTGGAGCAAGGCGGATGGGTCGAGTCCCTGGGCCGCGAGAGACGGCGCGCGCAGCGCGAGGAGAAGCAACAGAACGCTCGCAGCGCGAAACACGTTTGCGAAAGTGTGTGAACGATTCATGCTCAAATTCCGTAGCACGCTCATCGGCCTTGGCCCTCCTTTTCGAGGGTGTGCACGTAAGCATACAAATCGTGCATCTGTGTTTGCGTGAGCTTGTCGAGCATGGCGCGGTGGGCTGCGAGCTTGTCGGTAACTTCGACCTTTACCTCGTTGCGCGGGTAGGCATGGAACCAGCCATTCGCGTCGGTAATGGCTACAGAAAATTCGTCGAGGTGGTTCAACTTGCCTTCGATGACTTCGCCGGATTTGAGCGTTACCTTCGCCGTCTTGAAATTTCCTTCGGGGTAAAGCATCTGTGCTTCGAGGTCGATCGCGGAATATTTTCCCGAGACGTTTGCGAGATCGCCGGTCGCGGAGTGGCATTTCGTGCAGCCGCCCTCGCCTTCAAAGAACGCTTTGCCGGCTTGCGCATTTCCAGTGAGCAATTTCTCGGCCGGATAGCCGTTGGGAACTTCGGACGACGACAATCCTTCGGCGATGCGCCAGTGCAGATACGCAGCGATATCGGCGATCTGCGCGTCGGTCAGCGGAAGAGCGGGCATCCCTTTGTCGGGCCGTCCGTTGTGAACGACGTCGCCGATCATGTTGCCTTTCACGTCGTGCGCCACGATGGGCGAGCGCAACAAATCAGGCCCGCGAGCGCCGGTCGCGTCGGCTCCATGACAGAAGGCGCATGATGCTGTGTATTGCGTCTGTCCCCGAGCTGCGTCGGCATCCTCCGGAGGAGCGGGGCGCCGCTGCTTTTTGAGCGGGGCCGGGTTTGGAGCGGCTGCCGGTTGGGCTGCCGTGGTGGGCTGCTGTTGTTGTCCTTGTGGCTGGCGAACGGCAGCGGTTGCAACGATGGCCATCGCGAGAGAAATTCCTGTGAGAAGCGCGGCAAGCAACTTCGACTTGGAAGTTTGTTTCATTCTTCACCCGAGAATAATGCACACCGATCCGATGCAGAAAACGCTTACAGAACGGCGGGCTTAGTTTCGCAGTGTCATGGACGCTAGGGAAGAGGAAATCGTTTCCAAACGTGGAAGGATGACACGGTGGCTAGCGCGACGGATTGTTTCGGTTGAGATCCTTCGGCGTGCTTCGGACGCCTCAGGATGACAACTCTACTCATTGTGACGAGCAGAAGAGGTGCAGCCCTTAGCGAACGAGGACCTTCTACGACGGTAGCTGGCGGATCAAGAGGATCGATTGATCGTCGAATTGGGGGCCGTGCCGGCGAAGGCTGGCGACCAGTGCTGTGTGAATTTCCGCGAGCGGCTTGTTGCCAAATTTCTGAAACTCGGTCTGCAAGCGTTGGATGCCATATTCTTCGCCGGCCGCGTTTGCTGTCTCGACGTAACCGTCGGTGTACAGCGCAAACAAACTCCCGGGCTCGGATTCGATTGCGACGCTGGCGAATTCGCCTGCTGGCAAGATACCGAGCGGCATGTTCGAGGCCTCGTATTGCGTCACTTCGTTCTTGCGCGCCGAAAAATGAAGGATTGCCGGATGACCGGAGACTCCGAGACGCAATCCTTCGCGCGTCTTCGCCAGAAAGCAGAATGTGACGAACATGTCGGGCTTTTTGAGCGGATAGAGCACTTCGTTCAATCGAGGCGCGAGATGCGTGGCATCGTCGCCCGAAGTGAGCAACATGCGCGCGGCGCTCTTCACCATCCCCATGACGACGCCGGGCGCGACGCCGTGTCCCGAAACGTCGGCGACGTATGCCACCCAGTTGTCGGCATCGCCGGCGAGATCGATCAGGTCGCCACCGACTTCGCCGCTCGGCGAAGAGCGTCCGTAGAATTCCCAAGCCCCGAGTTTGGTTTCGATCGGGGGAACGAGAATGCGGTGGACCTCGGTGGCGAGTTCGATTTCGGCTTGCACGCGGAAGTAGCGGCGGCCTTCCTTGATATTCACGAGCAGAAAGCAGATGTAACCGACGATCGTCGCGATAATAATGGCCCAACCATCGATGGCGAGGCGCTTTTCCTGAGCCGCGATCGCCACAGCATCCATCTGCGTCGGCGTGGGCAAGTTATGAAAATACCTGCTGATCAGATTGCCGACGAGGAGCTGTGTGGCGAGAATCGGGAAAAACGCGATCCAGAATCTCTGACGCAGCGAGAACCCGGCGACGGCGTAGACGATGGCTGTGCAGCCGGCAAATATGATGCTGACGGCGAGATGCTGAGGCGTCTGCCGACCGACATCGAAAATATCGGTGGCGACCCCGGTGATGCCGAAGAGGAAGAAGACGCCCAAGAGGAAGAGGGCCATCGAGGTGAGTGGGAGGCGTTGCCAGTACGTCTGTTTCGTGGGCATTTGGAGGACATTACTATACGCAACGCGTCCCCAAAAGCGACCTGAGAATGAAATTGGAGTCGTCGGGCTACTTGCTCGCTAGGCCCTGGGCATCGACGGCGTCCAGTATTTGTTTCGGCCGGGCGCGAACAAGATAGCTTTCGGTGAAGTTCACCCAACGGACCGTGCCGTTTGCATCCAGCAGAAACTCGGCGGGACGCGCGATGTCGGCACCATCCGAGTGGCGCGCGTGTGGATGCACGAGATCCCACTTGCGGATCATCTGCCGTTGTTCGTCACACAGGAATAGAAACGAGTAGCCGGCTGTCTGGCGAAGCTGCTCGGATTCGGTCGGGCTGTCCACGCTGATCGCGATGACGCGGATTCCGCGCGCGTTGAACTCTGGGAGATTTTCCTGGAAACTCCGTAACTCGGAGTTGCAAGCTGGTCACCAATATCCGCGATAAAAAATCAGCACCGTGCCCGAAGCTTTTTTACCAGCAGCGGCTTTGGGGGGCCATTCGTTCGAGGTGAACGGCTGACCCTCAAGGGTCGAAAATGTCACCAACTGGCCTTCCGAGTCGGGCAGGGTAAAGTCGGGGACCCTCTGGCCGAGCTGCGGGGCGTTGATGGAGGCGGGAAGGTTTCTGGCTACGGAATAAATAGTCGTGAACAAAAGACCGATCGCCGCGACGCTGAGTAATGTCAGTATCGGCCCGAACACTTTCCCGCGAAACTGCTGGGGGCGGTTGTAGGCGCGCCATATCCCTACGCCGAGCATAACGGCAGCGATTGCGGACACGAGGACGTTCGCCCAGGGAGACTCTCTCGTGTTTTGATAGCGGACGAGGAAGAGGAAATAGAGCGGAAGGCTAGCCAAGGCGAGGGCGAACCCTGCCCACAATATTGGATTCCAGCTTCGCTTCACTTCGAGCCCCCCATTCGGCATCCTTCCGAGAAATACTACGTTGGACTGTCTGGTTTGGCTATCGTGAGCAAGCTGAAGACGCAGATATGCCCCTCGCGGCGAGCATTAGGCCATTTTGGCGGCCAAAGCGACGTGGAAACCTCTCCAATTGCGTCAAGTTGCGGCGGGGTGGGGTGGCTGCTAAAATTTAAAGTTTGGCGGGACGTTGCTGCTGGCGTTGGGTAGCGCCAGCTGCTTTTTTCAGGTCCAAGCAAAGGACAACAGGATTCTGCTCGCGCGCTTGGCGATGCAATCGCGGGTGGATCGACTGCCATCAAATCAACATAGAATTTGAGCGGCGTGAAGGAGATTGCGCGTGGCTAAGTACGATGTGGCGATTATCGGGAGCGGTCCGGGCGGTTATATTGCGGCGATTCGGGCCGGTGAGCTTGGGCTGAAGACGATCGTCGTCGAGAAAGACCCCTTCCTGGGCGGCACGTGTTTGCACGTCGGCTGCATCCCCACCAAAGTTTTGCTGCATCACGCCGAGGTTTACGACCATTTCAAGAATGGCGCAGAACTGGGCTTCGACGTCACCGGCCTGAAGATCAATTGGGCGAACATCCTGGGCCGCAAAGACAAGATTGTGAAGAAGCATGCGAAGGGCATCGAGTTTCTTTTTAAGAAGAATAAGGTGGAGTGGGTGCAAGGCTGGGGGCGCTACGAAGGACCCGGCAAGGTCAGCGTCGAAAAAGACGGTAAGAAGACGATCATCGAGGCGTCGAACGTGTTGTTGATCAGCGGGTCGGAGGCGCGTTCGCTGCCTGGAATCGAGCCCGATCACAAACAGATTTTGACGAATCGGTCGATTCTGGAGCTGCCGGCGATTCCAAAGTCGCTGATTATCGTGGGCGCCGGCGCGGTCGGCGTGGAATTCGCATCGATCTACAACTCGTTTGGGACGGACGTGACGATTCTGGAGGCGCTGCCGCGCGTTGTGCCGGTCGAGGACGAGGAAATTTCGGCGGAGCTCGAGAAGACGTACAAGAAGCGGAACATCAACGTTTTCACGTCGAGCATGGTCCAGTCGGTGAAGAAGGACGCGAAGGGCGTGACCGTCACCTTTAAGGATAAGGACGGAAAGACGCAGACGCTGCAGGCTGAGAAGCTTTTGTTGGCCGTTGGGCGGCAGCCGATGACGGATGGCTGCGGGCTTGAGAAGTCGAAGGCGAAGGTGGAGCGCGGGTTTGTGCATGTCGGTCCTTATATGGAGACCGATGAGCCGGGGTTGTACGCGATCGGCGACATCGTTGCGGGATTGCCGCAGCTGGCACACGCGGCGGGGATGGAAGGCATCGCGGCGGTGACGCACATCGCGGGGAAGCAGCCGCCGCCGATCGTGAAGACGCGCATCCCGAACTGCACGTATTGCGAACCGCAGATCGGGTCGATTGGTCTAACGGAAAAACAGGCGAAGGAAGCGGGCTACTCGGTGAAGGTGGGCAAGTTTCCGTTTGTGGGCAACAGCAAGGCGACGATTCTCGGCAACCACGGTGGGTTCATCAAGGTTGTGTCGGAGGAAAAGTACGGCGAAGTGCTGGGCGTTCACATCATCGGGCCGCTGGCGACGGAGATTTTGGCGGAGGCGGCGGCGGTGCTGCACCTGGAAGGCACAGTCGATCACATGATGGAGATGATCCACGCGCATCCGACGGTGTGGGAAGCGATGGGCGATGGGTTTGCGAGCGTGCGGGGATTGCAGATTAACGTTTGATGGGAAAAAGATAACGCTGAGGCGCTGAGGGCGCGGGGATTCGCAGAGGAAGCACGGAGGAAGATGACTGCGTGCTGGATTGTCGATCTCGGATTCATCGGGTATGAGGAGTCGTTCGAGCTGCAGAAGCGGGTCGTTGCGGCGCGCAAGGCTGATGCGATCGGCGATGTTTTGCTGCTGTGCGAGCATCCTCACGTGATTACGCTAGGACGCAGTGGGAAGCGCGAGAATTTGCTGGCTTCGGAGCGTGTACTGGCGCAGAAGGGCGTGGAGTTTCACGCGACGAATCGCGGCGGAGATATCACGTATCACGGGCCGGGGCAGATCGTCGGGTATCCGGTGATTCAGTTGGCGGCGATTCGGCGCGACGTTGTGTGGTACGTGCGGATGCTGGAAGAGGTGATGATTCGCACTTGCGGGGATTTTGGGATTACGGCGCGGCGGGAAGAGGGGAAGACAGGAGCTTGGATCGATCTGCCAGAGAAGGATTCACCACAGAGCGCGCAGAGTTCACAGAGTTTGGGGAGTGCGGCGGCGGAAAAAATCGGCGCGATTGGGGTGCATATCAGCCGGTGGGTTACGTCGCATGGATTTGCGTTTAACGTTGCGACGGATTTGCGGTACTTCGAGCTGATTGTGCCGTGCGGGATCGCGGAGCGAAAGGCGACGTCGCTCGAAAAAGTTTTGGGGCGTGCAGTGAAGCGGAACGAAGCGGCGCCGAAGCTCGTCGAACACTTTGGCAAGGTTTTTGGGCGCGAGCCGCAGAAGGCAACGCGCGAAGAATTGCTTGTGATGCTGGAGAAGTTCGAGCAACAGCCAGTGGCAGTGCCGGCGTAGCGGCGTAAAAGCAGATCCCTCGCGTTGCTCGGGATGACAACGCCGGGATGTTGAGCGATGGCAGCGACAGGGAGTCAGGCGGCAAAGCCTGGCTCACCGGAGACAGAATGAAGAACGTCGAGCTCTCACGGCAGCAGCATCTCGATCTCTACTACCACATGCGGCTTAACCGCGCCGTCGAAGACACGATGGTCAAGCTGTTCCGCCAGAACAAAATCGTCGGCGGACTTTACTCCAGCCTAGGGCAAGAAGCGGTTTCGGTTGGCACAGCGTCGGCGCTGCAGAAAAAAGATTGGCTGGCGCCAATGATTCGCAACATCGGGGCGCTGCTCGTGAAAGGTGTTCCGCCGCGCGACATTTTCACGCAACACATGGCGAAGTACACGTCGCCCACGCTGGGCAAAGACGGCACCAGCCACTTTGGCGACCTGGAAGATCTGCACATCGTCTCGCCGATCTCGATGCTCGGCGATCTCATTCCAGTGATGACCGGCGTCGCGATGGCGGGCCGCTATCTCGGACAGAAAATTGTGGCGATGACGTGGATCGGCGACGGCGGCAGCTCGACCGGCGTGTTTCACGAAGGGTTGAATTTTGCGGCGACGCAGAAAGCGCCGTTTGTGCTCGTACTCGAAAATAACGGCTGGGCGTATTCGACTCCGGTGAAGCGCCAGGTGCCGATCGAAAATCTCGCCGATCGCGCGAAGGCCTACGGCATCGACAGCTACATCGTCGATGGCAATGACGTCGCCGACGTTTACACGACTGCGAAGGAAGCTGTCGAACGCGCGCGCAATGGTGGAGGGCCGATCCTGATCGAAGCAAAAACTTTCCGCCGCATGGGCCACGCACAACACGATCCGGCCGAGTATGTGCCGAAGGATATGCGCGCATATTGGGAAGCGCGCGATCCCATTTTGCTCCACGAGAAATTTCTGACGGAAAAAGGCTATCTCGACGACGCGACGAAGAAAGAAATCGAGACCAAGCTCGACACGCTGCTTTCGAAAGATCGCGACTTTGCAGAGAATTCGCCGATGCCTCCGCCGGAGCTTGCGGAGAAGGGCGTGTATTGTACCGGCGATGATTGCCATAAGATCGCGCCGAAGTGGGAGCGCGATAAATCGGAAGTGATGCCGCCGAAGGCGAGCATCGACGCGAGCTGGATGGTCGAAGGATTTGGTCGCGGGAAGAGTTCGGGGGGCGGCATGGCGCCGATTCATTTTGGCGATACCGCGCAGAGCGAAGAACGGAAGGAAGTTGAAGAAAAGCTCTCGCCGGAGACGCCGGAAGAAGTGGTGACGGAAGAAGTGATCAGGCCGTCGCGAAGGGCAGCGGCCGCGAAGACAGCGTCGAAATCGAAGAATGGTGCGAGCGGCGGAAAGAAAAACGCCGGCAAGGATGCCGGCGCTACCAAGGCAAAACCGGCGGCAAAAGCCCTGGCGAAGGTTGCAGCCAAGCCCGTTGCGAAAGTCGCCGCGAAATCAGTGACCAAGCCGTCGGCTAAGCCCTCTGCTAAATCCGCGAAGAAACCCGCCGCAAAAGCTGCGGTGAAGAAAGGCCGGAGGTAACCCATGGCAAAGGCTTCCATCGCTCCGGCAACAAACGCAGGCGGCAAAGGCGACGCCCCCAACCAAGTCACTTTTCTGGAAGCCATCAAGCAAGCGATGTACGAAGAGATGGAGCGCGACCCGTCCGTCGTCGTCATCGGCGAGGACGTCGGCGTCTACGGCGGCGCGTTTAAAACCAGCGAAGGCCTGCTCGCGAAATTCGGGTGGGAGCGCGTCATCGACACGCCGATCAGCGAAAGCGCGATCATCGGCGCCGCATGCGGCATGAGCTATCTCGGCCTGCGCCCGATCTGCGAAATGCAGTTCATCGATTTCATCGTGTGCGCGTTCAACCAGCTCACGAATTTCGTCGCCAAGGGCCACTATCTCTGGAATGCGCCCGCGCCGATCGTTGTGCGCGGACCATCCGGCGGCGGCGTCCACGGCGGTCCGTTCCACTCGGCGAACCCCGAGATGTATTTCGTCCACACGCCGGGGCTGAAGGTTATCTATCCCTCCACACCGTACGACGCGAAAGGCTTGCTGAAAGCGGCCATACGCGATAATAACCCTGTGCTCTTTTTCGAGCACAAGTACCTCTACCGCCGCATCAAGGAAGAACTTCCGGCGGAAGACTACACGGTGCCGATCGGCAAAGCCGCCGTCCGGCGCGAAGGCAAGCACCTCACGATCCTTTCCTACGCGGCGATGATGCACAATTCGCTCGAAGCGGCCGAGGCGCTGGCGAAAGAAGGCATCGAGATCGAAGTGATCGACCTGCGCACCTTGCTTCCGCTCGATGAAGAGACGATTCTGAAGTCGGTGAAGAAGACGAATCGCGTGCTCGTCGTTCACGAAGACACGAAGACGGGCGGCATCGCCGGCGAAATCGCGGCGATTCTGTGCGAGAAGGCGTTCGGCGATCTGGATGGTCCGGTGTTTCGCGTGACCGCGCTCGATACGCCGGTGCCATACTCGCCGCCGCTGGAAGCGCACTTTTTGCCGAACACCGACAAGATCATGCACGCGGCGAGAGAGCTGGCGAAGTACTGACAAAGATTTTCAGCGCTACCTCAAAGCAGCTGTCATCCTGAGGCGTCCGAAGGACGCCGAAGGATCTCGGCCGTAAGAGCCGGCGACCAACTCAGCATGGAAGCGCCGTTTAGCGACGACTTTAGAGTAGTCGGGTTTCTCAGGAGACAGACATGGCCGTTGACATCGTAATGCCTCAGATGGGCGAAAGCATTTTTGAAGGCACCATCACGAAGTGGTTGAAGAAGCCCGGCGACAAAGTCGAGCGCGATGAGCCGCTGTTTGAAATCTCCACCGATAAGGTTGACGCGGAAATTCCGTCGCCGTCGGCGGGCGTGCTGAAGGAAATTAAAGTCGGCGAAGGCAAGACGGTGCCGATTCAGACGGTCGTCGGCGTGATCGACGCAGCTGGTGGCGCGGCGCAAGCTGCTGCTCCGGCGGCCGCCCCCGCAAAGGCGGCCGAACCGGCGAAGCCTGCGGCTCCGGCTCCGCTACAGGCTGCCAAGCCTACCGCCGCTCCGCCGCCACCAGCCGCGAAACCTGGTGCACCCGCTGCGCAAGCCGCTGCCGCACGCGAAGGCGCACGGATTCACAGCTCGCCGCTCGTTCGCCGCATGGCGAAGGAGCACGGCATCGACCTCACCGCCGTGCAAGGAACTGGCGCGGGTGGCCGCATCAGCAAGCAGGACATCGAAGCGCACCTCGCCGGCGGCGGCTCCGCTGCCGAAGCCGCGAAGCAGACCGAACCAGCCGAGGCCGACGTTTACACTCAGCAAGCACCAGCGCCGAGCTACACGCCGCCGCCACCTCCGCCGCAGCGCCAGGCGCCTCCGCAAGCTCCGCCGCCAGCGAGCACCGGCGGCCAGCATCACGTCGCGTTCGAGACCGCCGTGCCGCGCGAGCGCATCTACTTCGGCAATTACGAAGTGCAGCCGATGACCATCATGCGTCAGCGCATCGCCGAGCACATGATCGCGTCGAAGCACGTTTCGCCGCATGTCTACAGCGTCGACGAAATCGACATGACCAAAGTGGCAGCGATTCGCGCAAAATCGCGCGACGAATTCGAGAAGCGCTACGAGACCAAGCTAACCTTCATGCCGTTCTTTGTGAAGGCGGCGGTCGCCGGCCTGCGCGCATATCCCACGATGAACGCGTCGCTCGACGGCACCAACGTCGTGCTGCACAAGGAAATCAACGTCGGCATGGCCGTCGCGCTCGATTGGGGATTGATCGTTCCCGTGATCAAAAATGCCGACGAGAAAAATATTCTCGGCATCCAGCGCAATCTCAACGACCTCGCCGAGCGCGCTCGCTCGAAAAAACTCAAGCCGGAAGAAGTGCAGGAGAGCACGTTCTCCATCACGAATCCCGGCGTATTCGGCGGCTTGTTCGGCCTGCCGGTCATCAGCCAGCCCAACGTCGGCATCCTCGGCCTGGGTGCGATCGAAAAACGCCCCGTCGTCATCAACGATTCCATCGCGATCCGCTCGATGTGCTACGTCACGCTGAGCTACGACCACCGCGTCGTAGACGGCGCCGTCGCGCACCAGTTCCTCCACAAAGTGAAAGACACGTTGGAGAATTGGAGCGAGTCCGTCCTCTAGTCACCGACGAAAACACAGTTCGCGGCCAAATTTCACCGTAGGGGCACGGCACGCCGTGCCCCTCTTGTTTTGTCGCTGTAGGGGCGTCGCTTCAGCGCGGCCTTGATCCGTAGGCAAGGTCGATCATCGGCCGACAACCACCAAAAACTGTCTTCCCGAGCGGCGAGGGATCTGCTTTTTCTTCCGACCGCGCCTGTCCCATAATTAACATTGCCAATCCGGAGCCTGAAATGCCGATCGACTACAAATCTCTCCCAAAGATCGAACTTCATTGCCACCTCGATGCGTCCTTGCGCGTCTCGACGGTTGCCGAGCTCGGTCGCAAGATCGGTCTCACGCTCCCAAATCCCTTGGAACCGGCGCTGGTCGCGCCCGAATGCTGCATCGACCTGGCCGACTATCTCGTCCGCATCGACCTGGCGCTGGAAGTCATGCAGCAGCGCGATCATCTCGTTCGCATCGGTCGCGAAGTTGTCGAAGACCTCGCCGCCGACGGAGTTATCTATGGCGAAATCCGGTTCGCTCCGCAACTTCATCTGCGCGACGGCCTGAGCATGCAAGAGGTTCTCCATGCAGTGCATGAAGGGTTGAAGCAGGGTGAACAGCAAACGGGCATGAAGGCCGGCCTGATCGTCTGCTGCCTCCGTCACGAGTCCGGAGAACGCAGCCTCGAAATCGCGAAGCTCGCCGTAAACAATCGTGACAAAGTGTGTGCGCTCGACCTCGCCGGCGATGAAGCACGCTACATCGGCGCACCGCACGCCGAAGCTTTCGCGCTCGCGAAACGCGAAGGCCTGCGGCGCACCGTTCACGCAGGAGAAGCCGCCGGAGCCGAAAGCATCCGCGAAGCTCTCGATGTGCTTGGCGCCGAACGTGTCGGCCACGGTGTTCGCATCACCGAATCCGACGAGTTGCAGGATCGCGCGAAGACCGCTCGACTTCCGCTCGAGATATGCCCGCTCTCCAATATTCAAACGCGTGCCGCCAATTCGCTGGCGGAACATCCGATCGATCGCCTCTACCGTAAAGGCTTGCACGTTACGGTCAACACCGATTGCCGCACCGTCTCACTCACAACGATAACCAAGGAATTCGAGCGTCTCGAGAGCAGATTTAACTGGGGCGTCGGCGAATTCCACCAGTGCCAGCGCAACTCCGCCGAAGCCGCGTTCGTCACTGACGAAGTGCGTGCCGATCTGGTTCGCCTGCTGACCGCGGCGAAAGCTGCTTCGTAAACATCTGTAAAACCTACGTATATGTAGGGGAGTATTGAGTTTCATTCTTCCCATTTTCTCTTTTCCAATTTCCACTTCCCGGTCTGCCGTCTTGGGTTACTTTGCTGCAACCATCGCCGTACTAGACCGCTATACAATTTGCCATCCCCTCGCTCCTCATTCCTTAAAAGTAATACTTGCGTCACGTTCTACGTTTAGGTATTTTACCTGTCCGTTAATATGCCGGAGCCGAACCAGTCGGGGATCGCATCGGCATCGAAAGAGTCTGTGCACAGAGGGGGCGCCATGTTGATGAAAGCGAAGGAACGATGGCACTGCGTGAATCCCGCTTGCGGATGCCAGGTCATTGTTTGAAGTCAGCGGAGAGATTGACGGGCAGAATCCCCGCTGTGCCTGCGGCGGGATCATGAAGAAGAAATATGCGGCACCGTCGTTTTCGTATCTCGATTTCCTGCGAATCGATGAGCCACCAGCGGCACAGGCGCTGAGGGAGGAAGAGCCATGCTCAAGTCTCTCGTGATCCCCGGCGTCCGTATGCCGCCGACAAACCGGTGGCGAAGCGCGAAGGCGCTTTTCGCATTTTCGCCGCGCCAATCTTCTTCTTCGCGATCGCCATGCTGCTTGGGGGCGGATATATCGTTGAAGACCAGTTCTCCAGCCCGACGGCGTCGCAGTCTTACGCGCTCTTCGCAGGCGCGTTTTTCATTGCGACGTCCATCACACTGCTGGCTGAGCTTTTCCACCTGGCCAACCGTCATCGCAAAGACGCGACCGACTTACGGTCACACGTGGCTCGGACTGATTGGCGCAAGACCGATGTCGCTCGCGCTACGCGTCAAGCTGCCCGTGGCGTGAGTCATCGGGTGCGCCTGCCATATCACCGCAGCTACGTCGACCGTGTGCGTGTGCGCGCTTGATTTGGAAAGATTGACGAGCGATTGAAGGGTGCGCCGGCTTTAGGCGCGCGGAATAGCGGGGAAGTAGCGCTCTTTTAGAATCTCGCGATGGTGCAGTTCGTGACCCGCAATGATAAACGCCAATGCCCGCACCGTGACGGGATTGTTGCTCGCAGTGCCTCGTCGTGCCCAGGCTTCGGCGCTCAATGACCTGAGAAGCGCCAGCGTCGAGGCCCGAACCAATCCAAACTCCAGCACCAGGTCAGCCAGCGATTGCTCGGCGAAGTTGCCGTTCTTCACGTAATCGTCTTGCTCGAATCCCGGCAGCGGCGTTTGGTCGCCACGCGCGATGCGCAGGGCGCGATACGAAAACACTCGCTCGGTGTCGCCCAGGTGCCCGACGACTTCCTTGATCGTCCACTTGCCGGGCGCATAGCGGAAGTTACCGTCGCGCTCGCTGCTTGCCGCAAAGAGTTGCGCCGTTTGCAGTCGCTGCGACTCGAGCTGCGACAGCACGTCCCCGCCTTGCACCTTGGAGACATAGGTTTCGTAGAAAGCTGCATATTCGCCCGGTTCGGGCCGCACAAGCGCGAATTTAGGGGAGCTCATAGCCGGCCATTATACTCGCCCGGCCTTGCACCGGCACTAACGTGTTAGCGCGCAACCTCGGTCACGGCGGGAGCGGTCGCGCCGACAGCGTCAGACGCTGCGGAAGGCAAAATCCCGACGACCAAATCGCGGAATCCGCGGCGCAATTTTTCGCTTACGCCGATTGTCAGCGCGCAGAGAATCCACGGAATCGCAACCGAGTACCAGAACATTTGTGGCCAATACCGGAGCGCCCAAAGCCAGACGAGCAGCGTCGTCAGCCCAAACGCAAACGGCGTCAACCGTCGCGAATCGCTCCACTTCAGTTCCGTTGCACACATCGCTTGCAGGAACAACACGAACGGAAATGCAACGACCAGATCGATGAAGTAGTGCTCACCGGTGCCCATGGTCGCTACGACCGTGAACAGCACGAACAACATTGCGAGAGCGCGCTCCCAGACAGAGAGCCCGCGCGAATACCACCACGACATCAGCGTCCATCCCATGTGCAGCGACGGAATCGCATTGCGCAATCCGGGTATCGCCACCGGCTCGAGGAGGAGCCGTCGCGCCTGGTCCGCAGCCAGCGGTTCCCACGGGAATCGGGCGCCGAAAAGGTGCCCCGGCCCGAGCGCCGGAAATAAATTGTAGAAAATTCCGCCGATCGGCCCCATCAACAGAAACGCCACGAAAATTGGAATCGCTTTGCCGCGCAGCCGTGAAGCTTGCCCCGCATACACAAGTGCCAGCGAAAACGGCAGCCCCACGTAGAACACGAAACTGACGTCGCCAAGTAATTTCCATTTCGCATAAATCTGTCCCATCCAGAACGCGATCGGAGCATGCAAGCTGCTATCGAAGGAATACAAATAAAGATCGAGCACCTTCGGGTGCGCGTTCTCCGTAAACTTGTGCAAATAGCCGGCGTAGTGATTCGACGCCAGAATCAAAATGCTCGGAATCAGCGCGAGCAGAACCGTCTTCCGCTCTTCGCCCTCAAGCCACACCGCGTTCAGCCCCATGATCACGAGGCTCGCCATCCCTAAAAACGAAACCCACGTCACAACGTAAACAGTGCTCGAGCGATGAATCACAAATTGATCGAGCAGCGCGAAAGCCGCGCCCAGCAGCACGATGCAGCCGAGGTCCACCCAACGAAATCGCATCCTTAAATGGATGAAAACAACACTCGCAAAAACGTAGGGATAAAATGTGCTGGCAATCGCTGAGACGTAAAAGATGTGGCTCGCCGCCAGCGCCGGCACTCCGGCGACAATCGCGACCGAAAGCAGAACGCGCCACGCGCGCTCCGCAGAAGTAAACGTGGACGATGTGGACGAAGACATGACGCTGTCTCAATTTCAACACGCCACGCCGAGCGCATCCACGCGCTCTCTCAAAATTTGTGTTTAGTTGAAGACTTAACCTTCTGTCGCCACGCTGCCGATGCGTGCCCGAGGCTGTTCTGACGCTTGCGCGCTAGCCTCGCACCGGCGGAGGCGCCGGCGCCGTGACAGGCGGCGGCTCGACATGCCCGATCTGCGCCTGCACACTCCGTCGAAATTCCTGCGGATGTGAAATCATCACAAACGATTCCGGCGTCCCACCCGTCCCGCGCACCGTCACCGATCCATATCCCAGCATCCGCCCCCAAAAACTCTCTTCGACTCCGATGCTCTCCACGCGCGACAACATGATGTCCAGTGTGCGCCGGTTCCCCAGCCCTGTCTTGATCAGAACGCGCTTGTTCGTCACCGCCATTTCCGTCGCGTTTCGCTTCGTGAATCCCCACGCCAGCGCGATCAGCGCGATCACGATCAGCACGCCCCCCGCGATCTCAAACGCATGCATCTCGTTCGCAGGCGCGTCGACCAATGATCCGCGACCGGCGCGCGCCGCCGCGACTTCTCCCAAACATCCCACTCCGCCAGCCGCCAACAAAAAGAACAGAATCAGCGGTCCGATCAGCACGATCCAGTGATGCCGCGTGTCGTACATCAGCGTCTCGCCCGGCACCAAACTCTTCCGCACGTAACTCATGTCATCTCCGCGCCATCTCGCACGAGCAAATCAAACTCTGCCAAGCACAACGCCATTACACCGCGAAGCACCGCGCGTTGAGGGAGCGACGCGCAATTCCATTTGTCTCTCGAACCTGCGCGAATCATACTTGATAGCGCAAAGCCGTCAATACACTGTTTGCCCAAGGGAGCCGGCGCCGTTGCAGCCCGAATCGTCACCAGTAAACTCGCCTCACGCACCTCAGCAGCCAAAATCCATGCGTGTAGCCTTCCAGGGCGAGCCCGGCGCCTTCAGCGAAGCCGCCGCCATCCAGCTCCTCGGCCCCGAAATCACCACCATCCCGCGCGCGACCTTCGACGCCGTCTTCCGCGCCATCCCTGAAAACGCCGCCGACGCGCTCCTCGTCCCCGTCGAAAATTCGCTCGCCGGCTCGGTCGTCCGCGTCTACGACCTCATGCTCGAAAATCGGCTCACGATCACCGCCGAAACAATTCTTCCCATCGAGCTCAATCTCATCGCGGTTCCCGGCGCGTCGCTCGACCAAATCAAAAGCGTCTCGTCGCATCCGATGGCCCTCGCGCAGTGTGAGCGCTTCTTCGCGCAGCATCCGCTTTACAAGCGCGTCCCCGCCGAAGACACCGCCGGCAGCGTCCGCGAAGTCCTCGGCCGCGGCGATAAAATCTCCGCAGCCATCGCCGGCCGCCGCGCCGCCGACTACTATCGCGGCGTGATCCTCGCCGAAAAAATCCAGGACAACTCCGAAAATTTCACGCGCTTCGTTTTACTGCGCCGCGAATCCGACGCCGCCGCAATGGCGCCCAGCGCCGACGCGGGCAAAATGTCCGTCGCAATGCAACTCGCGCACCGACCCGGCGCGCTGCTCGCGGCTCTCGAACCCTTCGCGCGCCACAACATCAATCTCCGCAAAATCGAAAGCCGACCAATCCACGGCCAGCCCTGGGCCTACAGCTTCATCCTCGAGATTGAAGCCGACAAAACCGAACTCCTCGACGCCGCGCTCGCCGAAGCCCGCAAATCCACCAACGACCTCCGCGTCCTCGGCCTCTACGCCGCCGCAAAAACCGATCCCGCACGCACTCCCGTACCCAAATAAAAAGGCCGACGCAAGAAATTCGCGCCGACCCAGAACCAAAGTCAAACTCCCAATCGTTACTTCCTTACTTCATTGCTTCTTTACTTCGCCGTCTCGTTCAGCAGTAGCTGCAAGCCCCTTCACCCATCATCCTCGCAGCTCCGTCTCCGCTGTTGCCCGTCATATCATCGCTGATCCGCCGCAGTCTTCGCCCGAGCCGCTCCGCCAACTGGTGCCGCGCGCGCCACAACCGCGCCTTCAGCGTATTTTCCGTCACGCCTAGCTTCTTCGCCGCCTCACCCGTCGAGTAACCCTCGACTTCACGCAACACAAACGCCGTGCGCAGTAGCGGCGACAATTCGTCCAAATTCTCGCTGATCATCTCGCGAATTTCCGTGCCTTCAAAAACCTGCTCCGGATTCGGCCCTTTCGCCGCGAATCGCTCCACCACCGGCAATTCATCTTCACGCGGCGGCTCATCCAGCGACACCGCGGGCCGCGCCTTCGCGCTTCGCCGCCGCATCAGCGCCGCATTGATCACGATGCGCGTCAGCCACGTCGAAAATTGCGAGCGCCCTTCGAATCGCTTCAAATTTCGATACGCTGACAGCAATCCGTCCTGCAACGCATCTTCCGCGTCTTCCGCATTTCCCAGAACGCGCAGCGCCGTCTGAAACAGCGGCCGGTGATAACGCTCAAACAACACGTCCACCGCCTGCTGATCGCCTTTTTGTCCCGCACGAATCAGTTTGTCTTCGTTGTACTGCGTCCCGCTTGCCGCCACTGCGCCTGCCACATTTCCAACAACTGCCGCTTGTGTCGCCATCAGGTCCCCCGATATACACTCAAACTCTGTTACGTACTGCGTTCGCCGAAAATTTCCTACTCACCGCCCGTCACGCCCATCTCAAATCAACGCCCCGCATCAATGCACCGGCACATCTCCCGCAGGTCTGCCCCTCGGCCTCTTCAACAGCAGCAGCACCGGAATCACCGCAAAGAAAACCACGCCCAGCAATTTAAAGTTGTCGATGAACGAAAGCATCACCGCCTGCCGCTGCACCGTTCCGTAAATCATTCCCTGCGCCTGCGCCGCCGCGTGCGCAGCTGTCGAACCCGCCGCCACCAACTTCAGTTGGGTGCCGGCAATTGCGTTTTGATACGCCGCGCTCAGCGAATTCACGTGCTCCATCAGTTGCGACTGGTGATACTGCGTTCGCCGCTGCAACATCGTCGTCACCGTCGCGATGCCAACGCTCGCGCCGATGTTTCGCGCCAGGTTGATCATTCCCGTGCCCATGTTCATCTTTTCTTTCGGCACGTACGCAAACGCCGACACGTTGATCGGAATAAACAAAAACGCCAGCCCAAAGCTCTGCAACATGCGCGCCGTCACCGCGTGGTGATAGTCGAGTTGCAAATCCCAGCCCGCCATCACAAACAGCGCCGTCGCAGAGACCACGCAACCAAATGTCACCAGCAATCGCGTGTCTACCTTCGAGACCAAGAATCCGACGACCGGCATCATGAACATGATCACCGCGCCGCCCGGCGACAACGCCATTCCCGAAAGTTGCGCCGTGTAGCCCAGCAATTCCTGCAACATCTGCGGGATCAGCACCGTGCTCGCATACAGCACGAATCCCAGAAAGAACATCGCGACCGTCGCCACCGCGAAGTTCCGGTTCTTCAACATCTTCAAATCCACGACCGGATCCTTCTGGCGCAGCTCCCAGACAATTCCACCGATGACCCCGACAATCATCAGCACGAAGAAAACCTGAATGAAGCCCGAAGAAAACCAGTCGTCGCGTTCGCCCTTGTCCAGAATGATCTGCATGCTGCCCAGGCCGAGGCTGATCAGTCCGATCCCGATGTAGTCGATTCGGAATCCGCTCTTCAGGCTCGCCTTTTTCATGTACGGCGGATCGCTGACCAAAAACGACGTCAAAATCAGCGAAATAATTCCCACCGGCACGTTGATATAGAAAATCCAGCGCCATGAAAAATTGTCGGTGATCCATCCGCCCAGCCACGGTCCAATCGTCGGTGCCACCACCACCGCGAGCCCATACACTGCGAACGCCATGCCGCGCTTTTCCAGCGAAAACGTATCGTTCAAGATCGCCTGTTCGCTCGGCTGCAATCCGCCGCCGCCAATTCCTTGCAGCACGCGGAACAAAACCAGCACTCCCAGGCTCGGCGCCAATCCGCACAGAAACGAACTCACCGTGAAAATCGCGACGCAAATCATGTAAAACTTTTTGCGTCCGATCAGCGACGAAAACCAGCCCGACAGCGGCAGCACGATCGCGTTCGATACCAAATACGAGGTCAGAACCCAGGTGGATTCATCCGCGCCCGCCGACAGATTTCCGGAAATATGGGGAAGCGCGACGTTCGCGATCGAAGTGTCCAGCACTTCCATGAACGTCGCGAGCGTCACCGTTAGTGCGATCACCCAGGGATTGATGTGACCGTCCGGCGTCCTCAGCTTCGCTAGAATTTTGTTCTTCATCTACTTGGACGCCCCAACCCAAATCCCGTTTCTACGTTTCGCCTTCGCCGCTTTTCATCCAACGCCAACTTCGACAGGCAGCAAACATCCCGCAATCATCACGAAACAAAATCACTGTCATTCCGAGCGAAGCGAGGAATCTGCTTTCTGCTGCCGCGTCTACCTTAACGACGCACGGGTTCCCCGCTTTCAACTGTCAACTGTCAACTTCTGACTTATTTCGTAATCACCGTCGCATCCACATTCATCCCCGGCCGCAACACCGCCACATCCGGCGAAATTTTATCCACGATGATCTTCACCGGAATGCGCTGCACGACCTTGACGTAGTTGCCCGTCGCATTTTCCGGCGGCAGCAAACTCAATACCGCTCCCGTCGCGCCCGCGATCGAATCAACATGTCCTTCAAACGTCTTGCCGTACGTATCGACGTGAATTTCCGCCTTCTGCCCCGGCTTCATGTTGCGCAGTTGCGTCTCTTTGAAGTTCGCCGTCACCCAAACGTCCTGCAGCGGCACAACCACCGCCAAACCTTGCCCCTGCTGGACGATCTGTCCCGGTTCAACCTGTTTGTGCGTCACCACNCCGTCCACCGGCGCAGTGATCAGCGTGTAGCTCAGGTTCAACGAGGCCGCTTCCACCGCAGCCTGCATCTGCTGCACCTTCGCCGCCTTGCCTTGCGCATCGGCCGCGCGCATGTTCACTTGCTTTGTATCCGCGTGCGCTGAGGCGACTCCAGCCTTCATTTGTTCGACGCGCGCTTGCGCCGCCGCAACCTGCGACTTTGAGATCTCAACGTTGCGCTGTGCCTGTCCGAGTTTTTCCTGATCGGCCTTCAACGCGCTCGCCGTTGCATCCGCGTTTGCCTTAGCCGCGTCGTATTGCTGCTGCGAAATTTCGCCCTTGTCGAGCAGCGGCTTGTAGCGCGCCAGATCTGCTTGCGCGAGTTCCGAGTTCGCCTTGCTCTTATCGATATTCGCTTGCGCGTACGCTAGGTCCGTCGTCTGCGACTGTTCGTATGTCGACTGCGCCATGGCCAGCGAAGCTTGCGCCCCCAAAAGTTGCGCATCCGCGCTCGATGTTCCGCTCACAACGTTCTCGCGCGTGCGCGGCACGTCCACGCCCGCCGACTGCGCGTCCGCTTCCGCAAGCGCGAGTTGCCCCTTGGCTTGATCCAGCGCCGCTTGGTAATCGCGCGGGTCGATCTTCACCAATACCTGTCCCGCCTTCACCTGCTGGTTATCGAGCACCAGCACTTCCGCGACACGGCCAAAGATCTTTGATGCCACCGGCGTGATGTGCCCATCGACTTGCGCATCATCCGTGCTCTCTCGGCCGCTGTAGTAAACGAAAAGTCCGATGATCAGCGCGAGCGCGACAACGCCGCCGATCAGCAGAAACCGGCGCACCTTCGGGCTCGCCAGCCCCTTCTTCGGCTCTTCGATCGGAAAATCTCTCAGCGCCGGCTCGTTCTTGGTCCGCGCCGAATTTTCCACTTGCTCTTCGATGTCCACAGTCATCGCACCCTCACTTGGCGTAAATCTTTTCCATCTGGCCGATCGACCGCGCCAGGTCCGCTCTCGCCTGATTGAACCGGTACAGCGCCGCGATCTGGTTGTCGTTGGCGCGCGCCAGTGAATCCTGCGCTTGGATCACTTCGATGTTGTTTGCTACGCCCGCTCGGAAGCGGTCGCGCGCTTGGTCCACTTCTTCGTTCGAAAGCTGCACACCCGAATTTGCAACCTGCACTTCGTTTCGCGCCGACCCGAGGTTGATCAGCGCCGTCTTCACTTCCAGTGCGATCTGATTTCTCAAATCGTCTTGCTGCTGCTCGATGCGTTGAATCTCCAGGTTTGCTCGCGCAATCTCCGCGTGAATCCGGCCGCCGGTGAAAATCGGCATCGAAACCGAACCGGAGTACGTGTAAGTCGGAATCACCGCCGTCGGCGACGTGCCGAGCTGTGTGTAGTTGCCGCTGAAATGCGCCGAAGGCAGCCGCGATTCGCTCGACGCTTTCTTTTCGTAATTCGCCGACTTGATCTGCTCCTCGAGCGACTTCCATTCCGGACGAGCCGCAAGTCCCTGCTCGATGCTCTCGTCGAGCCCCGGTTGCGGCGTCTCAAAAAAGCTCAGCGAATCCGCCAGATCCACTTGCTGCCGTGGATCGAGATTCAAAAGCCGGCTCAATCCAAAAATACTTGTCTCGCGTTGCGCCTGCGCTTCGATCAGCCGCTGCTTTTCGTTTTGCAGCTCGACGTTCGCGCGCAGCGTGTCTATACCCGTGCCGACGCCCTGCTTCTGCAAGTCCGACGCCTGGTCAAACAGCGCCTGCGCCAGATCGACGCGTGACTGCGATGCTTGCACGTCCGCTGTCGCTCGCAGTGTTCCGATGTATTGCGAAACGACCAGCAAAATCACCTGTTCGCGCGTCGATAGGCTATCGAGCCTGCTTGCATCCGCTGAACTGCGTGCCGCTTGGTAACGGCGGAACAGCGTGAGATCGAAAATCTGTCCGTTGAATCCAACCCCGGCAGAAAAAAGCGCAAACGGTCCGATGTGGCCGGGGAATACCGTGCCCGGAGGGAGACCCGGGAAACCGCCGCCGCCAAATTCCGCGGCGAGGTTGATACGCTGATACTCTTCTCCAACACTCAGGTTCGCCTGCGGCAGCAAATCGGCCCGCGAAATATTCTTCTGCTCGACGGATTCTTTCGCCGTGATCAGCGCAATCTGCGCTGTCGTGTTCTGCTTCAGCGCCAGGTTGACCGACTGCTCCAGCGTCAACCGCAACACTCCGGTCGGCGCATTCGCCGGCAAGCCATTCTGTTTATTGGTCTGGGCGCGTGCGATCGAAGGACTTACCAGCAATCCAAACAACAGCGTGTAGAAAACAATGTGCGAGCCTTTGGTGCCGTTACCCTCGCCGCCTTCGCCGCGCTTCTTCGTGCCGTCCGCGCCGATCTCGCGCACAATCGCTTGGTTCAAACATCCCTCAGCCACCAACTGTCCTCCCTGATGATGGATCTCTTTCAACAGTGTTTTCCCGGCTGGGTCGATGAAGCTCACTCCGCACAAATTGACGCTGACCTTTTCGTTGCTGGCGCGCGCGTCGCGCCACGATTGCTCCAGTGTTCCGACGTGAGGCCCGGCGAGCCGACCCTCGACTGTCAAAACGACCTTTCCTTTTTTCTGTTCAGTAGTGATTCGTAACATTAGTCGCGTTTCCTGCGAGCCCTAAGAGATGCACTTCCCCTGCCAGAGGGTTCAGGATTCGTAACCAGCAGATTTAATTGGCCTTAGATGGCTCTAAAGCTTACTTCTACCCTGCAGAACTGCCCATTTATCGGC
>JGI12635J15846_10001179_pt1 | contig 22878 bp, 16 predicted proteins | sample BlaSpr_A8_OM2_M2_FD_15846 | JGI IMG/M metagenome (IMG submission 15846) | reverse complement strand
GAGGGCGCGCGTTCCCGGAAACGCAGCGTGCGCAGCGAAGGTACCTCGTCGGGATCGGCATCTTTGTCCGCTTCCGGCCATTTCAGATCGACGAGAACAGGCAGCTTCTGCGCGGCGATTTCACCGGCAACTTCATAACTCATTTGTCCGCCATAAATCGCTGCGGTAACGTACCACCGGTCGACCAGCTCAAGGGCACGGCGAATTTGCACCGAATTGTTCGCGGGGATCAGGACCAGCGCGTGATCATCGAGCGCGCCGGAGAGCGCAGAATCGGTGCGATCGTAGCGAGGCCGCGCGAGGCCGCGAGGATTTTGATCGTAGCTAGCTCCGGCTTTAGTACTCCAGTCCGTGTCGAGCCAGACCTGGTGAACATACCCAAGCGTGCCCATCAGCGAACCCGGGAAACTGGCGAAGTTGCCAACAGGCTGCAGCGAAACAGGGATCGCCACGGGGGATTTCACCACTAGATCACCGTTGCGTTCGCCTCCAAGGTCGAGCACCGCTCCCTGCCCCGGAAAGATGCCGCCTTTGCGCGCTGAAACAACGGTCGTGAAACCAGCGCCTCGCCAAGCCTCGATACGCTTGTCGCTGAGGGTTGCTTCGCCCGCGGCGTCATGCCAGGGAGTCGAGCCCGGGCGGTCTTCGGGTCCGCGTGAAATCGCCGGTTGCGGGCGTCCGCCGCCTTCGCCGCCGGCGGGAGGCGCGGAGGTGACCAGCCCAATGTCGGTGAGCGAATCGAACAGCCCGGGATATACCGTCAACCCTTTGCCATCGATCACCCAGGTCTCTTGCGGGAAGGTGACGTCTTTTCCGACCGCGGTGATCACGCCGTGCGCGACAATCACCGTCGCGTTCTCGATGCGTGGACCAGAGACGGGTACGACGGTCACGCCACGAATGGCGAACGATTGCGGCTCGCCGCCTTGCGCCGCCATTCGCGGAACCGTGGTGACCAGAAAAACGGCGGCAGTCAGAGCAATTGCAAACAACCATCTTCTGCGGAAGACAGGATGCATTCCGGACTCCTTCGTTTGGGCGGCGCGGAAGGACGCGAACCCCGAACATTGCTTTGGTAGACGGATGAGGCTATTGGGAAGTTTCGAAGGTGTCAAGAGAAGCGAGCGACAGTGTCGGTAGCACATGATATGTCCGGTCGAATTAGCGCAGGAGTGTCCGCTTTTCGCGAACCGCCAGGGTCGAGCTACCAGCCTGGAGGGGGCATGGAGACCTGCCTGATGTGCGTTGAAAAAGCGACCATTTCAATTTGCTAGCGACCGAGAAGCGAACGAAAGAAGCGATCGGAACGGTGACAGCGTTCGGCGGGCAGCCCTGTCCACAAGGTGCTAGATCTTAACGGACGATCAGGTACTCACCATCTGATCGGCTGGAACTTTTGCAGACGCTTTATCGTATTGCTTTCCAATAGGAGTCGTGGCACTCTCACTATGGGCATCCCATAGGAGGAACGCGCATGAGCTCGAAAGCAGACGTGTGGCAGGGGACATTGGCGCTGATGGTGCTCAAGACGTTGGAGACGCTTGGTCCGCTGCACGGCTATGGCATTGCCCGGCGCATCGAGCAGACCAGCGGTGACCTGCTGTCGGTCAACTACGGGACGTTATACCCCGCGCTGCTAAAACTGGAGCAAGAGGGTTACATCGATTCCGAATGGGGCCAGTCCGACAACAATCGTAAAGCGAAATACTACCGGCTTACACGCGCGGGACGAAAGCAATTGGCAAAGGAAGCTCAGGAGTGGGGACAAGCGACCGCGATTCTGGCGCGATTTCTGTCGCCACGTGAGGAGGAGTCATGAGACGACTGCGCGGGTGGTTTTTGCGACTGAGCGGATTGTTTTACAAGGAGCGGTCCGACCGGGAATTCGCGCAAGAGATGGAAAGTCATCTCCAGATGCACATCGACGACAATTTGCGCTCCGGCATGACACCTGAGGAAGCGCGACGACATGCCCTGATCAAACTCGGCGGCGTGGCACAGGCCGAACAAAGCTACCGCGACCGCCGCGGTATTCCGGCGCTGGAAACATTCGCGCAGGATCTGCGTTTTGCCCTGCGGATGCTTCTGAAGAATCCCGGCTTTACTTTCGTAGCCGTGCTGATACTGGCGCTGGGCATCGGCGCAAACACAGCGATGTTCAGCGTGGTTCAGGCGGTGCTGCTGAAGCCTATGGCGTATTCCGAGCCGGATCGTATCGTCACGCTGGCCACCTTTTGGAAGGCGACCGCCCACCAAAGCCAGGTGTCCGGGCCCGACTATCACGACTGGCACGATCAGAGCGACGCGTTCGAGTCGATGGCTTCTTACAACCACTGGGATACATCGGTAATCGCGCAGACGAACTCCAACGCCACCGCCGAATATGCTCATGTTGCCCCCGTCGCCGCGGAATTTTTCAACGTATTCGGAATGTCACCCGCAGTGGGGCGCGAATTTAGCGCTGAGGAGCTGAAGCCAGGCGGCGCGGGCGCCTCGATCGTAACCTACACATTCGCCGCCCGGCACTTCGGCGAAGCCGGCGAGGCGCTCGGCAAGACGTTGCTAGTCGCCGGGAAGAGTATGGCAATCGTTGGCGTGATGCCCCTGGGATTCCGTTTCCCCGACAAGACCGACGTTTGGATTACCGAGGATGCTTTCGAGCCTGGAATCGCTTCCCGCTCCGCTCACAACTACAAGGTCGTTGGTCGGCTGCGGACCGGCGTTACTCTCGAGCAAGCGCAAGCCCAGATGAAGGCCATCGGCGCGCGGATCGAGCAGAAATATCCCGACTCGAACAGCGGCCTTAGCGTCGCGGTCTCCCGCCTGCGCGACCAGATGGTCGGCGACTATCGTCTAACTCTTTATGTGATGTTGGCCGCAGTCGGAGTGGTGCTGCTGATTGCCTGCGCCAACTTAGCCAACATGCTCCTGGCAAAAGCGGTTGGACGCGCTCGAGAAATTGCCATTCGCGCCGCGGTGGGAGCGAGTCGTGTCCGCATCGTGCGGCAACTGATCACCGAGAGTGCGGTCCTCGCGCTCCTAGCGGGAGCGCTGGGCGTGGCGATGGCGTTCTGGGGATCTCGCGCGCTGGTGGCGCTGGCGCCAGCGGATGTTCCACGGCTGGCGGAGGCCAGCATCGACGGTCGCGTGTTGCTCTTCGCGCTGGGTGTTTCGCTGGTGGCGAGCCTGCTCTTCGGTCTGGCGCCGGCTTTGCAGGTCATGCGCACCGATCTGAATACAGCCCTCAAACAAAGCGTGCAGCGAACCGCCGGCGGCGGGAGTCTCGCGGATCGCATGCGGCAAGCTCTGGTCGTCGCGGAGATTGCACTGTCCGTCATTTTGGTGGCCGGAGCCGGGCTGCTGATCAAAAGCTTTGTCGCGTTGCAAAACGTTTCATTGGGATTTCAGACCGAACGCGTGCTGGTCGCCGAGGCCAGCGTGCCCGCTTCCGATTTGGAGAGCGCGCGCCGGGCTACTCGCTTCTACCGCGACCTGCTGCCGCGAGTGCGTGCAATTCCAGGAGTCTTGGACGCGGGCGCGATCGGAGCTCCCCTGGGTGACACGCGATCGGACGGCGGCTATTACATCGACCACTTACCTGCAACCTTCAACGTCAGCGCGCCAAACGCGGTCTTTTCCGTCGTCGCCCCGGACACTTTCACAACCGCAGGAATTCCGCTGCTCGCAGGGCGAGACTTCAACGAGGGCGACACCTACGACGCTCCCTTCGTGGCGGTGATTAACGAAGCCCTGGCACGACAAGCTTTCCCCAACCAAGATCCCATCGGCCACTCCATTTTCTGTGGATTGGACTCAATGAACGCGATGAAGATTGTGGGCATCGTCGGCAACACACGCCAATACGGCCCGTCGCGAGAGCCGTCTCCGGAAATCTACATGCCCTACGAGCAGCATCCGCAACCGGCGACAGACCTCAGCATCTTGGTGCGAACTTCGGGGCAACCCGGCACGATCTCGCCCGCCGTGCGCGAAAAAATTCACGAATTGTCGTCGGAAGTCCCCATAAAGTTCACCACGATGGAAACTCTCGCGTCGCAGAATGTTGCCGCCCCCCGCTTTCGGACGCTGCTGCTCGGCATTTTTGCTGGATTGGCAGTGGGTCTCGCCCTGGTGGGCGTGTATGGTGTGATGTCCTACATTGTCGGCCAGCGCTCGAACGAGATCGGATTGCGCATGGCGTTAGGCGCTAGCCAAGGCGACGTACTACGTCTGGTCCTGCGACAAACGCTGCTGCTTGCGGGCCTGGGCATCGGCATTGGACTAGCCGGCGCCGCTGGGGTAACGCAGTTGTTGACCAGCATGCTGTTCGGCGTGAGAGCGACCGATCCGATGACCTACGCCGCCGTAGTCGCCGTGCTCGCTCTAGCGGCTCTGGCCGCGAGTTACATCCCAGCACGGCGCGCGATGCGCGTCGATCCGATGGTCGCGCTGCGCTACGAATGACCAGCGAGTCTGCGATCTTGGCGCCAAGTTCGCTTTTAGGGTTTTTTCTTGAGCAACCCGCCGAGTTGCTGCAGCTGGTCGGCAGGGTTCTGCTTGGATCCGCTGGTCCCAGGCACCAACCCTCCGACGCATCCCAACTGAGATTTCAGCATTCCCGCAGCCAGACCGCCGACGTCCGGGATGAACTTCGGATCGGCCGTCGTGCCCTGAATTTGAAACGGAACAGTGGTCTGGCTTTTGCAATTCTTGCTGCCACCGCCGAGTTTGCCTAATAGCGCGCCGGTGCTCCCGACCGGGCTGCCGACCGCTCCCAGTGCATCGGTCAGGGTCGCAGCCATCTTAAAGTCCAGCACGTTCTTGGCATTGATCGTGCCACCACCAACCAGTGTGCCCACCGACGTTACCACGGCATTAAAGTTGTCCGCCTGCAGACCTTCCGGAGCCATGCGCAAACCGGTAGTCATCTTTTCGATCTCCAGATCCTTTCCCGTTTTCACGCCGGTCAGCGAGGAGATCGCGGAGAGTTTCGAGCCCAGGTCAAAACCAGCAAGTTTCGCGCCAAAGAGCCCAACGTTGCCGGTCGTGACCAGCTTGTTCGTCGGTCCGGCCAGGTTCAAATTCGTGCTTAGCGTGCCAGCCTGAAGGGAAGCGCCGGTCGGCAAATTAATCCCTAGCGCTGGAAGGAAAGCTTGCAGATCCCTGGCTGGCATATTCTGGCCTTCGACTTTAATGTGCAGAACCGCCTCGTCGCCCGGGATTTCATAGGTGCCGGAAAGATTCGTTACCGCTCCCCCGATTTTCAGCGTGGAAGGTTCCAGAACGCCCGCGTTTTTGGTGAGATCGTACTTGGTATGAAAATCAACCGTCACCGGCTCGCTAGCAGCAGACCCACCGGCAATCAACAATGCTTTGGAGAGTTTCGCGCTCCCTTTGGTCTCGGCAACGCCATTTTGCGAATCGAGCGTGGCATCGAGATCGAGAATTCCGCCAAGCCCCGCGGAAGGGTCAAGAAATCCGGTTGAAGCCAGATTCAGCGAAGTGACCGTCAGCTTCGCACTGAGCGGCGTCAGCACGGTGTTTGTTTGATCCACAGGGCCGGCCGTGCCATCGAGCTTGAAGTTGCCGCCGCCGGGAAGGTCCGCGGCCACGGTGACCGGAAAATTCGAAGTCAGCGACACATTGGAAGCGACCACGCTGACGTTGTCATACGTGCTGCGCTTCTGCGAAGAAGTCGAGCCCACAGTGATGCGGCCGCTCTTCAACTCCAATTTTTGCACCGAGAATGCGCCGCCGGATGTCGCCGAAGATGCGGTCGACGTGGCGGCCGGCGCCGGCGCCTGAGGCTTGGCCGAGGCCGCTCCAAGCGTGGAATAGTTCCAAATCCCGCCAGGATCGCGGATCAGCGAGACTTGCGGGCTGGCAATCGTAACGTCCGTTACGTTTAGCGTCTTCGAGAAAATAAGCGGCATTAGCTCGACGCCAACCTTGACCGACTTCGCCGTCAGAAATGGCGAACTGCTGAATTTTGGATCGTCCGCAATCGAGAGATTGTCCGCGCTCAGTCCACCGCTGAATAGCGACAAGCTAAGATCGCCGACTTCCACCTTTCGACCCAGCGCGGCGGACGCCTTTTGCTCGATCGTCGGTCGGAATTGGTTCACCGGGATGAGAAACGGCACGATCAACACCAACACGATTAAAACGCCGACTACAATGGCGGCAATTCGAACGGAGCGACTCATGGGGACCTCCATCTAAGGCAGGGATAGGAAAACCGAGTCGGATGCGGCGTGGCGATAGTAACACACCGATCGGCAAGCGGGTCTACCGTAGAACCCGGATTCGGTAGATCTCGGGCAGCATAAACTTGCGAGAGGGCTGCCGAGTCTAAGCATCCCACCGGAGATTGACGCCAAATCGGAACTTCCTGCATCTAAGGAACATGCAGGCAAGGGCTACCGCCGGACCTGGCTAGCCCGTGCGGATTCATCGGAACGAAACACAACTAGGGGGAGACTTGGCGGCGACCGGCTGGCGAAGGTTCTTGTCGCGAAAACCGATTCTGTACCCAATCCTGCTCGTGGTCCTCACCGCGAGTTGCAGCGTGGCCATGGCCGATGAGGAGTCCAGAAACGCCAACCTTCCCGACGCCCCGACACCAAAGCCGCAACAAAGTTCAGGTCAGCAACAAAACCAAAGCCAGCCGCAATCCGATTTCAAGACAGCGATTGCAATCCTCGGCAAACGTTCCATATTCTTTCCCGAACTGGCCCATGACAAAGGCCCTCTGGACGCCCACCAGAAATTGGAACTCGCGGTTGACGAAACCATCTCCCCTTCTCGATTTCTCGGTTCCATGTTCACTTCCGGAATCAGCCAGGCTCGCGATTCCCTGCCCGGTTACGGCCAAGGTTGGAGTGGCTATGGAAAGAGGTTCGGTTCCTCGGTGGCAAGCACCGCGTCGAATAACATTTTCGGAACGTTTCTTCTGCCGTCCGTGCTTCATCAAGACCCTCGGTACTTCGTTAAAGCCTTCGGTAGTCCGCGCAGCCGCATTCTCTACGCCCTGGAGCGCGTGGTAGTCACGCGCACGGATGACGGCGAAAGCACCTTGAATTGGTCCGGTGTGCTGGGCGGGCTTATGGCCGAAAGCTTGGCGATCAGCTACCTGCCCGACAAAGAGCGCACGGCTGCAAAAACGTTCACCCGTTTTGGGGTGCGCATCGGTTTCAGCGCTTTGGACAACGTCGTGAAGGAATACTGGCCGACGATCTTCAAGAGCCTGGGAATCACGAAGTTGGTGCCCAACCAACATTCAGACCCTGGAACAGTAACCCCGCCGCCTGGTCCGCCGGCGCAGCAACCGCAGCACTAACATCGGAGGCCTTACTTGCAATTGGCGCGCTGTGCGATTCATTCCTTCTTTTCGGGCGACCGCTATCTCGCGGCGCGCAGCGTATTTTGCCTGCTTGCCAGTCTCGCAATTCCAGCCGTGATTACGGCACAGGAAACCTCAACCCCAGAAAAGCCGGATGCCACGGTCCGCGCGCAGATGCGCAACGTGAAGTATCGTTTCTCCGATAAAGTATCAGTGCAAATCAATTTCTTGAATGGAGCGTTGGTTCCCGCCGGGAATAGCGAGTTTCCAATACTGGACGACAAGAATTCCTTCAAAATTCGCATCGATACCGCGGAGATCGCCATCAGCCCCGGCGACCTTGCGAACCTTTTGAACTCGTACGTTTTTGCTAGGCCAAAGTCACCCCTGTCGGGCATCTCGGTTTCGACCGTCAACGGACGACTAAAAGTGAATGGGCGTCTTCACGGCAAGGGCGACATTCCCTTTGAGAGTCAAGGGGTACTGAGCCCGATGCCCGACGGAAAGCTGCGGCTGCACAGCGAGAAAGTCAAGGCTTTGGGCGTGCCGGTGAACGGACTCATGGACGCCTTCGGCATCGACGTCGCAGACCTGATCAAATCGGGCAAAGTTCCCGGCGTCCAATCGGATCAAAACGATCTGATCCTCGATCTGGAGCAGATGTTGCCGCCTCCTCACCTGGACGGCAAAGTGACCGCGGTTCGCGTCGAGACGAACTCGATCATACAAACCTTCGGCGGCACAAATCCCAAACCGAAGGCCAAGTTACAAAACGGAAACTATATGACCTACCAGGGCAATCGTCTTCGCGTCGGAACATTGACGATGGATAACGCCGACGTCACTATCTACGACATGGATCCCAGCGACCCCATGGACTTCTTTCTGGATCGCTACAAAGAGCAACTCGCCGCCGGATACGCGAAGATCACCACCGACTTCCAATTGCGCGTGTTCATAAAGGACTTCGACAAGCTTGGCCCAGTGAAAGTGTCCACGAAAAACAAAGAGAACTGACCCTTTACGAAGGTCCTCGCGAGAGACGGGCCAAGAAAACCCAAAAGCTCTAGTTGACAGCAGGACCCGTAAGCTCTATTTTCCTTCCGCCGGGTAAACGATTACTTGGGTGCTTGCCATACCTACGCTGGCCCCGGTTTCACGGAGGACACGCAGCCATGTTCCGTACTTCCAGACGAAGTTTTCTCCAGCAAGCGTCCGCCGCAGGGATGGCATGCTCTGCCGATCTCCTGTTCGGCCGTTCGTTGACGGCGCAGGCTAAGCCTGCCGCGAGTTCGGTATCCGCCGTGCGCGTATACGTGGATTCCAGACGCACGATCGCGCCTATCGACCGTAACCTTTTCGGCTCTTTTCTCGAGCACCTCGGCCGCGCGATCTACGAAGGCATCTACGATCCCGGCTCCAGGCTCTCCGACTCCGACGGTTTCCGCAAAGATGTGATGGAGGAGGTGAAACACCTCGGCGTGCCCATCATTCGCTACCCGGGCGGCAATTTCGTTTCGGGCTATAACTGGCTGGACGGTGTTGGTCCGAAGAAAGACCGACCCACGGTCCTGGACAAGGCTTGGAATTCGCTGAACTCCAACCAGTTCGGCACCAACGAATTCCTCGCATGGTGCAAAGAAGTCGGCACCGAGCCTTTGATGGGCCTCAATCTCGGAACTGGCACGCCCGAACAAGCCGCCGACCTCGTCGAGTATTGCAACGTGGAAAAAGGCACGCGCTGGAGCGACCTGCGTCGGAAACACGGCATCGCGGAGCCTTACAAAATTGAGCGCTGGTGCCTTGGCAACGAAATGGACGGCCCCTGGCAAATCGGCCACATGTCCGCCACCGAATACGGCTTGAAGGCCGCCGACGCCGCGCGGCAAATGCATTACGTCGATTCCTCGCTCAAACTCATCGCCTGCGGCTCCAGCGGCCCGTTCATGCCCACCTATCTGGAGTGGGACCGCGAAGTCCTCGAGCAGTGCTACGACTACGTGGACGGTCTCTCCTTACACCGCTATTTCGACAATACCGAGACCACCGGAGGCGACAGCGCGAAATTCCTAGCCATGAATCTGACCATGGATCGCCAGATCGCGGAAACCGTCGCCGTGTGCGATCTGGTCCGCGGCCACAAGCGCTCCCCGAAGCAGCTCTGGCTTTCTTTCGATGAATGGAACGTCTGGTACCGCGAACGCCGCGGCGACGCCGCTGACGGCAAGAAAACCGAAGCTCCTCACCTGCTCGAAGAAATCTACAACTTGGAAGACGCGCTGCTGGTCGGGGGCTTGCTCAACACCCTGATCCGCAACTCCGATCGCGTGAAGCTTGCTTGCCTGGCCCAATTGATCAACGTCATCGCGCCGATCATGACCAACGCAAACGGCTTGTTCCGCCAGACGATCTACTATCCTTACAGTTGGGCTTTGCAATTCGCGCGCGGCGCAGCACTGAACGTTCTCGTGGAGTCCTCAACCTACGACGTAAAAGGATTGGATCAAGTTCCGCATCTGGATGTGGCAGGCTCGCACAACGCCGCGGACGGCAGCGTCGCCCTCTTCATTCTCAATCGCGATCTGCAGAAAGCTCACGACGTGGAAATCGTATGGGAGGACCAAGCGCCCACTCGCGTTCTGACCACCACCGTGCTCACCGGCGACGACCTGAAAGCGGTAAACAGTTTTCAATCGCCGCAAAAAGTGGCCCCGCAATCGTTCGCGAAGCCCACGACAACCAACGGCCGAACCAAGTTCGAAGTCCCTGCCCGTTCCTACACCTTGATCCAGTGGTCCTTGTAGCAGCGCATTTTTCACGACACCGCCGGCCACTCGCTGAGACTACATCGTAAACTGCAGAAGCGCAGCAGCGCTGCGCCGATTGCTGGCACGATTCCCCAAAAAAGCCCGGCAGACATCGCCGGGCTCTCCGTTTTGGCAGCGCCGGCTTCACCCGGCTCTTTTCACAAATCGCAATCCCTAACGCGTCGTAAGCTTGAACACGGTCACTTGGTGATATTTCTGCCCGGGCTTGAGCTCCGTCGTCGGAAAGTCGGGATGATTCGGAGAATCCGGAAAATGCTGCGTTTCGAGGCAAAGCGCCGCATGCAGTCCGTACGACACGCCGCCTTTTCCCTTAACCGAGCCATCCAGAAAATTGCTCGTGTAAAACTGAATCCCCGGCTGGGTAGTTAGAACCTGCAGCACGCGACCCGACGCCGGATCGAATACGTCCGCCGCCAGCGCCAGCTTTCCACCCGTCGCGTCCAGCACCCAGTTGTGATCGTAGCCGTGACCCAACTTGATCTGCTCGTCATCCGCATCGATCCGCGCTCCCACCGCCGTCGCTTTCGTAAAATCAAAGGGCGTGCCCGCCACCGGCTTCAATTCGCCGGTCGGAATCAAAGTCGCATCCACGGGCGTAAATCGCGAAGCGTACAAGGTCAACTGGTGATTCAAGATGTCGCCTTTGCCCGCGCCCGCTAGATTGAAGTACGAATGATTTGTGAGGTTCACGACCGTGTCCTTGTCGGTTGTCGCCGAATAATCGATCTTCAGCTCGCCTTTCTCCAGCGTATAGCGCACCGTCGCGGTCAGATTTCCCGGATAGCCCGCTTCTCCGTTTTTGCTTAAATAGGTCAACTCAACGCCGTCAGCGATCTCTTTTGCTTTCCACACCACATTGTTGAATCCGTGCGGCCCGCCGTGCAGAGAGTTCGGCGCGTTATTGATCGGCAGCGAATATTTCTTGCCGTCCAGCGTGAAGGTCCCGTTCGCGATGCGGTTTGCATAGCGTCCCACCAGCGCGCCAAAAAACGCACCTCCCTTCGCGCCGTTGCTGTTGGCCACATATCCGTCAAGATCGTCGAAGCCCAGCACCACATCCGCGGAGTTACCATTTCGGTCGGGCGTCTTCAGGGAAACAAGAATGCCTCCGTAACTGATGATCCGCGCCTCAACGGTGCCATCGCTCAAAGTAAAAACTTCGACCGACGTTCCGTCAGGCATTTTTCCAAACGGCTGTGTAGTCACAGTTGTCTTGGCCTCTGTAAGGGTTGCACACAAACCGAAACACAATAAACCCGTCACCATCAGTCTAAACATTTTCACAAACCTCCGCGACCCGGGGGAACGCATCAATCAAGCCAGTAATCGTTTGCCATGCATTCGCACTCTAAGCCACTCACATAACGCTGTCAATTTGCACCACGGGACGTTAAGCATTACACCCCGTAGCCTTGATCCCTCACCGGTCTACCCGACCCAACCCGTTCTCTGGCCGGAGCGGGCGCACAGCATAAATGGCAGCGGAGCCCAACAAAGCCGCTAGAGCCATGATTTTCCACGCCAATTCGTAGCTGTGCCGCGCATCGAAAATTCTTCCTGCAATCCACGGTGCACCCCATTGTCCAAGAGAGTATCCCATGACGATCAGCGCCAGGAGTTTGCCGAGAGAAGTCGTACCGAAGCATTCTGCCGCAACCAGGGGAATGAGCATGTAATCTGCGCCCATGGAAAATCCGAAGAGCAGGGCAAAGACCCAGATCGCCGTCGACGAGTGAGCCGCACCCAACATCAGGGTAGAGGCCCCGATCAACAGATAGAAAAGGGCCATGAGGTTCTTCTTTTGGAAGCGGTCCGCCAGGTAACCTACCAAAACGCGGCCACCCAAGCTCGAGGCCAGCAAAACGGTGGAGAAACGCGAAGCCATGGTGCCCGAATAACCCTGATCCTTTAGAAAGAGAATGAAATGCTGAATTACAGCGCCAATGGCTCCGATCACCAACGTTGTGGCTGCGAGGATGAGCCAAAAATTGGCGGTGCGGACAGCGGCGGCGACTCCTTCTGAAGGCGAAACACGATCATCAAAAGCAGTGCCTGGAGCGTCGAAGTTATTGAGTCCATCAGGGAACAGACCCAGCTCGGCGGGAGTGGAACGCGTTATCCAGACTCCCACCGGAACGAGCACCACCAATAACAGCGAACCGATGCCTTGGAGTGCGTGACGCCAGCCGATGGTTCGAATGAGAAAATCGACCAGGAGCGGCGAGATCACGCCGCCGAGACCCAATCCGAGGTAGGCGTAGCCCATCGCGCGACCGCGCCGTAGGCGAAACCAGCGGGTAATCAGGACCTGGTTCGATATCGGACCCGCCAACACGTACCCCAGAACTTCCACAATGCAAAGAATTTCGTATTGCCAAAGTTTCGTTATAGACCCCATGAAAAATAATGAGATGCCAGTCAGACTTACGCCGGAAAGAATCACCCAGCGCACTCCGATGCGGTCGATTGCGGCTCCCGCCAGCAGCCCAAAGGGCAAGCCAGCGAAGAGAAATCCAAACAGAAACCCCTGCGTTACTTGAGCACGCGTGAAACCAAGAGATTCCACAAACGCTGGGTAGAACACTGGAAATCCATAAAAGATGACGCCAACAGCAAAGAAGAGATTCAAAAACGCCGCCGCAACAATCCACCAGCCGTAGAAGATGCGCCGTTCTCGTGCCATTCCCATCATCCGAACTCCGGGCCTAGGATCGCGCAAATCCGCTCTACCGATCCAGGATGTGCATTTTCGCCTCGATACATTCGGGTCAGCGGACGCGCGTAACTAAATCCGAACGACCGCAGAAGCTGCCCTGCGACGATATTTGATTTCAACCAATCTACGATCAAGACATCGCGAATAGAACAAGTAAGGAATCGTTCCAGCAGCGCGCGGGCGACCGTGGCGTTGTTGGCCATCCAAGGACCAAGATGATCCGCGAAAGAACCCTTCCGCCCGAAGGTGTACCCCTGCAGCTTCCCTTCCGATGCGATTCCCGCAGTCAGGGCGGGCGCTTGTTGGTGAAGAGACTTCAGTAGAAAACTGCGATTCGCCCCAAAAACCTCTCGATCGGTTTCGAAGATGTCTTTCAAGAGACTTGGGGGAAAATCCGCGTCACAACGTGCTTCGGACGTCCGGGCCGCTTGAACGGCAGTTCTTCGTAAAGTCCATCGCTCAATTTCGTATTCCGGTAAGAACCCTAGTTTCTCGTAGAGCGGTCTCCCTTGCGGAGTGGCGTCGAGCTTGATGCACGGAATTCGCTTTGCGTCGAGGTATTCGATCGTTTGCGCGAGAAGCCTCGTTCCTATGCCTCGGCCCCGGCACGCAGGGTTCACCAGTACCATACCCACCCACGCGAACCGGTTTTCGAACGAAATAGTTGTCGCAGTTCCACACACTTGGCCGTCCAGCTCCGCCACAAAGCATCCCGCCNCGCCCGCGTCCAGAAAGCGCTGCCAATCGGTTTCGGTCTGATTCCAACCCGCTATCTCTTTTAGGCACTGCGCGTCAGGAATGTCCCGCTTGGTCATAGCGCGTAAGTGCATCGAAGGCAGCTCCAGAAAAAAAGCAAATCCATCCGCTAGACGCTATCACGACAAGATCGGAGACGTCACCTTGGCCAGTGTTCGAAGCGAACAGCGCACAACCGGTGCTGACGACGATGGAAGGCCTCAAGTACAATCGGGTGCGATAGTCCTGACGTCGGCGTGTTGCAGTTGCTCAGGAAGAGACCCGCGTACATGGCAATAGAAAGCCAGAAAACATCGATTCGTAACGTCGCGGAATTGGATGAGCTCCTCAGCGAGCCAACGGAGGCAACGGTACGTGCCTTGGCGGAGCTTGAGGGCGACCTTCTTATCTTGGGTGTGGGCGGAAAGATGGGGCCGACACTTGCCCGTATGGCAAAAAGGGCGTCGGAGGAAGCGGGGACCCGCCGCAGGGTGATCGGAGTCTCGCGATTCTCGTCGCGCGAATGCGAGGAGCAGTTGCAGGCGTGGGGCGTGGAGACCATTCGCTGCGATCTGCTCAATAGGAAATCGCTTTTCGAACTCCCGGAAGCAGCCAACGTCATTTACATGGCCGGTATGAAGTTCGGCTCCACGGGACAAGCGGCACTCACTTGGGCTATGAACAGTTTCTTGCCGGGTCTCGTGTGCGAAAGATATCCTGATAGCAGGATCGCGGCATTTTCTACCGGCAACGTGTATGGACTTTGCCCGGTTTCCAAGAAAGGTTCGCGAGAAAGCGACCCGCTTCATCCCCTGGGCGAATATGCAATGAGCTGCCTCGGGCGAGAACGGATCTTTGAACACTTTAGTCGCACAGGACAGACGAACATAACGATCCTTAGACTCAACTACGCAAGCGAAATGCGCTATGGCGTTCTCTTGGATGTCGCAAAGCGGGTCTACGCGGAACAGGCGGTTCCTCTTTCCATGGGATACCTGAACGCCATATGGCAGGGAGACGCTAGCGCGATGAGTCTGCAAGCGCTCGGTCGCGCATCGGCACCTCCCTTCGTCATCAACATTGCGGGGCCGGAACTGTTGAGTGTTCGTAGCATCGCTGAGGAATTCGGGGCGCTGTTTCACAAGCCGGTGCGCTTTGAAGGTGTCGAATCGAATGACGCCCTCCTAAGCGATGCCGAAAAAGCCTTCGATTTGTTTGGCTATCCTCGTATCGGAGCCGCGCAGCTGATCATGTGGATCGCCGACTGGATTGCGCGAGGCGGAACAACCTCAACCAAGCCAACGCACTTTGAAGAACGCGCCGGGCGCTTCTAGTAAGCGGGCGTCCCTGGAGATCGCCTCTACCCCTCATGACCAGGCAGCTCAATTCCCAAGTGCGCGAGGTGCTGCAGCGGGGCTCCGTGATTCCAGCACACCCCCTGGCACTCACCGCCAACCGGAGCCTTGACGAGCGGCGTCAAAGGGCTCTCAGTCGTTACTACGTCGCTGCAGGTGCGGGCGGCTTGGCAGTAGGGGTGCATACGACGCAATTCGCGATTCGGGACCCAAGCCACGGACTCTTCGAACCCGTATTGACACTGGCCGCTGAGGAGATGGATCGCGCCGATCGCAATCGGGCTGAACCGTTGATTCGCATCGGCGGCATATGCGGCGAAACTTCGGGGGCCGTTCGAGAAGCTAAGTTGCTTGCGGATCTCCGGTACAGTGCCGGACTGCTGAGCTTGGCCGCGTTGAGGGACACTGACGATGACGGACTTATAGCTCACTGCCAACGTGTGGCCGAGATCCTACCCGTGGTCGGCTTTTACTTGCAGACAACCGTCGGCGGCCGTGGGTTGTCCTACCGTTTTTGGCGGCAATTCGCGGAAATCGAGAACGTGGTCGCCATCAAAATTGCTCCGTTCAATCGCTACCAGACCCTCGATGTTGTCCGGGCCGTGGCGGAGTCTGGGCGCGACATTGCTCTCTATACCGGCAACGACGACAACATTGTGATGGATCTTGTCACACCTCAGCGTTTTCGACCCTCTGGCGAACCGCGCCGCATCGTGGGCGGTCTTCTGGGACATTGGGCTGTCTGGACGCGCCGTGCGACGGAATTGTTGCAGGAGTGTCACACCGCGGCTTGCGACGAGAACAATGTTCCGAAGAGGCTCATCCAGAAGAGCGCGCAAATTACCGATTGCAACGCGGCTTTCTTCGACGCGGCACATAGCTTTAAGGGCTGTATCGCCGGCCTGCATGAAGTCTTGCGACGCCAGGGACTATTTGAGGGTATTTGGTGCCTGGATCCCGAAGAGACCCTCAGTCCGGGACAGCAGGAAGAGATCGATCGGGTCTACCATGCCTATCCTCATCTGAACGATGACGATTTTGTCCGTGAAGGACGCGACGAATGGCTTCGCTCATGACGCCCCTTAAATCTAAAAATGCAGTAATCCAGGATGATGCTTTCTAGTCTAAGAGCCGACGGAGCTTCGGCGGTACAGGCTTGGCCGCTCGCTCGATATTCGCGGATGGAGGGTCATCTTGTCGGGGTTTGCTTTCGTTTGGTGATGCCCCACCGTTCCCGTAGGCGTATCTACCTTTGAAGGCCCCCCTCAGAGCAGAAACCGCATAACGGCCTCCTGCTCTATTCGCAAATCGACGAGAGCAACGCCGATACTATGCTGGTCAGTAGTTTCCGCTAGGAGTCTCCATTCTCACATACCCTTGGAGCTTTTTTCGTCTGGTGCCCTCCCTCCCGGTTGTTATAGATTTCAGTGCGGAGGCTTCATGGACATTCTTGCAGCGGTCAAGCGCGAGGAGAGAAAGCTCGAAAAGCAGCTGGGCAGGATGAGTCACCAATTGAGCAGGGTGCGAGCGGCTGCAAAAGCGCTGGGAGGCTCTGCGGAGCGCGAAGTTGTCGGCGTAAAAAAACGCGTCCTATCGGCTGCTGGCAGAGCCGCGATTGTGAAGGCAGCGAAGAAGAGATGGGCAAGGGTTAGGAAACAGGCGAAGAAGGTAGCGCGATAGTCCGATTTTCGCTGCTGCACTTGCGTTTAGAGCGCAAGATTCTTGACATGCAAATTCTCGACCGCCATCGGGACGTTGCTCTCCTTTGTAGACCCGCTCAAAAGCGTTTACGTCCTTCGGTTGCGGAAACCGAACGACGGAATAAACGTTGTTCATCACATCCTGCTCGAGGCGGCGGCATCGTATCAATTTCTAGTTGAAACGAACAAACCCACGGTGAGCCGCCGATCGCCTCATGTCGGCGATTCGTGCGACCTTCGTCAGACCGCGATTTTTTTATCCATCCTCACTTCACCTTCATCCAACACGGCACGTTCTTAGGTCGAAAGGAGAAGATGATGAGCAATCACGAAGAGGAAAAACTCTCAGTTGACGACCCTTCACGGCGCAGTTTTCTGGGACTGGGTTCGGCGGCCATCGCGACGGCTGCATTCGTTGGTCTGGCTGCGAGTGCTCAGGACAAGGCAAATACGCAGAAAGCGGAGCATGACCACTCGTCAAGCAATCCGGGCCAGGAGAACCGCGGCCTTCTTGCTTTGAATCCGAACTCGAACAACCCGCCGCCGACCGACCACGGCGACCTTGTACCCCTCTGGTACTCCTTCGATCTGGTTAAGAAGCGTGTCGAAGAGGGCGGCTGGACACATCAGGTCACGCAACGCGAATTGCCTTCATCGCGGGAGATCGCAGGCGTCAATATGCGTCTTACTGCAGGAAGCTACCGTGAATTGCACTGGCATACTGCCGATGAATGGGCTTATGTGCTTTATGGCAATGCACGCGTCACCGTAATGAATCCCGATGGGACGATGTTTATCGGAGACGTGACCGAAGGAGATCTTTGGATTTTTCCCGCCGGTTTCCCGCACTCGATTCAGGGCCTCGGGCCGGATGGCACGGAGTTCCTCCTGGTCTTCAACCAGGGCAATTTCTCAGAAGACGGCACGATGCTTCTCTCCGAATGGGTCGCCCACACACCGCCCGAGGTTCTGGTAAAGAACACGGGCCTCGACGCTAGCATCTTCAGCAACACACCCGGCGCGCCCCTTTATATCTTCCCCGGCACGGTGCCTGGTTCTCTGGAACGGGATAAGGCTGAGATCGGCGGCCAACAGGTTGCATCCAAATACCAGTACACCTTCCACTTGAAGTCGATGGCACCGACTCGGGAGACCAAGGGCGGATCGGTCCGAATTGTGGACTCGCGGAATTTCCCGGTTTCGAAGCATATCGCTGCCGCGCTGGTGACGGTCAAGCCCGGCGGCCTGCGTGAACTTCACTGGCACCCCAACGCCTCGGAGTGGCAGTTCTGGATTGCCGGCAAAGGCCGCATGACGGTTTTCTTCCCAGTCGACAACGCACGCACAATGGACTTCAACGCCAATGACATTGGGTATGTTCCGTCTAACGCGCCACACTACATCGAAAACACGGGAGACGCAGATCTCGTGTTCCTCGAAACCTTTGCCTCTGAAGAGTTCATGGACGTTTCCCTGAACCAGTGGCTCAGGCGTGTACCGAGCGAGATGCTGAAGGCGCACCTGAACATCGACAAAACGACGGCGATGAAGATCCCGTCGGAAAAGCTCGCGGTCATCTAAAGCCCTCCCCAGGGTTGGCGCTCCGTGCTCCACCGTGCTGGCGCGCCGTGAGCGGCGTGGTTTTGAGAGATGTCTTGTGGACGGCGTTGTGGTTGCCCGAGGTGCGGCGCCGCTTGGGCCACCGTAACAGCCGGCGAACGCAAAAGGCGTGAAAAGCTGGATCTGAAGGTAGGTTCCTGAAGTGACATGAGCAGGGGTTGTTTAAGAAACCAAAGGTGTGCATTGCGTCTTCAGTTCACTCTGCCCAGGGTAAGCCTTCGAGAATGATAGAGATGACGAGTAGCCTAAGCATACGGCAATGCCCGGTTCTCTCAGGTTGGGCCGGACCCTCGGGAAGTGGTGAGGCCGGGGAGACTTGAACTCCCGACCTAGTGATTAGGAATCACTCGCTCTATCCATCTGAGCTACGGCCTCACGATGCCATCGTAACACGCGGGATTTGTACCTGATTGTACCCAAATCTGTGCCCAACCATGCCTGAAAACCGTCGAAAGTGCCCCCGAACTCCTCGTAAGTGGTTGATTCTCCGTCAAAGCAGGTTGTACGGCCGATCTTAAGAAATCTTCGCTCTATCCATCTGAGCCACCGCCCCAACTTCTCACCTTTCTACATGGAAACGAACGGCCCGAATCCGCTCAACACTTTTCCACCTTCGCAGCGTCTTATCTGAGCGCATCCAGTCTCGCCGCCAACGCGCCGCAGCGGTTACAATCGACGTATGATACGGAGATGCATGGCCACGCGCCTACAACGGTCTTTGGAAGTCTGCCCAAGCAGTCGCAAATCGCCGCTTGCGTATCTCATTGGCGCTAGTGCAATCATACTGCTGGCACTCACCGTTCAATCGCTGAGGGCGCAAACCGCCGCGCAACTCGATCGCGACGCCATCCTCCATCACCTCAACACCGTCATCACTTGGTACCGCGACGCCACTACTAAAATCAAGCCCGTAGGTTTGCCTAGTGATGCCATTTATCAGGACAACGCCAGGAACCTTTCCTCCGAAGCCGTCCGCCTCGCATTTCAGTCCGCCAGAGCCGAAGCGAATATCCTCAGCATGGCGGACAAAGCCACCGCCGCCAGCGCGAGCGCCCCTGCCCCTTCCCCCGGCGCTCAACCGACCGACCAGCAGAATCGCGCTCAGAGCGCGGCCAAAATCGCCGCACAGATCGACGACACACAATCGAAACTCGACGCCCTGAACAAACAGATCCCCACCGCTCCGAGAAGCAAGCAAAAGGATTTGCTTGCCCAGCGCGACCGCCTTCAGGGCCTGTTGACTCTCGACAAAGCTCTGCAAGACACCATTCAAAAAATGGCTTCCTTCGTCGGAGGCACGACCGACAGTTCCGAAGGCCTCGAGGGGAGCATCAACGAGGTCGCCCATTCTGTGCCTGAAGTGCTGGGCGACGAAAACGCCAAGAAACCTGCCGCTGCCCCTCCCACCAGCTCGAAAGCCACTACGGTTGCAACGTCGTCCGGGCTGATTGGTCAATCCCTGGCGCTGTTCGATCAAATGCAAAGCATGCACCAAATCGATCAAATGGCCGACGAAACTTCGAAGATGCGCGCCACGGCCGACGCCCTTCGCAAGCCCCTCCGAGATATTCTGGTCGCTACCATTCAGCACGGCCGCGATCTCGCCAATCAAGCCCAAGCTCCCGCCGCCAGCTCATCACAAAGCACCGCCCAGGAATTTCAGGCCATCACCGCGAAGTTCAAGGAACTGGCCGCCGCAACCCTGCCGCTCAGTCAGGAGCTTGTCGTCCTCGATCAGAGCCATGCCAATTTCGAGGAATGGCGCAAATCCATCCTCCTCGAGTCTCAATACGAATTGCGCACTCTGCTCACCCGCGTGATCGGCATCGCGGTCGCGTTAGGCGCGGTCTTCATCCTCTCCGAGATTTGGAAACGCCTCACGTTCCGATACGTCCACGAGCCGCGCCGCCGCAGGCAGTTCCTGCTGATGCGTCGCTTCGTGATGGGTTTCCTTGTCGGCCTCGTCTTAATCATGGGCTTCGTCAGCGAGTTCAGCTCTCTGGCCACCTTCGCCGGATTTGTCACCGCCGGCATCGCGGTTGGCCTGCAGGCGATCTTATTGTCGATCGCCGCATATTTCTTCGTGATCGGCCGCTACGGCATTCGCGTCGGTGATCGCATCAGCGTGGCCGGTGTGACCGGCGACGTCATCGACATCGGCCTTGTGCGCCTCTACCTCATGGAGCTGGCTGGTACCGGTATCGAACTCTATCCCACCGGCCGCGTAGTCATGTTCTCCAACTCCGTCCTGTTTCAGGCTGCCACTCCACTCTTCAAACAGATTCCCGGCACCGAATACGCCTGGCACGAAGTCGCCGTCTCTCTGGCCCCCGGGAGCAACTACAAACTCGTCCAAGAAAAGGTCTTCGGCATCGTGGAATCGGTATACGAAAAATATCGCAATGTCATCGAAAGTCAGCTGGGCGGCATCGAGCGCCGCCTCGAAGTCCAGCTGAAAGCTCCCGTTCCTGAATCGAAGCTTCAATTCACCGACGCCGGACTTGAATTCGTAGTGCGCTATCCCGTGGATATCCGCCGGGCCTCGGAAATCGACGACAACGTTACCCGCGCCGTTCTCGACGCCCTCGACACCAACGAAAACCTGAAAACCGCCGTCTCAAGTCCGCCAAAAATCAGAGCCGCCATCAAAGGCTAGGTTGACGCCGACCCTCGAGTCCTTATTCGGCCCGCCCGCCAATTGACCAGTCGGGGCCCATTGGCGCTTGTTCGTAGTAGGTCGACCCACGGAGGGGCCGAAGCAACTGTACCGGCGTCGGATTCCTGCACCCACCTCGGCAACGTGCTGTTCTTTGGCAGGAAGTGGAGCGACTCGGAGCCGTTGCGGCGCCACCACCTTAACCCCTGTAGAATCAACACTTGGAAAACCTCTGAGTGGGTGGGCAACAAACTTTACAACCGCGAGGCTCATCAATTGTCTGTCGCGAAATGAGCCTTCCACCGCGTCGGGTGCGCCCTCCTGTAACGCTAGTGTCCACCTCGGCACAGCCCAGTTTCATCCCGCTGCACCTATGCGACCATGAATACTTGCAGCGACGATAACCTCGCGTAAACTTTGCACGTCTCACTCCTGTTTGGGAGGCCAAATGGCAGACGCTGACTTGCGCCCCATGAGTCTCGGTGAAGTCCTGGACCGCACCTTCAACCTTTACAAAAACAATTTCTGGCTGTTCGCGGGCATCACCGCGTTGCCCTTTTTCTTGTTGCTGATCGTTCAGGTGGGGATTGCGGCGGTAAGTTCGGCGGCCGCGAACGCGCCGGTCACCCACGCCCCTCCGTTCTCTCCGAGCGCCATCGGCGGGATGATCGGCGGGGGAGCCTTGGTGATGGTTTTATACTTTCTGATGATCGGTGCCGCCCACGCCGCCACCGTCTTCGCGGTATCCGACCTCTACCTTTCGCGCCCCGCGTCCATTCGCGGATCATTCGAGCGCGTGGGATGGAAAGTTTTTCGGGTTCTCGCGGTGTTCTTTCTGATCGGCTTGATCCTCGCTGTCGGATTTGTGATCGTCGTGGCGTTCGGCTTTGCCATTCGCAGCCCGGGACTCATGATCCTTGGATTTATTCTGTTGATCGCACCGGTGATAATTCTGGTGTGTCGCATGGCCGTGTCCATACCCGCAGCGATGCTCGAGGATTTGGGAGCCGTGCGCGCCATGGAACGCAGCGTGCATCTCACCAAGGGCCACGTGATGCAGATCTTCGTCATCTTTTTGCTCGTGCTGGTGGCGACGTACGTTGCGATTCTGGTGCTTCAGATGCCGCTGCTGATTCTCATGGTGACTTCGGCTGCGGCGCACAAGACGCCTTCTTTTGGTTTGCAGGTTCTCCAGCAACTGGCTGCATTCGTGTCTCAAGTGCTGGTCGGTCCCATCGGCACGATTGCGTTCTCGCTGATGTACTACAATCTGCGTGTGCGGAAGGAAGCGTTCGACATTCAACACCTGATGTCATCCATGACCTCGAATCCCGCGCCGAATGCTCCTTCGGCCGCATAATGCCAGAATGATCGGAGACCGGACTCTTCAACCACGGTTTGTGAGACTGCTCATCATTGCCACTTGTTCTTTGTTGCTTGCTGACATCGCACCCGCTCAAACGCCACAGACACCGGCCGAGATGGACGTGCCGTCCTACGAATCCGAATTGGGCCGCGTCGCCGATTCCATCCAGGATCCGGAGCAGATCCCCGAGCTCCGCAAATCGCTGCCGCCCAATTGGCCGGTGCGCGTGGGCGATAAAACGGTCCAGGTGCCTACCGACTGGCTTCGTTCCGACCTGAAACACATCGAAGAGGAACCCGCGAGGTCCGCATCTATCTCGCGGGAAGTCACATCGCGTCTCGTCGCGATGCGCAAAGCAGCATCGGGCCTCGAACGGGGAGCGAGCCCAGCAAATCTCGGTGCCGCCCATACACAACTCGATGCAATTCTGAGCTCGCGAGAATTCGGCGCCGCCCAAGGACCAAGCCAGTGGGACGTGTTGAAAGCGCGCATCGCCCGCTGGATCAGCCTGCAAATCTACAATCTACTCTCACGGTTACACCTAGGTGCAAAAGCGGGCA
>JGI12635J15846_10001175_pt1 | contig 22907 bp, 18 predicted proteins | sample BlaSpr_A8_OM2_M2_FD_15846 | JGI IMG/M metagenome (IMG submission 15846) | reverse complement strand
ATTTCCCAGCACCTGGGAATTCGGGACCGCCGGATCATTGACCGGCATATTCATCAGATCTTGCAGCGACGTCATGCGGTATTGAGGAGACTGCACTGCCACAGAGTAGGTGACGCCGTTCGCGGGATTCAGCCAAAAGCTAGGCGCAGTCTGGAAGCTCCCACTGAGAGACACCAGCACGCTCTGCGCGACGTCTCGCGGGTTCATGCCGACCTGGGTTACGAGATTGCGATCCATGTCGAGATGCAACGTTGGCAGGCCAAGCATCTGCTGCACGTGCACGTCGGCAGCACCGGGAACACGGCGTAACCGGTTGGCGATCTGCTGGGCGATTCCGTAATTACCCTGCATGTCCGCGCCCATGACCTGAATATCAATGGGCGCAGGCAAGCCGAAGTTCAGAATCTGCGTCACAATGTCGGCCGGCTGGAAATAAAACTCTACTCCAGGAAAACGTCGTGGCAGTTCCTGCCGCAGGTGTTGCACTAACTCTTCTGTGGGCCGGTGGTGCGCGTTCAGTCCAACCAGGATTTCTGCGTCACTGGTGCCGATAACCCCCGAATTGCTGTAGGACAAATTTATGCCTGAGTTCGGCAATCCAATGTTGTCCAGCACATTCGCGATTTCTCCCTTGGGGAGATATTGATGGAGGAACTGCTCGACCTGGTCGCAAAGGCGTGCAGTTTCCTCCACCCGCAAACCAGCGCGACCGCGCAAGTGCAGGCGTATCAGGCCGGCGTCCACTGACGGGAAGAAATCCTGGCCCAAAAAGAACACCCAACCGAGTGACAGCACGCAGAATGCAAGGAAGACGCTGGCAAAGAGTCCGCGATGCGCGATCGTAGTTTCCAGCAGCTGGTAGTAACCGTTGCGGAACTTATCGAAGCCGTTTTCGAATCCTCGTTGAAAGCGCCCCATGAAAGTTTTTGGCCCCGCCGCCTTATGCTCGTGTCCCCGCATGACGTACATCACGAGAGTGGGAATGAGCGTTCGAGAAAGGAAGTAGGACGCCAGCATGGCGAAGACTACGGCCTCGGCGAGAGGCACGAACAGGTACTTCGCCACTCCCGTCAGGAAAAACATGGGTACGAACACGATGCAGATGCAAATCGTGGAGACGAATGCGGGGACGGCAATCTGCGCCGCACCATCGAGAATCGCCTGCTTCATCTCCTTGCCCTGGGCAAGGTTTCGCTCGATGTTTTCGATTTCCACCGTGGCGTCATCTACGAGGATTCCGACTGCCAGCGCCAGACCGCCGAGGGTCATGATGTTGATCGTCTGCCCGAGCGCACTGAGCACGATGATGGATACGAAAATCGAAAGCGGGATCGAAATGGAGATGACGATGGTCGGACGCCAGTCCCCCAGGAAAAGCAGGATCATGCACGCCGTTAGAGCGGCGGCGGTCAACGCTTCGAGAACTACGCCCCGAATGGATGCTCGCACGAACAGCGATTGATCGAAGAGCGGCGTGATCTTCATCTCCGGCGGGAGTGACTGAGACGCAAGCTGCGCCATGCGCTTCACCCCATCGACGATCGTGATGGTCGAAGCGCTGCCGACCTTCAACATCGACATGAGCGCGCCCCGTGCCCCGTCCATGCGCACGATGTTGGTTTGCGGTGCGAAGCCGTCGCGAACGTGGGCCACATCGCGCATGTAGATGGTCGAGCCATTCACGGTCTTGACCGGAAGTTGGTTCAATTCCGCGATGGTTTGCGGATTGCCGTTCATTTCGACCTGGTATTCCAATGCACCGATCTTGGTAGTGCCGGCAGGAAGAATCAGATTCTGCGCGTTGAGAGCGTTGACAATGTCGTTAGGCGAGAGGCCGTTGGCCTGAAGCCGCGGCAGGTCGAGGTCCACCTGAATCTGGCGGATTTTTCCGCCATACGGATAAGGCGTGGCTGCGCCCGGCACTGTCGCCAACTGCGTGCGCAGAAAGTTCTGACCGAGGTCGAAAAGCTGTTGTTCGGGGAGCGTCTTGCTGCTCAAGCCCAGTTGAACAATCGGGGTCGACGAAGCCGAGTAGGTAATGATCAGAGGCGGCGTGGTTCCAGGGGGCAGGCCGCGAAGGATCGTTTGTGCCATCGCCGTCGCTTGCGACAACGCGGTTTGAACATTCACGGTTGGCTGGAAAAAAATCTTGATGACCCCGATGCCGTTCAGAGACTGCGACTCGATGTGCTCAATGTCGTTGACGGTGATCGTCAGGGCGCGTTCGGAGTTAGTGACAATGCGGTCGGCCATCTCATCTGGGGCCAAACCGGAGTAGTTCCACACTACGCTGATCACCGGGATGTTGATGTCGGGCAGGACATCCACCGGCATCCGCAGAATGACCAGCGGCGTCAGCAGGATAAGCACGATCGCCATCACCACAAACGTATAGGGGCGCCTAAGAGCTAACGCAACAATCCACATTAGTCGAACGGGTCTCCACGCCGGATAGGGCGAAGGTCTTACGTAAGATTATCAGCCACATGACTTCGATGAGGCTGAAGACGCAGCGGATTCCCTAGTATAAGAGAATTGGGCGGCAAACGACATCTGAGCGTTTGTAAAGTAATGTATCGCTTCTCGGCGCGGATCGCGGCTAATCGGGGCGAAAAGGCGCTTTAGTCCATGACTCATTCGTCCGCTCCGATCTTTTCGCCGCGCTTCAAACTTCGGTCAAAGAACTCGGCAGTCGCTGAGTAGGCCCGCACCCAGTCCCGCCACCTCAGAAACCCATGGATTTCATCCGGCCCGGTTCTCCTCATCCATGGCGATGACGATCGCAATGTGCCCTTCAGCCAAAGTGCAGCGACTGCGGGCGCAGTTCCCCCTCGAACAACTCATCTTGACTGGAGCGTCTTTCTTACAGAGCGGCCCTATTTCGGAAACCTGGCGCTAAGCGGGTAGACTAAGCTAACGCGGGCCGCCATGCCAATAGGCCCGACAACACCTGCTCGTGCGAGGGTAGCCCCGAGAAAACTTGGTCGACAACTGGTGTATGATCTTGCAACGTTTTGCTGCCTGGTTGGCCCGAGGCAAGGCTGAGAGCAGCTCCCAGTCCCATGAAACTTGATAAAGAAATACTGCGGACGTTTCCCAAAGTCCTTTTGCACGAGCATTTGGACGGTGTGCTGCGTCCGAAAACTGTGATTGAGCTGGCAAAAGACGCAAAGTACAAAGACCTTCCAACCGAATCTCCCGAGGAACTTTCCGAATGGTTTTTTCGCGGAGCAAATCAGGGAAGCCTTGCGAAATATCTGGAGGGCTTCGCGCACACCATCGCTGTGATGCAGACCGAAGAGGCGCTGCAGCGCGTCGCCTACGAACAGGCTGAGGATTTGAGTCGTGATGGGATTGTGTATTTTGAAACTCGCTTTGCCCCCGTCTTTCACACCCGGAAAGGACTGACCCATCAGCAGATTGTTTCCGCAGTGCTGAAAGGTTTGGATCGCGGACGAAAAGACTTCGGGATTGCGTCCGGCCTAATCATTTGCGCGATGCGCAACATGAATACATCGCTTGAAATGGCGGAACTGGCCGTCGATTTTCGAGCACGCGGAGTGGTCGGCTTCGACCTGGCGGGCGAAGAAGGCGGGTATCCTCCAAAGAAGCATGTGGACGCTTTTCACTACATCCAGCGCGAGAATTTCAACATCACGATTCACGCCGGAGAAGGCTACGGAAAAGAATCGATCTGGCAGGCAATTCAATATTGTGGGGCGCACCGCATCGGGCATGGCACGCGCTTGATTGATGACATTGCCGTGATGGACGGCAAGGCAGTGAAGTTGGGCGACCTGGCCCAATACGTTCTCGACAAACGCATCCCATTGGAGATTTGTCTTCTGAGTAACGTCCACACGGGCGCAACACCCAGCTTGGCCGAGCATCCGTTCAAGATTCTTTATCAGGAGAAATTCCGGGTTACGCTCAACACCGACAACAGGCTGATGAGCAATACAACCATGAGCCAGGAATTTGAAGCGGCAGCAGAGACGTTTGGCTTGACGGTCGACGACTTTGAGAAGATCACAATTAATGCGATGAAGAGTGCCTTTCTTCCCTATAAAGAGCGCTTGAATTTCATTTATTCCGCAATCAAGCCTGGTTACGCCATGGTGCGGGAGTCGGTTAAGGCGAGGACGTCGCGATAGGCCGCTACGGAGCACGCTAAAATTCATGTGCCGTCTGACGAGACAGTTGTTCCTCACACTGGGGCTGTCCGCAATCTGGTGTGGCCATCTGTTCGCCCAAGTCGCGGTGCTGGACGAACCGATCCGCATCAAAGTCGTCGTAGTCACCATGTTCGAACGCGGCGAAGACACGGGCGACACCCCCGGCGAATTTCAGCTCTGGGTGGAGCGAGAGCATCTTGACCGAATCCTTCCGCTGCCTTCCGGTTATCATCACTTGCGCCTGAACAAGGACGGAGTGCTCGGCATGGTCACCGGTGTCGGCACGGCCAAGGCCGCTGCTTCGGTAATGGCGCTGGGCCTCGATCCTCGTTTCGATTTGTCAAAAGCATATTGGATTGTTACGGGTATTGGCGGCGGCGATCCGGCGGACGTATCCGTTGGATCGGCGGTTTGGGCCGATCATGTGGTCGATGGCGACCTGGCGTTTGAGATCGATGCGCGTCAAATTCCCAAAAACTGGCCGACTGGTTATGTACCACTGCGGAAGGGCACGCCCTACGAGCAGCCTGCCAGCGACGTCTACGGCGAAATGTACACGTTGAATCCGCAACTGGTTGGTTGGGCATTCCACCTCACGCAGGATGTACCGCTAGCGGACTCCGACTCCCTACGCAAATCGCGCACGCGCTTCGCTGGCTTTCCAAATGCGCTCAAGCCACCCTTTGTGGCGAGAGGCGATACTTTGTCGTCAAGCACGTTCTGGCATGGTTCGAAGATGGATGAATGGGCCAATGCCTGGACTCGCTACTACACCGGCGGCAAAGGTAACTTCATGGTCGCGGCCATGGAGGATTCGGGCACGCTGCAGGCGCTGACGTTCCTGAGTCAGGCTGGGCGAGTGGATCTGCAGCGCGTGCTTGTATTGCGCACGGTCAGCAACTACGACCGCGAGGCCCCGGGCGTGCCGGCGGCGGAAAGTCTGCAGGAAATGGTCTCCGGCAACTACTCGGCCTATCTGCCTGCTCTGGAAGCAGCTCAGGTCGTCGGAGATAAGGTGGTAAGAGATATCGTGCAGCACTGGGTAGAACGAGAATCCACCATTCCCCACTCACCGTAGTCGATCCCCGTCCGGAACCTCACTTCGATAAAGCGGCGAGAGTCTCGGCCAGCACAAGCGTTCCGCGAACGATATCGTCGGGAGATGCGTACTCGTCGGGACGATGACTGTATCCGTTGCGACAAGGGATGAACAACATGGCGACTGGAGCGATACGAGAGATGAAAAGCGAGTCATGATAAGCGCGACTGACCATCGAGAGGAATTTCAGTCCGTGCTGGCGGCAGGATTGAGAAAGCGCTTCGATAATCTCGGGGGCGCAGTCCGCGGGCGAGTCGGCGTTCACCAGTTCGTTCTGAATCGATACCTGCCGCTTCTCTGAAATCGAATGACAACTAGCTTCAATCGTGCGCATTACCAGATCGCGCCGTTGAATATCTGTATCGCGGATGTCCACGCTAAGGCGCACACGGCCGGGAATACTGTTCACAGCGCCTGGGAACACTTCGCAGATGCCGACGGTTGCGACCGTGTCGATCACTCCGCTGGTGCGGGCAGCGTTTTCAATCGCCAGGATCAGCTCTGCAGCCGCACAGAGAGCGTCGCGGCGGTCGGGCATCAAAACGCCGCCGGCATGTCCGCCCGATCCCTCAATCAAAACGCGGAAACTCGCCGGCGCGGCAATTTTCGTAACAATTCCGAGAGGAATCTGCTGGCGCTCCAACAGCGGCCCCTGTTCAATGTGCAATTCGAGGAATGCCTTATAGTAGCCTCTCGGCAAAGTCACTTGGCTGAGTTCGCCCGCAAAACCAGCTCTACCGCGAACCTCGTCGAGCATCGCGCCCTCATTGTCTTTTAGTCTTTGCGCCGAATCCGCCGAGAGCGTTCCGGATAACAGCCTGCTTCCCAGACATCCAATTCCAAAACGCGTCGGCTCTTCGGAGGTGAAAACGAGCAATTCAATCGCATGCTTCGGGCGAAATCCACTCCGCTGTAACGCCCGGATCGCTTCCAAACCTCCCAACACTCCCACGACCCCATCGTATTTTCCGGCATTCGGAATGGCGTCGATGTGCGATCCAGTGCCGACCACGGGCGCGTCCGGGTCCGAACCATTCCAGCGCGCGAAGGTATTGCCGACGGCATCCGCGCGCACTCTAAGCCCCGATTCCTCGCACCGCCCTTTCATCCACGCGCGAGCCTTGAGGTCCGTTGGCGTGAAAACAATTCGCGTCACCGCGGGTGCCTCAGCGTCAGAGAAAGAAGCCAGAGTTTCGATTTCGGAAAGCAGCCGGTCCCGATCGACAGTAAGACTCATCGCTGCAAGCCGGCCAGGGGATGGCGGTTCCAATCTTTATAGATGAGATACTTTGCGGGCACTTTGCCGATCGCTGCGAACCACTGCGGACACCACGGTCCCATCCAGATGAAGTCTCCCGCAGTCACCGGATACCACGAATCGCCGAGCCGGTAAATTCCGCCACCTTCAAGCATGATGAGCCCGTGCTCCATTACATGCATTTCAACCACGCTCAGCGCGGCGCCTGGCTGGTAGACCATCGTATTCACCGCGAAGTCAAAGCTTATCTCATCGGGAAGCAGACATTTCACCTGCAAGGCAGGATCGTCTCCGAGCGGATGCGACGAGATTGCATCTTCGCTCGAAATGATCAAACGCGGAGGTTGAGCCGAATCGAGCGCGCGATAATACTTCTCGATGACCGCGACACGGCTCGCAGTTGTGGCCGTGACTCGATGATGCAATCCTTCAGGCAGATAAGCATAACCGCGCGCGCTTAATTCGCTGGATTTGCCGTCAACCTCCAATTTCAGTCTGCCCTCCATGACAAAAATGAAGCGCTGCGCTGGCGTGCCGCCCAACTCTCCGCCAGCTTCGAACTCAGCCGTATACTGTGTGAACTTCGCGGCCGAGGCGGGGCTGACGTGCACAATCGCGGAGCCGGCCTTCATTCCCGGCAGAACCGTACGCACAAAAGTATCTGGGGTCAACAGCGAGTGATTCGGTTGTTGTGAACTCCGGGTTTGGCCAAGATTATGCAAGGTTTTTCCTTTTGTAAAATTCTGGCGAAGAAGCAAGCTGGTCGAGAAGATGCAAGCCACACTCGATCGCCTTCTCGACATCTTCCCGTGCGACCGATTCCGCCGGATCGTGGCTGATCCCGCCGGGGGTCCGCAGAAAAATCATAGCGCTCGGAACTTTCTCGGCCAGGATCATGGCATCGTGACCTGCACCGCTCGCCATGCGATGCGACTGGCATCCCGTCTTGACGATTGCCTTTTCGATCTCAGCGATAAGGAACGGGTCCATCGCGACTGCATGCTGGCTTAACAGTGTGCTCTCCCGGACTGATAATCCGCGGCGTGCAGCGACTTCTCGGGCTTGCCGAATAAGGTTTTCCACGGCACGAAGGCGAGTTTCGTCGGTGCTGTGACGAACGTCGAGGGCCAGCCGCGCCTCTCCCGCGATCACGTTCGTCGCCCCCGGCTTCGCCTCGATCTTTCCGACTGTGGCCACCAAACCAGGAACTTTTAGAGCTTCGCGTTCGACGGTGGTGATCCACTCTGCCGCCCCGGCAATGGCGTCACATCGAAGATGCATGGGTGTTGTACCAGCATGGTTGGCGCGGCCCAAAAACGTGAACTCCAACCGACTCTGTCCAACAGTCGCCTCTACCGCGCTGAGCGGCAGATTCAATTTCTCTAAAACCGGTCCTTGTTCGATATGAAATTCCAGGTAGCCAAGCGTGTCCCGTGCCAACTCAGCCTGAGAAAGTTGATCGATCTTCAGTCCAAAGTCTTCGATCGCGTTTCGTACGGAGATGCCTCGTGCATCTTGAACACCGAGGAGTTGTTGATCCAGTCTGCCCACGAGTGCACGGCTGCCAATGAACGGTGTGCCGAAACGTACACCTTCCTCCTCTGAAAACCCAACGACTTCAATAGCAAAGGGAAGTCTGCGTCCCCGTAACTCTTGCAGCAGTCCAATGGCAAGCACAACTCCGAGGATGCCATCATAAGCGCCGGCATTCGGAACAGTATCGAGATGCGAACCGATCATTAGGCGTGGAGCGTTCGGCTGCAGCGCCGGATAGACTCCACGGAAATTTCCAGCGGCATCAATTCGCACCTGAGCACCCAGCGGTTCCATCCATCGGGCAATCTCTCCGTGGCACACCCGCATGGCTGGCGACAAAAATGTTCGTCGCGTGCTGCCGAGGTCTTCCGAAAAGGAGGCGAGCATCACGCATCGATCAATGACTTCTCCGGCGCGAGTTGTGATCTTAGTTGTCTGCACTGGATTATGCTTTGGTTTACAGAGACTCCTCTTTGAAACTCAAGACTCACGTATCACTTTCGCTGCCGCAAAACCGAGAAAAACGAGAGCAACCAGAACTTCTCCGCTGTACTTGTTCCCATAGGTCGCGACCGGAAAGTGATTGCTGATCATGATAAAAACAACTGGAACTGCCAGGAAAGTGTTGTGTTTGGATCGCAGCTTGGCTTGAGCGCCGAGTGAGGCATCAAATTCCTTGCCTGCCGCGGCTACCGCGATCATTCTGCGTTGCGACGGAAGAATTCGAAACCAAACGTTGGCAGTCATAATCGTTCCGAAGATTGCTCCGAGATGGATGTAGGCCGCGCGACCGCTGAATACCTGGGCCAGTCCCCAGGCGAGCACCGCGATGATCAATATTGAGAATGCGGCGAACATAGCTTCCGACCGGCCGAGAGGCGACCGCAGTGCCAGATCGTAGACGATCCACCCCCCAACCAGCCCAGCAAGTCCGATGGCAATCCCACGCGCCTGGGAGATGTCCGCAATGTCGGGATCAATCAGTCCGCTGCTGGAGTAATAGACCAGGACGAGCAGCACCATTCCGCTCAGCCAGGTCATTAACGCTTCCCAGCGGAACCAGTTGACCTGCTCGGCCCCGACCTTCAAGGATTTCTGTCGATCAACCGTGTAGAAACCGCCGCTGTGGACCATCCATATCGATGGGCTTGTATTGGCAGCGGAATTCTTGGCGAGCTTGTTAAATCGTCCGTCGAGCCAGGTGAAATAGTAGGTTTGGCCGACCCAAATAATCGCTGCAAACACGTGGAACCAGCGCACCAGCAGGTGAAGCCATTCGCGGATTGACGGGGTCACCGTATGCCCTCCATCTCACGAAACATTTGCGCCTCAGGTTCCTCGATATGTCGTGTATCCGTTCGGGCTCAGGAGCAGCGGAATGTGAAAATGCGATTCGCCCTCTTGCACCCGGAAAATAACTTCCACGACTGGATACAGGGCATCGATTTTCTGCAGTTCGAAGTATCTACCGGTATCAAAAGTCAAACGATACGTTCCGGCAGAGAGGTCCTCGCCTTCCGGGAGCAACTGTGGACAACGACCATCTTGATCGGTATGCGCCGAGGTCAACGAACGCCAGTCTCCGGCGCTGTTCTGTTTCTGCAGACGTACCGGAACCTGTGCGGCAGGCTTGCCACGAACGAGGTCCAAAATGTGAGTCGAAATGCCTTTCATCCCTGGAGCCATTTCCTCAACCTGATTTCTGTAATCTGCCGCTGCTGCTCGGCGGCTTCGTGAAGCTCAGTCTCTGCATCATTCTTGAGTCGTCGCAGGAGAATTTCCAAAATCTCCGCCGCCGACTTGCCCGTGGCGCACACGATGAAAACGCGATTGAAACGTCTCTCGTATTCCCGATTGGCATCCGCGAGGGCTTTCTTCACGGCAGCCTTGGCGTCCGTAACGTCTCGTTGCTCCTGTGTGGACCAGGCTACGGATCGAACTGACTGAGACTCGGCCGTCGGAGGCTGGGATGGGCGCGACTCCCCGATTCGCGGATGACTCTGGAAGGCTTCCATCCAATCTGATCGAGGCAGACTGCGCCATGTTTCATTCGATGCGGCGAAGAGTGCAGCCTCGTCCGCGAGCGGTCTTCGGGCAGCCATTCTCTCCGCCCAGGCCTTCGATCCGCAGCAGGGCAGAATCTCTTTTGTAGCTTCGTCGATCGGAAGGTAATTCCAGCGCTGCAGAGTATTTTTCGATTCTCCTTTCGCGCCCGTTGCTGACTGGAGTCGATTTAAGAACTCGACTATGAGATTACCCGCTACCGTTGCGCGATAGCGCGCGGTCGATCGAATATCGTCAATCGGACGGACCTCGGCAATCGCAGTTTTTCTCGCCAGGAGTAACAAAGCGGAATCAATGGGCCGTCCGGTGATGGCCTGCTCTGTTTCCCTGAGACGAAGCGGGATGGGCGCAATGCTCCCAAGAGCAATGCGGACATCCCCGACCACATCGTCTGCGACTCGGCCCAGTGCCGCGATACATACTTTAGAAATTGCCTGCGCATTGCGAGCCGCGACTTTTCGGGCATGGCTGACAAATTGCGAAAATCGCCGCGGAAGGCAGATAGTCTGAATCAGCTCGTCAGGCGCGAGCAGCGTCTTCTTGTAGCCGGTGTGAAAGGTAACATAAGGTAGGCGGCGCTCGCCTCGAACCGACACCAAAATCAAGTCCGTTTCGTACACGAGCAGCGCCGGTAACGAATCCGCTGCCGGGGATGCGTTCACGATGTTGCCCCCGATCGTTCCACGATTCTGGTTCGCAATTCCGCCAGTCCATCGAGCGGCAATAGCTAGGAGCGGGAACTCGCGTACAACAACCTCGTGCTGGCGAAGATCGGTGTACGTGCATCCAGCCCCGATAAGAATTTCATCCTCGGTCGTCTCAATGCGGCGCAATTCAGGAAGATTCCAAATGCTGACCAGTTTTCGCGCCGGAAGATTTCCGGCCGCATACAACACCATCACGTCAGTGCCTCCAGCGATTGGAAGCCACACGCCTGGTTCCCTTGCCAACAGCGCAACCGTCGCCTGCAAGTTGCCCGGCGCGACCATTTCGTAATCACAAGGATTCGACCTCATGCCAGCGTCCTGCGGCGCACAGCTTCCGACACGGCCTCAACAATCTGGGTGTAACCGGTGCAACGGCAGAGATTGCCGGACAGCCCTTCTTGGATTTCCTCTATCGTGGGCTCAGGTTTGCCGTCCAACAAGTGAAAGGCTGCGAGAATCATTCCTGGCGTGCAGATGCCGCACTGCGCACCGCCGCATTCCAGAAACGCTTTCTGTAAGACGTGCAACTCATTTTTCGCCGCCAGTCCTTCGATCGTAACAACGGTTGTACCTTCTGCCTGGAGAACCGGGATAAGGCAGCTATTCACGAGCGCTCCATCCATCAACACGGAACACGAACCGCACTCGCCTTCACCGCAACCTTCTTTCGCGCCGGTTAATCCAAGGTCGACGCGCAAAACGTCAAGCAGGCGCTCCATCGGGTAAGCCCGCACCTTTTTCGGCTCACCATTAACGGTGAACGAAATCTCAATCTTGGCATGGCTCTCGCGAGAATTCGTCATCGTTCCCCGACCGTGGAAACTTTGCCATTCTCCTCGAGCGACGCCGCGAGGCCATCCATAATATCTTCCGGGAGGAGTGGAATGGAATCGAACGGAACTCCGAGAGCGTCTTCGACCGCGTTTACGATTGCGGGGGCAGGACCGTCCATCGGGAGTTCACCAATGCCTTTCGCACCATAGGCTCCGTGAATATTCCCCAACTCTTCAAAGAATACGCGGATGGGCGGCAGGTCGCTGGAAGTCGGCATGATGTAGTTTGTCATCTGGCCGTTCTGCATTCGTCCATTCTGCCAAACCACTTTCTCATAAAGGCTGAAGCCGATTCCTTGCGCAATCCCGCCGATGATTTGCCCTCTCGCTAGAAGCGGGTGCAGAACTTTGCCAACTTCCTGGAGTGCGACGAAATCGTCTACTGACACGCGATAGGTCGTCAGATCGACGGTGACTTCCGCGATGTAAACTGCCCAGGCAAATGCAGCGTAAGCTTCGCCTCTATATTTGTCATCGTCCCAGAAGATGTCGCTAGGCGCCTCGTAACGCGACCAGCAGCGGAATTGGCCGTGGGTCACAACATACTGCTGGCAAGCGGCGCGGAACTCATTCGCGGAATAGCCTTCATGCAAGAGGTTGGAGGAGATTAGAGTCTGCGTGATTCCCAGCGCCGCTGATTGCACTAGTTTTCCCACGACCATCGCGGTGCGCGACGCAACCGTGGGTCCGCTGTTAGGCACTTCCAGCGTATCCGGCTGCGCCACGCTGACGTACTCATATGGCAAACTCAGAGCCTCGGCCGCGATCTGACTCAGGACGGTGTTCGTTCCCTGGCCAAATTCCGTGCTCGACACCAGCACCCGAACCGTTCCATCGGAGCATCCTTCTACGCCAACCACCGAACTCAGATAACGCTCGCCCGATCCGGTAAATCCGGCACCGTGCAGAAATGCGGCGATGCCCACGCCCTTTCTGGAAGTCCCAACCTGGTTCTGTTTTGCGAAACGCTTTTTCTTGGCGTGATATTCCGAAACGTCCAATGCGCGATCCAGCAAATTCCCAAGATTGATTGGCTCGCGTATCACCTGATCGGTGGTGGTGGCCTGTCCCAGTTGCAGAAAATTTCTCCGCCGAATCTCAACCGGAGAAAGGCCTACCGTGCGCGCGATCCGATCCATGTGCCGCTCCATGGCAAAAAGGCTCTGCGGCGCTCCAAAGCCACGGAAGGCTCCATGGGGCGGCGCATTCGTTGCAACCGCCTTCGCGCGAATGCGAACATTCGGCCAGTAATAAGGACCACCTGCGTGAATCGCGCCGCGGGAAAGCACCACCGGCGACAAAGTAAGATACGCTCCGCCGTCAATCGTAAGGTCAATCTCTCCGCCGAGAATCTTTCCCTCGCAGTCGACCGCCGTCCGGTGGCGAGTGCGTGAAGGATGCCGCTTCGTTGTGGCCGCCATATCTTCCAAGCGGTCATAAATAATCTTCACTGGCCGTCCCGCCTTGATCGCGAGCAGCGCAGCATGCGCGGCGATCATCGATGGGTACTCTTCCTTGCCTCCGAAAGCGCCTCCCGTCTCCATCTGCACGACACGAACTTTTTCCGGCGGCAAATTGCAGAGAGCCATGAGCGCCTTGTGAATGTAATAAGGACACTGCAGCGAGCCCCACACGGTGAGTCCCCGCGCGGCATCGAAGGCCGCGATCATCCCGTTATTTTCGATGTAAAGCTGCTCTTGCGCGCCCGTTGAATACTCGCCTTCCACGATGTAGTCGGCCTTCTCCCAAACGTCTTCGAGATTGCCTTTTTCGATCAAGTAGGTTTTGAAGATGTTGTCCTCTCCCCACACGATTTCGGAGCGGCGCTCACTCCCTTCAATCGTGAAGATGCTGGGCAAAGCTTCGTAGTCAATGGACACCGCCTTCACGGCTTGCGGCAGAAGATGGCGGTCGGGATGAGCCAATAGAAGAATGGGTTCCTCGGGATGGTTGACGAATTCACTGGCCAGGCAGGGCTGATCATCTCCGATCAACGAAATGCAATTTTTGCCGGGAATATCTTTTGCGGAAACGATCACGAATTCATCCCACGGGATGCCAGGACCGAAAGTGATCTTCCTGATCCGGCCGCGGGGAATCTGGCTGCGCACGGTGGCGCCGAAGAGCATGTTGGGCAGAACCATGTCGTCGACGTACTGCGATCTTCCGGTCACTTTGTCGCGACCTTCCTTGCGCGGAACCGACTTGCCGACGATGGGATCAGCGTTCATCTGCGAGTGTTCACGGCTCGACACTTTCGGCCGAGTTCGCGGGCCGCCAGGAGCCGCGGATGAGATAGTGTATGCCAGACTGGATGCCGATGGCGTGGAGGGTAGATAGAAAAAGGTTATGGCACCGATCGATGGTTCGTGTTGGCCGTATATTCCTGTCCTGCAGGTTCACCGGGAAATGTTCCCTCAGCGAAAACCGGATTCCCGCGCAGATAGGTGGCCTTCACCACACCGCGTAGCCTTTCTCCCAGATAAGGCGAGACTGGATGCCGGTAGTGTAATTTGTCTCCCGTCACCACAAATTCGTGATCGGGATTAAATATAACCAGATCCGCGTCGTAGCCAGCGGCGATGCGACCCTTGCGATTGTCACAACCGGCTAGTCGAGCCGGGGCCACAGCCATCCAGTCTGCCAAATCTAGCAACGTGAATCCTCGCCGGCTGGCTTCCGTCCACATCAGTGGCAGCGCCAGGGAAAGACTTGCAATCCCGCCCCATGCGGTCCGGAAATTCCCCTCGCCAAGCCGCTTCATCGCTGGAGGGCAGGGCGAATGGTCGGTGACTATCATGTCGATCGTTTTATCTCTAAAACCTTGCCAAAGCCTGTCGCAATTCTCACGGCTCCGAACGGGCGGCGCACACTTGTTCAGCGTCGCTTTGTCAGGAATCGTTTCGGCGGCGAGATGCAGGTAATGAGGGCAGGTTTCGACGCTAACCGCGAGCCTTTCCGTGCGCGCGGCGCGGAGTTCCGCCAGCGCCTGACTGCTCGACAAATGGACGATGTGCAGACGAAAACCGTATTCGCGGCACAACGAAAGCATCAGCCGGATGGCATCTAGTTCCGCTTCGTCTGGCCGCGACTGCAGGTAGGTTGAGTAACGGGTCCAATCAGCGGTGGTCAGACCGTTCGTTGCGCGATCGATTGCGCCCGGTAGTTCCGCATGCACCAGGAGCGGCAGGCCGGTCCGGGCCACGTGTGGCAGGGCCAATCGCAACTGCTGCTCCGTAACCATCGTGAAACTGTCAATCCCGGGATCAGTCAGAAAGCACTTGAAGCCCCGCACTCCTTCGGCCGCGAGCGCTTCGATGTCAACCTGGTTGTCGTGAACCACCCCACCCCACGCAGCCCAGTCAACGCGGCATTTACCCAGCGCCGCCGCACGCTTGGCCTGCAGCCCGGCTACAGAAGTTGTTGCGGGAAGACAATTCAGAGGCATGTCGACTAGCAGTGTGTATCCCCCCGCCGCAGCGGCCCGCGTCGCGGTTTCGAAACCCTCCCACTCCGCCCGCCCAGGATCGTTTATATGAACGTGGGAATCCACCAGTCCCGGCAAGATGGCGGCTTCTCCGAAATCATGGATTTTGTAGCGGTCTGGTATTTGATTAGGAGAAACGACCGCCTGAATCTGCTCTCCTTCCACAAGGATGGCCGCCGGGCGGATCCCTTCGGAAGTGATCACTCGTCGGGCGACAAAAGCTTGCAAATTCAAAACGTCGGCTCCTGTGATTAGCGACTATAAATACAGGACATCGAAACCAGTCCCACCCGCGGTGACACATCAACGACCTTGAGACAGCATTTTACGAGATTCCGAATCCCGGCTTATACTCGCTTCTTAGCGAGCCGCTGCGAAAGAGTCCATGTCGACCGATTGCGGTTCGCGGGTTGCGGCCGCCCGGCCGCCCTGGATGATTATGCCGAGATAGAGTCAACACATGGACAATCCTTTCATGGCGCGCGCCATTCAACTCTCGATCGACAACGTCCAGTCGGGACGCGGCGGGCCCTTTGGCGCGGTCGTGGTAAAAGACGGCGCAATCATCGGGGAGGCCGCGAATCAGGTCACGTCGACAAACGATCCCACCGCGCATGCGGAAGTGCTCGCTATCCGCGCCGCTTGCCAGAAACTTGGCGGGTTCGATCTGGAAGGCTGCGAGATCTATACTTCCTGTGAACCGTGCCCTATGTGCCTGGGGGCAATCTACTGGGCCCGGCTGTCGCGCGTTTACTTTGCGAATGACGATGCTGATGCCTCCAAAATCGGGTTTGACGATTCCCTGATTTATCGCGAGATCGCGAAACCGCACTCGCAACGCAAGGTTCCGATGATTCAGATGATGCGCGAAGAGGCGTTGCAGGCGTTTCGCGCCTGGGAAGATAAGCCGAACAAGATCGAGTACTAAGTTATTGGAGATGACCGCGCCGGTGCCTCCCTCGGGCTCTTGCGTTGGCTGACTCAAAAGCATTACGTTAATCGAGTGATCTTCCCCCGGTGCAGTGGAATCCTTCTTCACGTCACCTCTCTGCCCGGTGGCCACGGTATTGGCGATCTCGGAAATTCTGCTCACGAGTTTGTAGAGTTCCTGGCTGACTCCGGACAGAAAATTTGGCAAGTATTGCCACTGAGCCCCACCGGATATGGCGATTCCCCCTACCAGTGCTTTTCGGCATTTGCGGGCAATCCGCTATTCATCGATCTGAAAGCCCTTCGAGCGCAAGGACTTTTGTCCGATCAAGACCTATCCAGTACTCCTAGCTTTCCTCAGGAGCGCGTCCACTATGATCGCGTAATCGACTTCAAACAGACGCTCCTTCGAAAGGCCGCAAGCGCATTTTTTGCGGACAGTGCCCAGCCTGATCGGCGTGCGTTCGATACTTTCTGCCAGGAAAATATCGAATGGCTGGACGACTATGCCCTTTTCATGGCGTGCAAGAGAGCCCACAAGGACGTGTCGTGGGTGCATTGGAATTCGGGAATACGACAGCGGGACTCGGCCGTGCTGAGGGAGTGGCAAACCAGATTGTCCGCGGAGACGAACCTTCACAAGTTCGCACAATTCGAGTTCTTCCGACAATGGGAAAACTTGAAAAGTCATTGCAGTCGTCGTGGCATACGTATCATGGGCGACATTCCCATCTACGTCGCTCATGACTGCGCGGATGTGTGGGCGCATCCTGAATTATTTCGGCTGGACGAGCAAGGCCGGCCCACCGTCGTTGCGGGGGTTCCGCCTGACTATTTCAGTGCGACGGGTCAACTTTGGGGAAATCCTCTATATCAGTGGGATGTATCCGCCGCCTCCGGTCACCGGTGGTGGATCGATCGCGTTCGAGCGTCGCTCCGACTCTTCGATTTCGTGCGACTGGATCACTTCCGCGGTTTCGAGGCTTACTGGGAAATTCCAGCTCGCGCTTTGACAGCGGCAGAAGGCAAGTGGGTAAAAGGTCCAGGAGTGGAATTTTTTCGAACCTTGCAAACTGAAGTCAAAGAACTACCATTTGTTGCGGAAAATCTGGGTGTGATCACTCCAGAAGTGGAAGGCCTTCGCAAGGAGTTTGGATTCCCAGGCATGAGCCTGCTCCAGTTTGCTTTCGGAAACGATCCGCAGGGACCGAGCTTCCGCCCTCACAATTATTCTCGCGAACTGGTGGCGTACACGGGCGGACACGACAATGATACGACCGTTGGTTGGTGGACCAGTTCGGGGATTGGCGAGAGCACCCGGACCGCAGAAGACATTCGGAGGGAACGCGATTTCACACGGGGCTACTTGGGCTTTCAAAATGAGCCGATCAATTGGGTATTCATTCGCACCGTCATGGCGTCCGTGGCAAACGTCGCCGTCGTTCCCCTGCAAGATGTGTTGGGTCTTGGCAGTGACGCCCGAATGAACCTACCGGGCACCATAAGCGGAAACTGGAAATGGCGTTACAAACCTGATGTTTTGACGAGAGAGATTAGTGGTCAGTTGCGTAAACTGACGGTTCTCTACGATCGGTGAGTGGGGCCTCTCTGCGAACTCTGCGGGATCCTCCGCGATCAAAAGCCTTTAACCGCGAAGGACGCAAAGGTAAGACGAAAAACGCGAAGAACTTCTTTCTCCCGGACTAGAGAGGCGACAACTCGTCTTCGTTTTCGTTCTGCTCTTTCCTTCCGCGAACAAATTTCTCCTCCAGGAAACGCTGCGCCAACTCTCGGCCGCCAAAGCCGAAGGCGATTGCCAACCCGAGCATAAGGGCTCCAAAAGCAATTCCAAAGGCTACCAGCATGGTCTGTTCCGCCAGACCCAGTTCTTCAAAGACAATCGAAAATACGAAAACAATAATGATGCTGCGTACGGCGAGGCTTATAATTCGAGCCGACGGCATATTTGCATTCACTGCAGCCAACAGAGCAGCACGAGAAAAGAAGCTCGCTGCTAGCAGTCCGACAAAGAGAACGAACATCGCTACGAACAGGTGCGGCAAGAAAAGAAAAAATCGTGCGATTTCTTCCTGCAGGCCCAGGATCCCGAGCACACTCACTCCCGTCAAGACGAAGCCGAGCCAAGTCACCCAGAAGACGAACCGGCTTACCACCTCCGTTGCCGTAGGGAGGGCAGCCTTTGAGAGTAGTTGAGAGGCTCCGGTGTTTTCCGAGAGCTTGTCGAACTTGATGAGCTGCAGAATGCTCCGCAGAATCACCTTTACAACGTACGCGATCACCCAGCCTATAAATGCGAGGATCAGCATGACGATTAGACGAGGAAGGTAGTGTGCGAAACCTCTGGCAAGGTCGTGCAACGCCTGAGTCAGTTCGCTTACAATCATTTCCCGCATAGTTGCCTCACTCTCTCGATTTCCAAATCTCCACCAGATATGGCTTCAATCGCTCGAACTCAAGGCACAGGCCTTCGATATTGTTCTCGATCTCGTTCGCCGAAGCACTACGGTTCTCCATCAGAAACGTGAACACTCTTCCGCGAAAAAGCGGCGCCAGCGCCTGGATAATATGGTCCCGGCTAATTACCGATTTCTGATAGGCCGCCGCAAACTCGTAAACCGTCCTGACCCACAGTTCCGCTGAGTACTGAAATTGTTCTTCTCCCAGGCGGGCAATCCGCTGAAGTTCTCCCACAGTGGAAGGAGAAAGAATCGAACGAAAGACGGACTCCAATTCGGCAACTCCGGTCGAGAACATCTCGCGCAGTCGTTTTCGATTTACCCGCATGGGATCCAGCAACAGTTCGTGCTCGCTCCCGATAGTAGGAACCGGTTTCGAACCGCTCACGGTGCTCCATACGGAAAAGTCCGACTCGAGTTTGGAGAACAGGACGCCGACAGTCTGCCGCAGAGTCGGGACCAGATCTGCCGCGCGGCGTTCTATGTGCTCCTTTTCTCCAAGAAACGATTGGCAGATTCGGCATCCTCCAGTAATCGCCGCCAGGGTGAAACGGAGCTCGATACCCGCCCCGTTTCCACTCTCGTTCCAGCCATTCTGCGCCAGAAACCGGCTTCCCAATCGGTTCGAGAATCCGAATTCAGGCATGTAGGCCTCACGGATTCTTACCCCATAAAGTGCCCGGACCATCGGATACAGCAAGTTCGTCATCAACAGCCCATCAAACTTCTGTCTGCGATAAGTGGGAGCAACCAGATCGAAGCCGTCGCGATAAATGGGGCGAAGAAGATTTGAAATCCATTCCGGTTCAATCCTCGCAGACTCGGGGGAAATCACGATACAGGCCTTAGCACGCAGCAGTTCGGCCGCNGCCAAGATCGTGCCGCAACGCAGCGCCGCTTCCCGCTCCGTTGGCATACGTCGTGCTNATGGAGTGCAGCGTGCGAAGCGCGTTCAGATTGGTGGTGGGGCGCATGTCGTCGATCGAGACGCCGGTCACAAGTTCCGGAGTCCCATCGCGCGATCCGCCATCGGCATTGATGATTACGGCTCGCTCGCGGGGAAACCCGCGGAGAATGCCACTTCGAATCGTTTGNACGACCGACCCGACAGTCTTGGCATTATTGTGCGTGGGCAGGCCCACAAGGATATCNACTTCGCCGACGTTGATCAGCTGGCGAAGAAAGTTATCCGTAAGAAAAGTTTCGTCTTCCAATGTTCAGGCCTATTCGAATATCGCTTCGTGTAAATCTGAATGCTAGCGCGCTATCGGGCTTTCACTTCCATTATCTACATTTGGTCACACCCGCCGCAGCCGGAACCAATAAAACTGGTAAGGCCCCAGCGTCAGCAGGTAGGGAAGGTCACCCACGCGCGGAAATATGTTGTTGCCGAACATCTCGATCAAAATATTTCCTTTGTAGCGCCGCAAATCCAGTTCCACTGCCTGCGCCGTGCCCGAAAGATTGTTGACTACCAGCACGGTCTCCCTGCCCAGTCGCCGTAGATAAGCCAATATTCTGTGATTGGCGGGATAGAGAAACTCAATCGATCCTCTGCCAAACACTCCAGTCGACTTGCGGACCGTTATGATGCGTTGCATCCAACGAAGGAGCGAGTGCTCGCTTTCTTTTTGAGAAACAACGTTCACAGCCGGATATCCATAGACAGGGTCCTGAATCAAAGGAGCGTACAAATGTTGTGGTTCCGCGACCGAAAAGCCGGCGTTCCACCCACCGCTCCACTGCATCGGAGTCCTTACTCCGTTCCGGTCGCCTAGATTAATGTTATCGCCCATTCCGATTTCATCTCCGTAATAAATAATGGGCGTGCCCGGTAACGACATCAGCATTCCATTCATCAACTCGATGCGGCGTCGATCATTGTTCAACAAGGGCGCGAGGCGCCTCCTGATTCCGAGGTTCAGCCGCATCGGCTTGCTCGCGGCGTACATGTCGTACATGTAGTCACGCTCCATGTCGGTCACCATTTCCAGGGTCAGTTCGTCATGGTTGCGCAGGAAAAGGGACCACTGGCACGACGATGGGATTTCTGGAGTCTGCTGCAAAATCTCAGTAATCGGCTTGCGGTCTTCCAACTTCAGCCCCATGAACATTCTGGGCATCAGCGGAAAATGAAACGCCATGTGGAATTCATCTCCCTCCCCGAAATAGGGACGAAGATCCGCGGGCCACTGATTAGCCTCGGCGAGAAGCATCCTGCCTGCGAATTGTTCGTCGAGCTTGCGCCGCAAATCTTTCAAGATGAGATGGGTTTCCGGCAAGTTCTCACAATTTGTGCCCTCCCGCTCCACCAGGTACGGCACGGCATCGAGCCGGAAGGCATCCACACCCATATCCAGCCAGAACTTCATGACCTCCCACATCTGTTCGCGGACGGCAGGGTTGTCCCAGTTGAGATCGGGCTGGTGACTGAAGAATCGATGCCAATAGAACGATTTCGAAATCGGATCCCATGCCCAGTTCGAGGCTTCCGTGTCGAGAAAAATGATGCGAGCGCCTTTGTACCGTTCATCGGTATCGCTCCAGACGTACCAATCGCGGCGAGGATGGTCCGGCGAACTGCGCGCCTCCTGAAACCACGGATGCTGATCCGAGGTNTGATTCANCACCATCTCGATGATGACTCGAATTCCTCGCTCGTGCGCCGCGTCGAGCAGCTTGCGGAAATCCTCTAACGTTCCGTAGCTGGGATGGACGGAGTGATAATCCGCGATGTCGTAGCCGTCGTCTCGCAGAGGCGAAGGAAAGAACGGCATCAGCCATATCGCATTGATCCCGAGTTCCTGCAGGTAATCGAGCTTTTGCTCTAGCCCGGGGAAATCACCAATGCCATCCCCGTTGCTGTCGTGGAAGGTTCGAACGTGCACTTGATAGATGATCGCGTCCTTGTACCAAAGGACGTCAGTATTCAGTGGCAACCGCGTTCTCCTGAGGGCACTCCCTGTCAATTTCGTCAGAGCACGCCAATACGCCAGTTTATATGAAATGACAGCACTCGAATTCTGCTGTTCGCGGCTAAAGAAGCGATGGACTTGGACCTGAGGGCCGGGCACTAGAGAATTTGGAAATGAAACCCAACGGAATAAAACGTCAAAGAGTCGGTTATCCATTACGGGTGGTGTCGAGACCGGCGGATCGCCAGCCCGCATAAACGGAGTCTTCGAACGACTCTGGAAGGTGAGGGTCGCTACACGGGGCAAAACCCCTCAGCGGAGGCGGCATCTTCACTATTGCAACTTCCGCGCAAATCTCAGAGGGAGTGGAGTAATGGTCAATCCTTTCGATCTCAAGACGGCGCTTTTGGCGAAACACGCGCAACATGTCGTGCTGATCCATTTCCCCATTGCTTTGTTTCTTGCGGCGGTAGCTTTCGACTTGATCGCGCTCTGGACGAAGCGGCGCGGCCTTGCAGACGCGGCATATTTCAATTTGCTCGCGGCCGCGATTTCGACGCTCCCGGTTCTTGCCACTGGCCTGCTCGCGTGGCACTTCCAACTCGAGGGGCAGAAGGTGAAGGGAGTCCTTTTATTGCACCTGGTGCTTGCGTGCGCCTCAAGCGCGATGATCTGGCTAGTGTGGTGGGTGCATTTAGGTGCTCGGAGGCGAAGCGTGTTGTTGCCGAACTACCGACTGGCGCTTGAAATTCTGGGCGTCGTTCTCGTTGCGCTGACGGGGCATTTGGGTGGGTTTCTGAGCGGTGTCAATGGACCCGGCTAGATACAAGCGATCTCTTTTTGCCCGTCACATCCGAAGTGTCGCAGGTATGCACGTGCGATCCCTCAATCCAGGGGTTTCCGAAGTACTTTCCTGCCATACGCATCGGGATCCCGCGAGTATGCGTCAATTAATTCGACTGATCTCTTCGTATCTCGATAGTCGCTATGACATGATAGTGACTAACGCAAGCTGATTTTATATAATCGCGCGTCATGCCAACTCAGGAGACGCTCTATAACGTAGACAATCGAGTGGCCACGATTACTTTGAATCGGCCGGACAAACTCAACGCCTGGACGGCGCTGATGGAAAGCCAAGTGCGTTCGCACATGGAGAACGCCGAGCAGGACGACGAGGTCCGCGTGATCGTATTGACAGGTGCTGGGCGGGGCTTTTGCGCAGGCGCTGACATGTCGCTGCTGAGCGCGGTGGCGGAACGCGGCCTGGATTACCGGGATTTGGATGACCGGGGCCGCGAGCCGGTTTTGCGCGACGGCGCCTACCGCCGTGAAGGCGCGGCCCCGGATTTTCAGAAGAAATACTCGTATTTCCCGGCGATCGGGAAGCCGGTGATTGCCGCCATCAACGGGCCGGTGGTTGGCC
>JGI12635J15846_10001174_pt1 | contig 22924 bp, 21 predicted proteins | sample BlaSpr_A8_OM2_M2_FD_15846 | JGI IMG/M metagenome (IMG submission 15846) | reverse complement strand
ATACGAAAAGTCGAGGAAATCCGTTTCATAGATAGCGTTCAACACTTCGACGGTTGCGCGCTGGACGATTTTGTCTTCCAGCGCCGGAACTCCGAGCGGTCTTTTCCGCCCGTCGTTCTTGTCGATGTACGCCCTACGCACCGGCTTCGCTCGATACGCTCCTCGCTGCAGCCTATGGGAGAGATCTTGGAGATTATCCTCAAGGGTCTCGCCGTAGTGCCGCCACGTCTCTCCATCGACACCGGGCGCAGCTTCCTTCTTCAGGCTGAAGTAGGCCATGCGCAGCGTTTCCAGGTTGTAGATGTGGTGAAGAAGCGCCGTGAACCGCGTCTCCTTATCCTTACTTGCTGCTTGACGTACCCGCTCCAGCGCACTGAGCGCGTCTTCCCGGCTCGGTGTCCGGGACGCGTTTTGCTGTTGCAGGTTCCCTTTGGCCAGACCTCTTCCCTCCATCCCCTCCGCGGCCGGTTTCCCGGCGTTGTTCGGGGACTTCTCCGGTACAGTAGGTCTGTCCGACTTCCCAGGCCCGTTCGTCATCGGCGTGCGTCCTTAGACTTCCCGATGCGTCCCAAGGCTACTGCTGCCCTGGGCGATCCTGGGATCTCCCGGTTCCCGTTCGAGGTGTTTCCGTACGTGCACGGGGTCTGTGACCGCGCGGGATCCCTTGGCACCTCGCGATTTCGGCGCCTCGGGTGGTGCCTTCCGCTTCCTCTTACAGCGTCGGCATCCCGGAGTGAGATTCTTACGCGGCTGTATACCCGGCCCGTACTTTCCCCTGTCAACGCTTCGACGCCGCCCTCGTGGGTGGCTCCGCATGACTCGGGGCCGGTATGGGTCGCTATTCCTTTACCGTATGACTTTTGCATTCACTACACCTCGCCGGTTTAACCGGCGCACAAGAGGACATCTGATGAAATCCATTTGTTTTCGTATTTTCGCGCTCATGGTCGTTAGCTGTGTCATCGGGAGTGCCTGCCTGACGACAGCGCAAGAATCGCGAGAGGGCCGTTTACTTCGTTTCCCCGATATCTATAAGGACAAAATTGCGTTCATGTACGCGGGCGATCTTTGGCTGGCATCAAGCGCGGGTGGAACGGCGCGCCGCATTACTTCGCATCCTGGGCGCGAACTGTTTCCGAAATTTTCTCCCGATGGAAAATGGCTCGCATTCACGGGTCAATACGACGGCAACTTCAACGTCTACGTAATGCCGTCCGAAGGTGGCCAGCCGAAACAATTGACCTTCTATCAGGGATCGGCACAGCCGCTCAGCGACCGCATGGGCATACTCAATCAAGTGGTGGGCTGGACTCCGGACAGTAAGAGCATCGTCTTCCTCTCGCGTCGCGATGCTTCAAACGGCTGGATCAAGCGCCCTTACACGGTCAGCATCGATGGCGGGCTGCCGCAACCGATGCCCATGGACGAAGGCGGCCTGCTTTCCTTTTCCGCGGACGGCAGCAAGGTCGCATACAACCGAATCTTCCGTAATTTCCGCACCTGGAAACGCTACACCGGTGGCTTAGCGCAGGACATCACCATCTACGACATCAAGAATAATGTTGTCGATCAAGTTATCCCGCACACGGATTACACCGACACCTTTCCGATGTGGCATGGGAATACGATTTATTTCACTTCCGATCGCGGGCCCGAACACCGGCTCAATCTCTACAGCTACGACCAAAGCAGTCAGCAGGTCGAGCAGCTTACGAAGTTCAGCGAATTCGATGTCATGTGGCCGAGCCTTGGTCCTGATGCGATTATTTTTGAAAATGGCGGTTATCTGTATAGCTTCGACCTGCAGACGCAGCAGCCGAAGAAACTGACCGTCTATGTGAACGGCGAGCGCGACCAGGCCATGAAGCACTGGGTGAATGCAAGCCATCACATCACAGACTTCGACATCGCGCCCGACGGCAAGCGAGCCGTCTTGGCGGCGCGCGGGGAAGTCTTCACCGTTCCGGCGAAGGACGGGAGCATCCGCAATCTGACGAACTCTCCCGGAGTGCGGGAGCAGAAAGTGGCGTGGTCTCCGGATGGCAAATGGATCGCCTACGTTTCCGATCGCACCGGGGAAGACGAGATTTACGTTACCCCGCAGGACGGACTGGGCGACGAAGAGGCAATCACCAGCGGACACAAGGGTTTCATGTTCGCGCCAGCCTGGTCTCCGGACAGCTCGAAGATTGCCTGGGCCGACAAGGATTTGAAACTCTGGTATGTCGACCTGAAAGAGAAAAAGCCCGTCGAAGTAGACCGTGCCAAGTTCTTCGAGATTCAGAATTACAGCTGGTCTCCGGATAGTAAGTGGCTGGCTTATGACAAGAATCTGGAGTCCGGCTTTTCGGTGGTGTACTTGTACAGTTTGGCGGATAAAAAAATCACCGCCGTGACTTCGACCCTCAACAATAGCTTTGCGGCAGTTTTCGATCCCGACAAGCGATACTTATATTTCCTTTCCGACCGCGATTACAACGAAGTGCTGGGCAACGTCGATTTTGAGTTCGCGAATCCCAAGACGACCCGGGTTTACGTAGTGACGCTGACGGCGGACGAGCCTTCGCCTTTTCCAGCCTTGAGCGACGAAGTTAAGGTGAAGGAAGAGCCGGCTGCGGCGCAGGGTCCCGAACCGGGCAATAATAAGAAAAACGCGAAGCAGACTCCGGCCAAGAAAGAACAAGAGGCAAAGCCCGAAGAGAAACCCGCGCAAACCGAAACCAAGGAACCTCCGAAAGTTTTCAAGATCGACGTCGATGGCATTCAGAACCGGATTGTAGCGCTAGCCGTCCCGCCTGCCGTGATTCGCGGTTTCGACGCCTCTAAAGACGCGATTTATTACTCAACTTCACCGATTCAAGGTTTGTCAGGACCGCTCCCGGGAGAGAGTCCGGCGATTCATGCCTACGATTTGAAGGAGCGCAAAGACAAAGTTCTACTGGAGGGCGCGGATCATTTCGCACTGTCCCACGATGGCTCGAAGCTGTTGTATCGGGCCGACGGCGGCGATGGCCCGATCGGGATCATCGATGCGAAACCGCCCGATGCGCCGCACAAGGTTGGAGATGGGGTTCTCAAACTTGACGGCATGAAAGTTGAGGTCGACCCTCCGCAGGAATGGAAAGAAATGTTCAACGAGGTGTGGCGCCAGGAACGCGATTACTTCTTCGAAGCCTCAATGAACGGAGTGGATTGGCAAAAGATTAAAGATCAATATGCTCAGTTACTCCCCTCGGTAGCCGATCGTTATTCACTGACTTACGTCCTGGGAGAAATGATTGGGGAACTGTCCAATTCACACACGTACGTGGGTGGTGGCGATTTTCCGGATCTGCATCCGGTCAATGTCGGCCTTTTGGGCGCGGACTATGAAATCGACGCAGCCAGCGGCATCTACCGCATCAAGAAAATCTTCACCGGTGAAAACTGGGATGCCCATACGCGCTCTCCCTTGACCGAGCCGGGCGTCAATATCAAGGAAGGCGATTACCTGGTCGCCATCAACGGGCGCGCACTGCGCGCTCCGCATACTCCCGACGAATTGCTAACCAACACGGCCAATGAAGTGGTCACCCTTACGGTCAACTCCAAGCCAGTAACTGACGGTGCCCGCAAAGTGGTGGTAAAGCCGATTGGCGACGAATACAGTTTGCGCGAATTGAACATGGTTGAGACCAACCGCAAAAAGGTGGACGCGGCCAGCGGGGGCCGGATCGGCTATGTTTACCTGCCCGATATGGGCGAGGCGGGACTCAACGAATTCGTCAAGCAGTACTTCCCGCAGATTCGCAAGGAGGGCATCATCTTCGACGTCCGCTATAACGGTGGCGGCTTCGTGGACGAACTTGTCTTTGAGCGGCTGCGCCGGGTCTTGGCGGGCATGGGTTCCGCTCGCAACTTTGAACCGGGTACGCGCCCGGCCAATGTCTTCTACGGATACATGGCGTGCGTGACGAATCACTACGCCGCGTCCGATGGCGACATATTCAGCTACATGTTCAAGCAGTACAAGCTGGGACCACTCATCGGCGAGCGGACCTGGGGAGGAGTGCGCGGTATTCGGGGCATGATGCCGCTCATGGATGGCGGCTACATCACGCGTCCGGAATTTTCGATCTATTCGCTCGACAGCAAGTGGGTGGTTGAGAACCGCGGCGTGCAGCCTGACGTTGTGGTCGATAATCGTCCGGATCTGGTGGTCAAAGGGCAAGATCCACAGCTTGAAAAAGCAGTGGAGATGCTGCTCGAGCAGATCAAGGCGAATCCGAAGAAACTGCCGCCTCCGCCTCCAGATTTGCCAACCTATCCGGATGGCCCGGGACTGTAGAAGATCCGTTCATGTGGGATGGGCCTCCGGCCCGTCCTACGGCAAGTCTAGGTAGCGTCCAATTCGCGCGGTTCGACTCGCGCAGCTTCGTTGTGGGGTCTTGTACTGTCGAAACAATAGTCGCTTTTCTCTTGCAACCGACCGGTCGGTTTGTTATGATTCTGGTGAATTTTGCCGCTACCTTAATGAGTGGACCGAGTGTCCGCCGAGTAGTTTCGAATTCCTAGCGTACGAGTGTGGTCGTCGGTGGCAGCGCGGGGGAAACAGTGAGCTGAGAAACTCGAAACTCTGAGCGCTCCCGAATCCCACCCCCAGAGACGATGCCCCGGGTGGGTTTTGTTTTTTCCGCGAGCCATCGCTCGAGATTCAGCTGATTTCGAAGAACATACGGTATGGTTAAAACAGATAAGAATCGCGTTTGCACCATCGACGGGTAAGGAGGTCGCATGACGGATCGCAAAATCGCGGAGCAACCGAACGCTCCGACCGCACCCAGAACTAAGACCGAGACCAACACCGCAACAAAGACCATGACCGGCGCCGGTATTCTTTGGGAATGTCTGGAGCGCGAGGGCGTGAAGCAGGTCTTCGGCTACCCCGGCGGCGCTATTCTGCCAGCCTATGACGCGCTTAAAGGCAGCAAGATCCATCACATTCTGGTGCGCCACGAACAGGGCGCTACCCACATGGCCGACGGCTACGCGCGCGCCAGTGGAGAGGTAGGAGTTGCGGTTGCAACTTCAGGGCCGGGAGCGACCAACATGGTCACGGGAATCGCTACCGCAATGCTCGATTCCTCCCCGATCGTGTGCATCACCGGACAGGTTGGGAGCAAACTGATCGGGTCCGACGCGTTTCAGGAAACCGATATCACCGGTGTGACGCTGCCGATTACCAAACATAATTACTTGGTGACGCATGCGAGCGAAGTGGCGCGCACAGTGCGCGAGGCTTTCTACGTGGCGCGATCGGGACGCCCCGGCCCTGTGTTGATCGATATCACGAAAGATGCGCAGCAGAGTACGTGTGAGTTCGACTGGGACGCCGCGAAGCCGCAATTACCCGGCTATCGTCCCGATCTATCTCCCGCCCCAGCGGAATACGAGCAGGCGTTGGAACTGATCCGCAGTTCGAAGCGGCCTGTAATTCTCGCCGGCCACGGGATCATTATTTCTGGGGCCATGCGCGAGGTGCGCGATTTTGCCGAGCGCACCGGAATTCCGGTTGCACTTACACTGCTCGGCATTGGTGCGTTTCCCGCATCGCATCCCCTGAACCTCGGCATGATGGGTATGCACGGCGAGGCCTGGGTGAATCACATGATCCAGGAAGCCGACCTGCTGCTGGCTTTCGGCATGCGCTTCGACGATCGCGTGACCGGCAATCTCAAGACCTACGCCCCCAATGCCAAGAAGATTCACATCGAGATTGATCCCGCGGAGATCAACAAGAACGTCAAGGTTGATGTGCCGCTGGTCGGCGACCTGCGGGAAGTGTTGTTGGAATTGATGCCAAAGGTTGAATCGCTTGATCGCAGCGAGTGGCTGGATCATATCGACAAACTGAAGGGCGATTCCGCCGTGCGCGATATCCAGAACCTGCCCGATAGCGGCCATCTTTATGCGGCGCATGTGATTAATGATCTGTGGCGCCAGACACGCGACGGCAACACCATCGTGGTCACCGACGTGGGCCAGCACCAGATGTGGGAGGCACAATATTACAAGCATGAGCATCCGCGCTCGCTCATTACTTCGGGCGGATTGGGCACCATGGGATTCGCGCTACCGGCCGCCATTGGCGCCAAAGTCGCTTGCCCCGAGGCAGAGGTTTGGGTGATCGTCGGCGACGGTGGATTCCAGATGACGATGTGCGAACTGGCGACGATTGTGCAAGAAAACCTGAAGATTAATATCGCGATCATCAACAACGGATTTCTTGGCATGGTGCGACAGTGGCAGGAGTTCTTCTACGATCGCAATTATGCGGCAACGCCCTTGCTGAATCCGGATTTCGCGAAGTTGGCCGACGCTTACGGCATTCGCAGCATGACGATTTCAGAGCGTTCCGAAGTTGTACCGGCGGTGCAGTCGGCGCGTCAGCACGATGGGCCGGTGCTGATTAATTTTAAGGTGGAACAAGAAGACACTGTGTACCCGATGGTGGCAGCCGGGGCTGCCCTGAACGACATGATTCGACGGCCCAGTCCAATTGTCGAAACTGCCGAGGACGAGTAACAACAAATAGAAATACGATTGAACAATATGCTGAATACTTTCATGGTGTATGTCGAAAATAAGCCGGGAGTGCTTACTCGCGTGGCTTCGTTATTTCGTCGTCGCGCCTTCAACATCGATTCTCTCACCGTCGGTCGGACGGAGAAACCGGAAGTGTCGCGCATGACGATTACCGTCGACGCCGACCACGATCAAGCCCGCCGTATTGAGGCAAATCTATACAAACTGGTGAACGTGCTGCTGGTCGAAAACATTACGAATCAATCGGCCATTATCCGCGACCTGGCCATGATCCGGGTAGCGGCCGCTCATGAAGCGCGCTCGCACGTGCTGGAACTTGCGAACGTGTTTCGCGCACGGGTCGTCGATGTTGCTCCCGAGTCATTGACGATCGAAATCACGGGCGCGGAAGAAAAGATCGATGGATTGCTCGAATTGCTGCGTCCCTACGGAATATTGGAGATGGTGCGCACCGGCATCGTTGCCATGCGGCGTGGCAGCAAGTCCGCTGGCGCCCCGTCCAGGGCGAATGGCGCGGCACGCCTAGACTCTGAAAGTGCCAGCCCGACCAATGATGATGTTTCTTACTCTGTCTAAGGTGACGCGCCCCTATTGGGCGTTGCCCGGACCAGAAGTTTTCGAACCTTCGCGTCGTCCAAACTGAAGCTTTAGAAAGCTCGGCGAATCGGCACAGGAAAGCGCGCTCCACAGTTCTTTCAGGCCCCGCCTCGCGGCGCGTGTGATTTGCCCTTGCGCTTCGCGAACCCCTGGTCTCGATCAGACGGGGTAGAGGACTTCAAGCTGTCGTACGCGCTCGGCACACAATAAAAACGTCCTGAGCGGTTAAGCTCAGGACGCCTCTGGCAGCCCTCCCCCAGAACTGCCAAACTACACGCTCATCCTAGGTCCATGTGGCCCCCATGTAAATGTCACTTTCGTAATGGCAGGCTCGCAAATGAGTACCATGGGTCATGCCCCGAAGTAACCTCATGGTTGTGAGTTATTAGACGATATCCTCATGAAAATAAAGGATAAGTCGCGATGTTCTCGGGAGAGTTACGCTGGAGCTTACGCTAAGATATAGCGCACGGTGGGACGTGAGAAGTTATTGAGTCAGTTCTTCCGCCATGTATTTCCGCTGTCCACGCTGGTCCAGCGTTCATTGTTACTGGTAGAAACGACAATCGTTTCCGTCCCCTTAACATCGCCCAAGATCTCAATCCGACTTATGTCGGAGCCAAGTATCTGGTCCTTCACGGAAGGCATCACTTGCACCCAAGTCACACCGCCGTTAACAGAGTGGAAAATAGTGCCTGCCTGCCCGCCGGCCCACACTTGCTGACCATAGCTCGCGTAGCATAGCAACGGATGATCCGCATGTAAGGCGTTTTGCCAGTTCTGGCCGTTGTCCGAAGAACGTCGCAGGGTGCCCGCCAGGATTGTCCAACTGATATTGCGGGCCAAAGTCGGACTCGCTGGAGCGTCGGCCCGCGCACTCGATAGTCCAGTCACCACTTGGCCTGTCTGCAGCTCATTCGCTTCGGTCGGTTGGACCGCCGGCTTTGCCCTTTCAATTGCCGTTGCATCATTCCGCGCCATCGGGCTGCCTTCGGCGGAGGCTTCGGCGACGGTCGCAGTCGACCCCGTCACAAGGGAGGCCGACGGGGACCTTTCGGCCAAGCCTGGAGTTCCTTGGTTGTCAGCCGGCAGCATCCCGGACTTCGCCTGATAAAACGATGGCAAATCTCGTTCAGTTTTAGCCTTGTTCGGCGATTGTTTCTTGGACAACAGCAAGCCGGAACTTGGTCGTGGGTTGTCAACAACCTCAGTCCTACTCACCCCCTGGTCGGCAGATAACGACGCAACCGGGGAGCTCGGGGCTGGAACCGCGGTTGTACCGGCCGCCTGTTGATTTACAGAAGGTAGGATTGGCTGGTTCAGTTTGCCGGGATGTACGAGAAGCACCGAAGCGGCAACCACAACGCCCGCTGCCAGCGCGGCCCAGCGCATACTTGGCCGAGTCAGCATGGTTAGCCAGCTTCTCTCATCCTTCTTAGTTGAAATCCTAGCTGCGCGGTCAGATTCAGTGTGGGCTGCAATCCGAGCGCTAACTGCTTCATCCGCTGCCGGAAGCGCCAGAATCAGTATTTCGCGGCAATCTTGGCAGAGCGCGAGATGATTGAGCACGCCGTCGCTTTCGACTGCCGAGAGTGCCTGCTCGGCAAATGCCGTCAGCACGTTCGCATCCGGATGCGCTGCACCAAGAGAGCCTGCTTGCGGCAAAGCAGCCCGGAGGCGCTCNTACACGATTTTTGGTATTTCAGTCATTACTTAGATTTGTTTCCCTTGTACTTCCTGACCGTTACTCAGTCGTTGCTTCCGTCACCCGTGTCCTGTGCCGGGATCTTACTACTTCCATGGAACGTTTTGGCTTCTGAATCTTGCGTCAAACGTGCACGCAAATTCAGCTCTATGTCGCGCACGTCGGTCTCCAGGGCTTCCGCTGCCTGGGCATGGCTCAGCCCCTGGGCCCGCAGAGCTGCCAGAATGCGCTTGCGGAGCCCGGTTGCGAGCCGATCGAGCCGGCGACTGACGCTCGATTCGTGCAGCCCCAACACACGCGCGACTTCAGCGAGCGTTCGACCATCAAGATAATAGGACACCAGCGTAAACCGGTCCTCCTTCGAAAGCTCCGCCAGCGCTTCATCCGTAGCCGTTGCCAGCCATTGTTCCGAGGTGTGTTCCGAATTGTGCAGCGAAGTCGGGCCTGAAGCATACATCGGGTCGCTAACTGGCGCCGCAAATTGCACGCCCGCTTCGGTCTGCTCCTCCAAACTGACAGTGCGTTTCTGCTTCCGATAGCGGTTGATGAACTCCTGCGCCATTACGGTGCGCAACCAGCCCTCAAGCGAGCCGCGGCCGGTGTAAGAGAGGAGCTTTGAGCTGCGCACTCCGTCGCGCGCATTCACCCCGTACAGATCGGCAAAGAGCGAATCGGCCAACTCGGCCGCGCTGGCGCCATCGCGGGTAATATGCAGCGCCATTTTATGCAGCTTTTGTCGGAAGCGGCTAATAAAGTCCTGCCAAGCGCGCTCGTTGCCCGCAGCGCACGCACGCGCCAGCGCAAGTTCCTCCAGGCGCAGCACGGCGCAGAAGTCAGCCTTCTGCTCCGTCGAAGCTTGCGCCGAATTGGGTGACGAACTGGAAGCAAGATACTTGCGTAGAACTTCGTCAAGGATGTCTTCGAATTGCGCGGCGTTTATGCCATAGGCCGCAGCTCCGCTGCGCTCGTAAAGAGCTGCGGCGAATTCCGCACTATGATCGGATGAAGCGGATCTGGGCACGTTCTACCTTGACATATTCCAGTCAATGCTAGCAATTTTTTTGACGCAAGGAATAATAAATCGTGCGTTCTTCGATCAGCGAGCAAGAAAGACACTCCTGGAAGCCTCGCGGATCAGCTCCCCGGCACGCTCTACCTCAGCGTGCCGGGGTGGGGATTACGGCGAACGGCGGCGCACGCAAGTATTCGTGTACGCGAAGTCATACGTGTATTCAAGGTGTCATAACAAATGTCCTGACTACGGGGAAGGCCCAATTATGCGGCTGGTCATCGTGGTTGTTGGAATAACTCTGTTGGTTGCCGCTGCGATTGTGATTCCGTGTCTTTTGCAAGCAGACGAATCAGCGACAACTCCGGGCTACACTCTCCTCAGCCCGATTCGAAGCGGCAACCTCGCCGTCTTCCCGGTCGTGTCTGGTAAATCCTATGATACGGCGGAATTTATCACTCTTGATGAAGGCCTGCGCAGCGGCGATGTAATTGTCACGGAGGCTGGACAGGCGCGTGGACTCATCCGTCGCCGTCCTGGCAGCCCCGCGATCATCCATCCGGTGGTTGATGCGGAAGTGAACCGGCTGGTCCTGGTGAATAATTCGAAACGACCGTTGTTACTGCTCGCGGGCGAGATCGTGACGGGTGGCAAACAAGATCGCGTCATTGGCAAAGACCGCATCGTCCGGGCGGAGAGCGATCCGGTTGACCTGAGTGTCTTCTGTGTCGAGCCTGGGCGTTGGGTGGCAGCAAACGGTAAGTCCGATTTCAGCGCCGGGCGAGCCAGTCTGAACACTCTCGCATCCCTCGGGGTGCGCGGAAGTGCGATGGCGGCCCAAGACCCAGCAGCAGGTTTGGGCCAATGTGGATAAGTCGAAGCAGGCAATGGAAAAGAATGTTCCGGCGCAGGCTGCTGCCGAAGTGAGTTCGACCACCTCTTATTCCCGTGTGATGGATAACAAACAAGTGCAACAGACGGTCGATTCCGTCGCCGAACCGGTGCAGCGCGACTACGAAAGCGTCATCAGCCGATTGCGCGACAAGAATGCAGTGGGGGTCGTGGTGGCGGTGAACGGGGAAATCGTTTGGGCCGACATTTTCGCCAGCACACAATTGCTGCAAAAGTATTGGCCGAAACTGGTGCGCTCTTATGCGACCGAGGCGGTGGTAACGCGCGCCAAAGGCGGGGACGCCAGCCTCAAAGACGCGCAGAAGTTTCTCGACGACCTGCAAGGACGGCACGAAACTGCCGAGACCGAACCTGGTGTCTATCGCCAGATGGAGATTACCGGCGATGGCTTCAAGGTTTTCGAATTAAAGTCACTATTGCCAAAGACAGGCTTCGCGGTGCATGTGGCCAAGATGGCAGACTGATTCGCGTGGACAGTCAATCGTTATCCCGCCATTCGGGCTGCCGGTCCAGCCCTTTGCGGACCACGTCATTTGCATCATATGCCAGGTTGAGCGCTGGCAATTCGTCTCCCGTAAACCACCGCACATCGGCTGCGTCGCTACCCGCTTTGAGATCGCCGCTGAGCCTACGACACAGAAAGTCGATCAGCACGAAGTGATATCGCACGCGCTGGTCATCATCTCGAATCACGCGCTCATAGATCCCTAGCATCTCGCCCGGTTCGACCTCCAAACCTGTTTCTTCGCGTGCTTCGCGAACCACTGCTTCCCGGAGTGTTTCTCCACATTCGAGAACTCCACCCGGCAACGACCATTCGCCCAGCAGCGGCGCGGTTCCGCGGCGGATCAACAGGACGCGACGATCTTTGTGAAGACAATCGTCGCGAAGAAGGCCCACTTCACGATAATCGACGACCACCGCGCCCACTCCCACCAGCGGAGATTCCGGGTATTCACGTTTCATAGGACTGATTTCATTCGATGTGCTTCATGGAACAGATTTCACGCAAAAAACGCGCATGTGCTTGCTATTTCGCGCTCACTTGATACTGCTCAATCTTACCGTCGGGCATGATCCGTTCCCATACCTCGACTGTTTTTTGCGGAAAATGTACTTCGAACAAGCGAAACGTCATGCCTCCGCGATCTTGCTTGTAGGTCTGAGTGAACTCCGTGGGCGATCCTAATGGGCCAAGGCTGCCGGCGAAATCCTTGAGCGCCTGTTCGGTGAAGTAGCGATTGCAGTTGTCGGTGAATAAGGTGCGATTGATCTTGCCTTGCTGCAACGCCCCGAATATTTCACGGGACTGCTCCTCCTGCTTGCCTGCATCGCTCTCGCGGAAAAGCAATGCAGCGATCTCGTGGGCAATGTCCTCTGCGGTCCCAACCGAGTCTTCATTGACAAGAACGACGACCGCCATGCGTGCGTCCGGGAAAACCATGTTGTGCGCCGTAAAGCCGGAAACTTCTCCGCCATGCTCAATCGCGCGCTGTCCAAATTCCTGTCGCACATCCACCCCCAGTCCATAGCGCGTTCCCATACCATTGTTGAGCACGACTTCTTTTTCCATCTCCGCATAAGAGGCCGGCTGGAGCACGGTCTGATTGATCATGCTGATGTCCCATTTGGCCAAATCTTCTGCGGGCATGGCAAGTTCGCCCGCGGCAAAGAGCCAGCCCTTACCTTCTTTCGGTGCCAGCCGCGGCGGGCCGAGCGCATAGCGCAGGTAGCCGGCGGCGTCGGTTTCGGTGAGCCGATTCTGGTCGATGTTCATGACACTCTTCATACGCAGTGGTGCAAAGATGTGCTCGCTTAAGAATTGCAGCAGAGGCTCGCCGCTGGCCTTTTCTACAATCAGTCCTGCAATCACGAAATTGGTGTTGCTGTATTGCCATTCCGTTCCCGGATCAAAATCGAGCGGCTTCCGCGCCCATTGATCGAGGATCTTGTCTGCCGTGACGACCTCAAGCATGAAGGGAGGCACGTAGTCCTGCGGCCAGTAGTCCTGATAACCCGACGTATGCGAGAGCAATTCACGAATCGTAACCTCATTGCCTCGGGTGAGGTTTGGGACGAATCGCGACACGTGGTCGTCGAGTGAAAGCTTTCCTTGTTCGGCGAGCAGCAGCACCGCCGTTGCCGTAAATTGTTTGCTGATCGAACCGATGCTGTAGCGCATCGAAAGCAACGCTGGCGTAGGCGGCTCGATGCGGCCGTCGCCATAGGCCTGCAGATAGGTGATCGCTCCTCCTTGCACAAGTGCGATAGAAGCGCTCGGAATGCCGGTTGTAGTCAGCGCTTGCCGCACGATGGCATCAACTTTTTCTCGCAACTCGGCAGAGATTGGCGGCGAGGCTCGCGCTTGCAGAAGTGAAGCAGCAAACAGAACGAAAACGGCGAGCAGATTTCGCGGCCGCAGCAGGCAGATCATGGAGCACTCCTAAGAAACCGGAACAGTATACGGCTTGGGGTTCGCATCCCGACGAGTGGCTGCTCGCGCGGAGCAGCCTCGTAACGAATCCAGACGTGCCGCGACCAAAAACAGCTGCCGGACTGCGCCCGGCTTGACCCCAGGGCTTCGCTCCGGGCAGGCTCGCGCAAGCACCGGTCCCCCACACACAAACTGGAATTACAATAGCGACCATGTCTCTCGACGAATACAAACGGAAACGCCGTTTCGAACAAACACCAGAGCCTCCGGCCAAAATCGGAAAACAATCGCGACACCGGTTTGTGGTGCAGCGCCATAACGCGTCACGCCTGCACTACGATTTCCGGCTGGAGATGGAAGGTGTGCTCAAGTCATGGGCCGTCCCCAAAGGTCCATCGCTTGACCCTGCCGACAAGCGCCTCGCTATGCAGGTTGAGGATCACCCCGTATCGTACTTCGACTTTGAGGGAACCATCCCCGAGGGTAACTATGGCGGCGGCACTGTAATGGTTTGGGATGCGGGCACGTGGGAGCCGTTATCGCCGGTGCCGGTCAACGGCGTTTATGTTCCGGGCACAGAGAAGGAAGCTGCGGCCATGCTGGCGAAAGGCGATCTCAAGTTTCGCTTAAAAGGGAAGCGGCTCAAGGGCGATTTCGCGCTGGTACACATCAAGGCGCGGCGACCCGGGAGTAAAGGGAATGAATGGCTGCTGATCAAGAAAAAAGATAACTATGTCGTCGCTGGATTCGACATCGACGCTTATGACACTTCGATCCTCACCGGTCGAACCATGGTACAAATCGCGGGCGATGCGGGTTCCGCGGAATGGACGAGCAGCCGCCCGGCAACGGGTGGCAAAGTGAAGGCGGCATGGCTGGCGGACGCCATCGCTCGCGCCGACTCCAGGCGCAAGGCTGTTGCCACAACGCGCGCCGGGGACACGGAGAAAAAAACTCAGGTCTCAAGAACAGCGAAAAGTGGGACACTCGCTGGTAAGAGTAAAAAAAAAGTCTCTAAACAAATAGCGCAAAAGGCAGTTGGCGGGAAACTCGCGGAGGGCGCGCCTTCTGCGATGGAATATATCGCTGGCGCAGAGAAAAAGCCGATGCCTACAATCATCCATCCGATGCTCGCCAGCTCAGCTGCCAAAGCCTTCGATGATCCCGACTGGTTGTTTGAAATTAAATGGGATGGCTACCGCGCTGTCTCCTTTATCGAAAACGGCAGTTTGCGTTTGGTGTCGCGCAGCCAGAATGATCTTACCGCACAGTTTTCCGAGCTGAGCATCGTGCCGCAATTTGTAAAGGCCCAACGCGCAATTCTCGATGGCGAGATCGTCGCGCTCGATGGTGAGGGCCGGCCGTCGTTCAGCCTGATGCAGCAAAGAACGGGATTTAAATCCGGGAAGCGTCGCCTGCAACGACATGAGGGCGTGCCGGTTATCTACTACGCGTTCGACCTGCTCTATCTCGATGGCTTCGACCTGCGCCGCGTCGGGCTCGAACAACGGAAGCAGCTGCTGCAAGACACGATCAAGGATGGCCATATTATTCGTTTTTCCGACCACTATGCCGAGAAGGGTCTTGATCTTTTCGAAGCAGCGAAACAACGCGGGCTGGAAGGAATTCTCGCGAAGAAGCGAAGCAGTGCATACGAAGAAAAGCGCACGCGCGATTGGCTCAAGATCAAAATCACGCAGCGCCAGGAATGCGTCATCGGAGGTTACACAGCTCCCGAGGGCAACCGCGAATATTTCGGCGCACTGGTGTTGGGGCTGTATGACGAGAAAAAACGTCTCATCCATGTTGGGCAGGTTGGCACCGGCTTCGACCAAAAAACGCTTAAAGAAATATTTGCTCGCTTGCAGCCGCTCAAGATGCAACAGAATCCGTTTTATGGCGAGATTGGTGGATTGCGAAAAGTCCAGTTCGTCCGCCCGGAGCTGGTCGCGGAAATCAAGTTTTCCGAGTGGACTCATGAGACTTCTGAGGGCGGGATGAAATTGCGGGCTCCAGTATTTATGGGGCTGAGAGTTGACAAGTCAGCAGCCGAGTGTCGGCTGGAAGAAGCGGTTGCGGGGTAGTTTGTGTGCAATTCAAATTGCACGCTACGTAGTTTGGTTTCGGTTGCTCGTGCTTTTCGACTCGTGTTCTGCATTAGCCACGCGGGTAAGCCCGAAACCACCGGACGAACTATTGCGAAAGTGGTAACCTCTGTGAGTACCCCGAGCGGCTAAACTAGCCGTCGGCCGCTGCCCATTGTCTTCAGGTCTCCCAACCCGTATCAAGCAGAGTGCCCGCGATGCCGGATTTGATCTCTGCGGCATTGCGCCCGTCCGCGACTTCGGCGAGTTGCACATTTTTCCCCGCTGGATCGCTGCCGGGAAGCACGGCGAAATGAAGTACCTGGAAGCTCGTGATGATATGGGCAAACTGAAGCGCGCCTCGCTGGCCCGAGTTGCTCCCTGGGCGCGGAGCGTGATCGTGTGTGCCATCAACTACAACACTGCTTATCCTTACTCGACGCAAGCGCTCGAAGACTCCAGCCGAGGTTGGATTTCGCGATACGCCTGGGCGCGTGAAGATTACCACGACGCTGTCCTATACCGCCTGCGGACACTGGAACAGGAGTTACACGGACTACTCGACTCCACTGACAACGAGCCGCCGGGTGACAGCAGGTTGCAACTTCGTTCCTACGTCGACACAGGCCCGCTCGTCGAGCGGGTGTATGCCAAGTACGCGGGCATCGGATGGATCGGCAAAAACACTTGCGTGATCAACCAGAAACTTGGATCGTGGCTGTTTCTGGGCGTGATCCTTAGCTCGTTTGATCTCATAAAAAATGACCTCAGCGCTGATATGTCGGCACCCGACCGTTGCGGGACGTGTACACGCTGCATCACTGCCTGTCCGACCCAGGCGATTGTCGCACCCGGCGAACTGGATGCGCGACTGTGTATCTCCTATTTGACGATTGAAAAACGGGGCAGAATTCCGGAAGAACTACGCTCCGGCATGGGACTGAATGTGTTCGGATGCGACATCTGTCAAGATGTGTGTCCCTGGAACCGGAAGGCGCCGGTAACTTCGACGGCCGAGTTCGAAGCACGTGAAGGACTGGTAAATCCGGCGCTCGACTGGCTGGCTGAAATGCGGCAGGAAGAATTTCAAGTGAAGTTTCGCGGATCTCCCATTCGGCGCGCCAAACTTTCTGGCTTGCGGCGGAATGCGGTGATCGCGATGGGAAACAGCGGCAACGAAAAGTTTGTTCCGACGCTGAAGAGACTTTGCGAGGATTCAGACCCTGTGGTTGCGGAGCATGCGCGCTGGGCCATGAAAACACTGGAGCGAGACTCAGCATTCGCGTAGAGAAAGCCTTGCCCGTGTCGCTCTCAACGGCGCAACCAACCGTCCATTTACCATCACCGTTGATTCATGGGGGATCAATGTTCCAACAAGACCTGCTTCACGGCAAACGAATCCTCATTACCGGCGGCGGCACCGGCTTAGGCAAGGCTACAGCGCAGAGGTTTCTTGAGCTAGGCGCGGAAGTTTACATTTGCGGGCGCCGTGAAGAGGTGCTTCTCGCCACGCAGCAGGAGTTGCACGGACGCACAGGCGGCAAGATCCATTCCCGTCGCTGCGATGTGCGCGACGCCGCGGCTGTCGAACAGATGATTGAGATCATCGAGGCCGAAGGTGCACTCGATGTGCTCATGAACAACGCCGCCGGAAATTTCCTGGCGCGCACCGAAGAACTTTCGCTGGGAGCGTTTCAGTCGGTGATTGGAATTGTCCTGATGGGCACGCTGCACACAACCTTGGCTTGCGGACGCCGCTGGCTAGCCGCTGGGCGTGGAGGCGTAGTTTTGAACGTGACCACCACCTATACGACGACGGGCTCGGCATATGTAGTGCCATCGGCGGTGGCAAAAGCCGGTGTGCAAGCACTCACGCGAAGCCTCGCGGTCGAGTGGGGTAATCGGGGAATTCGGATGAACGCCATCGCGCCCGGGCCAATTCCCACTGAGGGCGCATTCTCGCGGCTGCTGCCGCGCCCGGAACTGGAGGAATCGGCGAAGAAACGAAATCCTCTGGGACGATTTGGCACGATAGAAGAGTTTGCTAACTTGGCCGCGTTTCTGGTCAGCGATGGCTCCGGATACATCAACGGCGAAGTCGTAACCATGGATGGCGGCGAGTGGCTGCAAGGTGCCGGCGAGTTCACTGCGCTGGGACGGGAACTAACGGAAAAAGAGTGGGAGATGATGAAGCCGAAGAAAGTTCCGCCGAGGGCTTGATGCCCGCCGAAAGCTGCAGGATCAAGACTAAGGATTTTTGGTACGAATCACGATATCGTTTGGGCGGTACTGAAAGACTGCCATTGGGCTCGAGTGTCGTAGAAGCAATCATAGCAAAAACGAAAGCGCCCGGACTCTGTTTAGAGTCATCGGACGCCCGTTTGAACAGCCCTCCCCCGAAGTCTGCTCACTGACAACTCTACTTCTGGATGGGCGCTGAGGGAATGGCACGAACGTGGCACTTCGATAGGACAATCTGGTAGGCCCGGCAGGAATCGAACCTGCAACCCTCGGATTAGAAATCCGATGCTCTGTCCGTTTGAGCTACGGGCCCTCAACAACTTACAGGGAACCGGCGACTTTAGGAGCGATAGTAGTCCCATTGAATTCCCCGGTGAAATTATTATACCCATCCAGCTTTTCGACTCCCATATTGGAGGGAATTCGGGGCGAGATACGCATAACGCTCTGTAACTTTTACACTTCCGTGGCCCATCAGTTCTTTGACGACTAAAAGCGGCACCCCGGTCATAACCAGTCTACTGGCGAAGGTGGCGCAAATCGTGCCAGGGAAAATCCCGAATCCCGGCCTCAGCAACTGCCTTATCGAACCAGTGGCGGGAATTTTTCAACTGATAAATAAATAACTCTCCTCTGTGGAATTTCGTCAACTATGCCACCCCAATTCTGGTGTGCTAAAAAAAAGAGGATGCAGCAACGTTCTCGATCGCTTTGGAGGCTGACGATGCGGAAGACTGGGCAACAAATTCTCCTTGCATACTCGGTTCTTGTGAGCACCGTCTTGGGTGTCATGATCCTGATGGCTAACAGGTCATCGAACACCACTTCGTTCGAAGAGATCAAGTAGAGCGAATCAACATTGTTGAGCCGGATGGAACACTTCGCATGGTCCTATCGAACCATGCTAGATTGCCCGGAATTATTGTGCGGGGCAAGGAACAAGCGTTTCCACGTCCGCAGGCGGGGATGCTTTTCTACAACGATGAAGGTTCAGAGAACGGCGGGTTGGTATTTGGCGGCGGCAAGAATGCGAAAGGTGAAGTGGAAGACTCGGGAGGAAGTCTTTCATTCGATAAATACGAGGCAAATCAGATCGTGCAATTGGCGGGCATGGATGACAAAGAGGACAGGTTCGCTGGGTTGATGGTTACGGATAATCCGAGGGCTGGCGACTCCCGTCGTCGCGTATGGGTCGGGCGAGAGAGAGATGGCACGGCGGCGGTCTCGATCATGGACGCTAACGGCAGGAAGCGAATCTCGATGGAAGTCGCGGCGGACGGAGGCTCGCACCTCTCATTTTTGACGCAAATGGAAAGGTGATCAGCGAAATACCATCTTCTCCAACTGCGAGACAGCGATAGCTTGAAAATCGCCGTCTACTCATAGCGACCACTGACGCAGGACTTGATTTTCTAAGAACTCAAACTCTCAGCTACTTTCGGGAGTTTGGTTTTGCATCGGGCAGGCGTGTTCGCAGGAATGCGATTTGTCCTGGGTGATGCGCCTCGTGCTCGCAGACACGGAACCACTTGCAAGCACGTTACGAGCAGTGCGATTATGCCGCGTTCCGCAGCCGGTCTTCGATAACGCTCTGCGTGCCAAGGCGATTCAATTCTTGGCACAGCGCATGGAATCTTTTGAAGCGATAATGAAAATCGCTCAGTTGAGAAGCGGTCAGCGGTGCTGGCTGGCCGAAGGTTCTGACTTGTATGTCGATTAGAACGCGTACTTCGTCTTTGATGGCAGCGGCTGGGGTTGTCATCATGACCTCCGACGGCATTTTAGCGGAAAAAAGACAGATCAGTTTTCCACAGACTGCATAAGATGCGACACATCAACGTCCTTTGCTTTCTGAATAAATCAACAGCAATTGAAGCACGCGAATGCGATGGGTGTATTACAGCGCGGCATCGTAGCAGGTACGATCACTTCCGTGCGCCAAGTGCCAAGGCGACGACTCCTCCGACCAGCAGAATAATACCAGCAGCCGGGGGTAGCTTTTCACTCGTCTGGGTCTGAACACCGATCTTGGCATCTCCAATCTTCACACCATGGTTCTCACTGTGTGGCACAGGAACGACGAAAGCCAATAATCCGAGCACGACCAAAAGGATACCGACGAAGCCAACGCTTTTCATATTAAGCTCCTGTTAGGAAATGAAGAACTGGTAGGCGGCAAGGTTCGCTTACTCTCCTCAATGGGAAACGTTTTTCGTCAGTGGCTTAACAAGGCTATTAAGATGACGATTGGAATCGGAACTCCGAGCAGCAAAAGTATTATGGAGCGCATGGCATGTCTCCTTTCAAATTTGGACGCGCTTTAAACCGCAACGTGATCGCGTTGTCTGCCGCCGATCGTTCCGGCATAACTCGCACAAAACGCTCCGCTCAACAGTGCTACGAAGAGCCATAATGACAAGTGCGCCAATAATCTCCTCGCGTTCTCAGCGGAAAGCTGAACCTGTGCGAACACATCGGAGACTCGGTTCTCAGCGTCGGATTGGTTGAGTCCCGTTCTAGCCGACACCATTTGAGCAAGATATGTCTTATCCGCTGAAGGAATAGATCCCTGCCGCATGGCATGAGTCAGAATATGCTCCGACTCAGCCCGAGCTGAAGCGTCGTTCCGATCCGAAATCGAACCATTCGAACGAAACAAGGTATCGATGACATAGGCGTCGGGTTCGATGACTGACGTATCGGCATCAACCGTCGCTGTGGTATTCGCGCCCCGTCGCGTCAGCCCGCCCGCCAGAGAAGTGGCTGCCGATGCTAAGAATGCTGCCGTGACCACAAGTCCCAACGCCCATACCAAAAGTCCATGCGCGGTATCTCGAAAATAGACCTCATCCGTGTGGACACTGACCCATTTCGTTCGCAGTCGCCCGGCGAGATATCCACCCATGGCCGAAGCAGTGATCTGTGTGGCGATCAACCAAGCTATGCCTGCCTTCCCAATCGTCGATGCGGTCGCACCCATATTCGACCATGGCGACACAGAAGAAAATCCGAGTCCTGTGCCCAACGACAGCAAAATCAGCGCGAGTGAGGCCGATACAAATGCGCCACCAATGACAGCAGCCCAGGAGATTCCGGCAGAGTAGGCTTCATTCTTGGCAGGAAGTTCGGCAAGGGTGGTAGGGCGATCGACAATAGGAGTTACGACCGCTGGCGATGGTTGCATGGTTAGTCCTTTAGGCTTGCTGGAGTGGACCGATTTGAGACCATCGAGCATCAGGCGGAATGGCGTTTTTTGATTTCCTTGATCTTCTCGTTCGCTTTATCTTTTGCGTTCTGCACCGACTGGCTGATCTTGCCTCGCGTCGCATCCGCCTTCTCGCTAGTGGCGTTCGCACGCGATTGTTGAACTTGTTTGGCAGCATCTTTGGCGTTGCCCCAAGTTTCTTTTACTGCACCTTTGGCTTGGTCCACAACGCCTTGATTGGCAAGGTTGTCGCTGCCGACGGCCTCTCCCACGCGCTGTTTCACCTTTCCGACTACCTGTTCAGCTTTGCCAGAAACCTGATCCTTATTCATCGATTTTTCTCCATGTGGTAGCGAATTGAGTTCATCTCGAATATGTAATCTGCTGAGGATGAGACGGATGCGTAAAGCCCCAGTCGTAATTGGTTACTTAGCGAACGTACTCTCTTATCTCATTTAGGCCATCAGGTCAACGCTGTAGGTCTGAATTGCAATTGGCAGTACGAAGGGAGTGCGCTCGCACGAGATGATTCAACGGCGCTTCAGGTTGGCGCGATAGTCTTCGCCATATTTCTTGCAAGACGCTCGCATCATCCCACTCGAACTCTTGCCCCACCTGTCCCTCGGCTTCACGGTCCAGCTACGAGAAGTGATCATTCTGTACCGCGACGAGTTCCACTGGCCTTGAGCATTCCGGATCGTCGTTAGCTACACGATTGATCCTGTCGCTTACGGGATAGCAGCGCATCATTCGAGCGTCGTACGGCTTCAACAATTCGGACACAATCCTGACATTGTTCATGCCTGGATCGAGCCACAAATCATATCCGTTTGGGTCGAGAATGACTGGCATACGGTCATGGACGGGTGAGGTAATGGCATTCGCGCTCGTGGTCAAGATTGAGCAGGATTTGACCCACTGCCCGCTCGGGTCTTTCCAGCGATCCCAGACCCCAGCGAAGGCGAACAACTCGGCACCATTGACTTCAAAGCAGTATGGCTGCTTTATTTTCCCCTTCTTTTGCCATTCATAAAATCCGTCCGCCGGAATCAGACACCTGCGAGACTTCATCGCATCGCGGAATGCTGGCAATGTGTGCGCTGTTTCCGATCTCGCGTTAATCATCTTTGCAGCGCCGGACGAGTCTTTCGACCACGATGGAATGAGTCCCCAGCGGACGAGAGACATCTCTCGAATTGACTCTTTCGGATTCTGGCGGATGATCGGGACAGGCTGAGTGGGAGCGATGTTGTAGCGCGGAGTCCACTCGTATTCCCCCGAGACGGCAGAGAATTGTTCTTCAAGAATTTGCTTTCGCCGCGAAAGTCGATAGCGCCCGCACACAATGAAATTATGGCAGATGAGTCTCTGCCGGAGAATATCATTCATGCCCGCGTGCCCTAACTTATGGCTATAAAGAGACGACAAAGCGCCCGGCACATCCGTCGCTTCCCGTCGAATGATGGTTTTTCGAGCTGCAGTACCTGTTCCGGATGGAGTCAGTCCATTGGGGCGGGTGGTGCTAGGCTGCACCCTGAGACAGTGTCGTTTCCGTCAAACAGCGCACGCTCTCCACGAGTTGCGCATCGACCTCGTCGGCGATGATCATCACGTCCAAAAGCACTTGGTTCTGATCGAGTTCCGCGCAATGAAGACCTAAGGTGCGGAATGTAACGACCTGAAACACGCGCGACTCCTGAATGAGCATGGGAGCAGAGTAACCCTGCGCACGCCGTACTTGTCCGTGCAGGGTAGCGGCGACCGAAGGGGGCGGACAGACATCCTCAGCCAGGCGCAGGCGGGAAATGATCTCGCAACACAGTTTCGGCAGATGGCCCGTGCGATCCGCATCGCTCAGGGGAATGTTGGTCAGGTCCGGAACTAGATTGACGCGCCTCAACCATTCTCGGATCGTAGGTTCGAGTTCCCGCTCCAGTATGTCCGCTACGCTCATCTTCAATTGCGTCATACTGCGCCTCGCTGGAGTCTGGCACGGGCCGATGTCGCAAGACTGGCCAAAACAGATCAATGCCGAGATCGAAGCACCGGCTTATTTTCTTTTCGCCGCATCTTTTGCGATCTCACGCCGGTCACGGTGGGATTCGTAGCGGGGTTGACCAGAACTCAATTCGCACCTCTCGCCCGGTGCAGC
>JGI12635J15846_10001172_pt1 | contig 22952 bp, 18 predicted proteins | sample BlaSpr_A8_OM2_M2_FD_15846 | JGI IMG/M metagenome (IMG submission 15846) | reverse complement strand
ACTCTACCTCAGTGAGCTTGGAGTTCATCACTGCCGCTTTTTCGGGTGATCGAGAAGAACATGGCCGCGAGTAAAACANATTTCGGCATCTACATCTCCCTGCGTGGCACGGATTGTTCGATATTTACGAGCGCAGGCGAAGTAAAGCCGGCAATTCTATCAAGAGACTCGAAGGACTCTGTATCTCGGCTCAGCGGCTCCAATTCATTGACTTTGCGCCATAGAGCGTCGAGCGGAGCGTTTGGTTCTCCGGATCTTTCTGGGTCTCGCCAGGAATCGACCTCTGCATGCAGGGCATCGCGTACAGCGCGGTAAAAATCGGTATTGTAGGCTGCCTTGAACATGATGCAAAGATCATCGCTATCAGTCCAGTTACGCTTTTGCCCGAGTTGCGCTTGTACGTGTTCGTAAAATACCGTGCCCGGCAGAGGATAGGAGAACGAGATTCCGATGTCGTCCGGTCGCGTTTCACGAACAAAGGCGATCGTTTCCTGCAACTCGACCCAGCTTTCTCCGGGATAACCGAATTGCAGAAAATAGCAGGCACGTATGCCAGCTTGTTTCAGGCGACGGCGAGCAACAATGACAGAAGGGAGACTTAGTCCTTTATCCATCGCGTTGAGCACGGCTTGCGCTCCGGATTCGACTCCCATCCATACTTCGGCACACCCCGCGGCTTTCAAGTGATGGACAGTTTGTTCACTCATCAAGTCGGCGCGGGATTGTATTTTAAATGGTATAGCTGCGTCTTTCTTGGTAACCTCCTCAGCAAACTCCTGCATCCAGTGCTGATTTAGAGCAAAGACATCATCACCGAACCAAATATGTTGGACTCCGGCGCCCACCTTCAGTAGTTTCATCTCTTCAGCAACGGCCGCGGCGGGACGCAAATGAAATCTATTGCCTGAGATCGGCTTTGCGCACCAGTTGCAGCGGTAAGGACATCCGCGGCTGGATACCATATTTGTTGAAAAATATCCATGCGCTTCCATCCATGCTGCGCGATACGGCTCTAGGTCGATCAAGTCGCGCGACGCAAGAGCAAGTTCCGCCCATTTAGGATTCTTAGAAAGCCGCATTGGACTCTGAACGAGATGGCCATGCTCATCGAGTCTCACCAAGCCATCAATTTCTGGTATTTCCTTTCCACGCAGTATGGAAGCACATAACTGGACCAACGTCTCCTCTGCCTCTCCGCAAAGCACATAGTCGAAGCCGTTCTCGAGAAACAGTCCAGGGCTATCTGTCGAATCGGAACCATGTGCGATCGCGATAGCGCCCATCGCACGGGCCGCTTTCGCCATCTCCCACGCCACTGCTCGCATACGCGTGAGGCACATTTTTGAGAGGAAATTGAAGTCATCCTCATAGACGGCAACAATTTTCGGTCGATGCTTTTGCAGCATTGCAGCAAACGTTGCAGACGGATCTTCAAGCATCGAATCAAATGCTACGACGGAGATGTCATTCTCCCGAAGCGCCGTAGCCGCATAGAGCGTACCGATGGGCGTGTACGGCTGCATCTTGCGCAGTTGTTTCGGATCATAGGGAAGATGATACGAATGTGTGAGTAGGACCTGTGCCAAAGTTCACCTCGGATATTTGCGCGCCGGCAGATTTCCGTCTATGAACTGAAGCGTAGTCCTATGCTGTGGAGGCAGTTGTCTCAAAATTGTCAGCTCAATGTCATCCTTTTGCCGTTCGGGATTTCAACGATTTTGAGTATTGCTGCGCCTCATCTAAGCATGGCAGAGTTTGCTTCTGGAAGCCCTGCACCGGGCGCTGATTGGCTCCCGGTAAATACGTTAGGAGGACATGCGTGCCGGGCTGGAGAGATGACCGAGTTTCTCGCGCTTAGTCGCAAGATAGTGAGCGGAGTATGGACTACTTGGAACATCCGCGCTCAGGCGCTCTACAATCTCAATTCCCGATGATCGAACGGCATCGATCTTCTCAGGATTGTTAGTCATTAGCCGGAGCGAACGAACCTTCAGGAACCGAAGAATATCCACAGCGAGCGCATAATCACGCAAGTCGATTGCATGTCCCAAGCGAAGATTTGCTTCAATGGTGTCGAGCCCTTGATCCTGGAGTTCGTAGGCGCGGAGCTTCTCCATAAGGCCGATCCCTCGACCCTCTTGATGCTCATAGAGCAGAATCCCAGAGCCTTCACCTGCGATTAACCGCAGAGCTAGATGGAGCTGGTCGTGACAGTCACATCGCAGAGAGTGGAAAACATCCCCCGTCGCACATTGAGAATGGATGCGAACGATGGGGGGGGAGCAGTGAATATCGCCAAGCACCAAAGCCAGCGCGGTCTCTATATGTTCTTCCTTCGTTTCACTATCGGCTTGCATACCCTCGAATGCCAACACACGGAAATTTGCCCAGCGTGTTGGAAGGCATACATCTGCGATTTGTTTTAGCTCAATCAATGCGGAATCACGAACCTTCCATGCCATCCATCATTCATGTTAGAAACACGTGATCATCAGTTCCATAGGAGGAAGCGTATCCTCCCGGTCTCGCATATGTGTCGCCACAATGTCTTAATATAGTCATCAAATTGTCGAAGCCGTGGTGTTTGGGAGCCTCGGGATCGGTACTGTCGAACGTTGGATGGGCCAGAGACACTGTGCCGCTATAAACGTATCGCCAAAATCTGGGTGAACGTGTTGTTCATGGGCAGGTGGTGCGACGAAATTGATAGAGAATATGATCGCCCAGCATCGCCAGAGGGCGTGCAAGGCCGCGATCAAGCATCTCCATAGTAGCGAGCAAATGAGGCTGCTGCGAAATCCACGGTTCGGCGGCGCTGGGCGGCACAGTCACGCCAATGCCGAGACGCTTCTCCAGCACAAACCACGGAGCGAAGGCGCGCACCAACTCTGCGCGGCGATGATAGACGATGTGAAATTCGTGCTTGGCCAGCCGTGCTGGCGCTTCACCGCGTTTGCTGCGCCGCAGCGCCAGATGCAGACGCCCGCGCAACACTTCCACCACCATCTCTCCGGGACAAAAGGTGCCGAACAGCACCAGCATGGCTGTAGCGCCGGGCTTCAGCAAAGTTGCCAGGCCGCGTGCCACCGGTCCCAGATTGGCAACGCAATTGAGAGGCGCGAAATTAGAGAAAGCGCCATCAAACCGTGCTCCGCCTGCGGCAAGATGTCCCGAAGCGAAATCCTCCATCTCTTCGCCGGCTGCGACTTCGGCTCGCGCCCCCAGCGGTGCAAGCTTGGCTTTCGCCTGCGCCACCATGGCAGGAGATGGATCTGTCAGGAATATATCGAATCCACGCTCTGCCAGGAAGCTGGCGTCTTCTCCCGTACCGCCGCCTAGTTCCAGGATATTACCTCCGGCCGGAAAGGCACGCAGTAGTGCGCCGCGTACGGCACGGCGCTGCGCTGCTACGCTGTGCCAGGCACCGAAGCGCGAGTCGAAAGCTGGCGCAATCGCGTCGAACGCAAGGGCTGCGGGCCGCAAAGAAGGCATCATCGTGTAACGCGACTCATGTGCTGCCGCCAACGATAGAGTTCTCGAAAATAGCGAAGTCCCTCCACAACATGAAAGCGAAGTCGGAGCAGGATAAAGTAAACCTGCAATCGATAACGACTTATCCTCACGAGTAGCGTCTCATTTGCAGACGACCGCACAACAGGTGGCGGCAAATGCGAAGGCAATAATGCCTGCCGTAATGAGCGCTTCGGTGAAACATCTTCGGACTCGAGCTCCCGCTGCAGCAACAGGTGTAGCTTGCTGCCCGGAGCGTTTTCGAAAGCAATGCGATGGCCATACAGTTTTACCCAGAGTCGCGCCGGCTTAGGAAGGCGACCTACAGTCCAGCTCGTAAACGCTTCCGGCGCGAAATCGCCCATGACGCTCGTGATCAGCAGCGTAACGATGCCAAGCCCCAAGGTGGCCTTTGAATTTCCTTCGGCCCTGGATTGAAGCTCCTTCCAGAAGGCGTCATCATCGCGACGACTCAGTACATGACGACGAAATTCGAGAAGATGTGACGTCCGCGAGAACTCACTGCAAACATGCTTGTACGCGTGAAGCCCCTGGCCTAAAAAGAGGTCGACGGGCGAAAGCACGGGCATGCTAATGCCCTCAAAATCCTGCTTATCCAGACGTTCGAGCAACGATAACTGCCCCGGTATCTCGACCTCTATATGCAGTTCCACAGCTCTGCTCGGCAGATTCTTGTACAGATCGTTGATCGTCATGTTCGGCGTTTCGTTTATCTTGAACTCCCAACTCTTGCCGCTAATAGCGTACAGACGATAGCCTCGGAGTTCGAGAATCTTCCGAGCATCTGCAGCGCTCTTCTGCGCTACGAGAAAATCAAGATCAAACTGATGACGCAACTCCGGTCTTGGCACAGAATGTGGACTTAGCGAAAAGCCTTTCAATGTCGCATAGGAGAGATTCGCTTCCTGAAGCTCCTGTTGTATCGCAACGGATTCGGCAATCATGCCTCGTGTTCGTTCGTTATTGTCCCGCAGATTCTCTTCCAGACGCGCCAGTACCCTGGTCGGCAACATCTCGCACAATTGCAGCTCTGTCATTCGATCAAGAAAATACAGGGCCAGTCCGCTGATATCCAGCCAGTGCAATAATCCGATCCACTCCTTTTGGGAGAGATTCTGAAGTCGCGAGCATTTCTCGGATACGGAATCGCAAAAGGTCAGCAGCACAGCCTCTCGAGTCAGCTGTTCCTTGCTCAGGGAACTCTTTGCAATGTTGGTATTTCGAATGAGTCCCAAAATCGGAGCGGGCATTTCTCCAGATTGGGGTAGCCGCCGCCGAACAGCCGATGGCGTAGCCCTAATATCGGTTTCAATAGAAGGTGTCCTGCTGGAAAGCTGTAGCAATGCGATATCACCTCTCTTTGATCCCCGTCATGCGGCGGCAGTTTGCCGCTAGTGCTTCGGGAAGCGGCAACAGGATCTGAAATGAGCGTAGCGAACCTTCAGCTGAGGATTGTCATGTCGAAGTAAGGAAATTGTCACCGTCTTGTGGGAGTACTGCTAAAAACTTGTCTCCTGGAGGTGTCTGCGGAGGAATACTGCCTCGCTTGCCTCTGCACAAAAAGACATTTGTTTGACTATTGCCTGACAGGTGATCTCTTTGCCCTGCGGCTAAATTGGTTGGCGGGTCTTCCCCTCAAGAGAGGGCCACCTTCGCTCAAACGAGGAAACGTAATACAAAATATGAGAACGGTCAGTAAGCGACATCAAACGTCCGGTGGACCGCCGTTCCTTTATGAAAGGGCGGCCTACTGGCAGTGCCCCCTCCAATTGGAGAGGAGGACTTCAAGCAGCACGCAGATGGAATCTACGCCGCACTTCTGCGCCGGGCACCGACTCCTGAGTAGCGGCGGCCTGCTTGATCGCTTCGTTGCTGGGCTTCACCTGCTGGACACAACCACTCAGGGACCTTGCGGCCTCTTGAGGCAGGTTTTGCCAGACACGGCCTGGAATCTTGGCCTCCACATCGCGAAAGTCTAAGGGGATCAGATTCTCATCAACGACGAAACCGAGTCCTGGCTGTTCTTCTGAAGCCGACGGTATCGGAGAGCAGTATCTTGCGGCGTGAAGGAAGCCGCAGCTGCCGGAGTTTGGATCAAGGGTAGCGAACATGCGGGCCGATTCGAGCACTCCGGCCTCGGTGAGGGCATTGGAGAGGGTGCTCTTGCCGGCGTTGGTATACCCGACAAGGGCGACCACCGGGACCGGGACTGCCTCGCGGCGCTGCCGCTGCTGATGGCGGATGCGGTACCGAACGCAATCGCGCTGCTGTACGGATATTTCTTTGACTTCCAAGGCAGCAGTTGCGCTGTAGTCGAAGTGCCCGGCATCAAGGGGGACGGCATCCTGAGGAGATGCATTCCGAAGCAAGAACAGTATGAATGCAGCTGCGACAAGTATCTTCGAATGGGTTCCGGCTGAAGAAATTCGCAACTTTTTTGGCTGCTCCATAAGTGACTCGGTGATTTAGCACTAGCTTTGATGGCTCATGCAGGCTAAGCCTTATCAATACCCGCAAGCTGCATAGCCTTTTTTGGCTCTGGATTCGCCATGAACCACTTCCAAACGTTACCGCTTCTCAGATTCTCCGCGCTCAGCAGCGTTATGCCCACATCGAGACCGAGGGTGTCGGTGGAGACCCATCCGGTCTCCGGATTGAAGGCATCTACTAAGCCGTATTTGCCCCAAATCCTGTCACCATATTTGTCTTTCAGGGCGTGCATCGCCGGAATGCAGATATCCGGAGTGATCATGAAGGACCCTCCGGCAGCGCACGGCACGACGCTTCCATCGATCCTGGATTGGCGTGGAGGGCCGCCCCATGCGGTGTAACCTTTGGGGCTTGAGGAACTGGTAATACCCCAGATCGTGGGAGTGTAGTCGGGGAACTCCTTTGCCAGGTCGGTGTAACACCATTCGCGATGGGCGCGGGTCGCGGTCTGGCAATTTGCCCACCAGTCGATTTTGCCGCCTCGGTTCTCGCGGCGGCCGCGGAAGTCGAACCAGGCGAAGGGATACTGATAGGTCCACAAAAGAGATTTCCCAATGTAGGAGTAGTTCAAGTAGGAGTTTGGATCGCGCTCCCATGCATACCAGGCATCGGGCGTGAGCGCATGCGTCGAAGAGCCAATGCCGAGCAGGTACATTGCCGCAAGCTGGCAGTATTTGTCGTAGCGGAACTTGATGAAACCTTCGGGCCGCCAGCCGTGCGAGAGCAGTTTGCCATCTCCGTTGGTCATCCAGGGAAAGTCGTAGCGGCTGTAAAGCAGCGTCGCAAGGTCAGATATCTCATGGTCATCATGGAAGTACTGCCGGCAGGTCAACGCAGCGGCAAGGAGCCAGATGCAATCGCTGGTCGAAACCTCGACGTCCTTCCAGCGTGACCGGTATGCACGTCGTTGAAGTGATAGAACCATCCCTTGATGGCAAAGACCGTGCCGTTCGTGTAGCTGCGAAGTGCGCGGCGGACGCGGTCCCTTGCCTGGTCGCGAGGGATCCATTTGCGCTCCGCACCGATGCAGAGTGCTGTGAGCGCAAAGCCAGTGACGCCAGTGCTACCGCGCGACTCATCGCCTTTTTTTGCGTTGTCTGCCGGATCGCCGTGGATGAGGTCTCTGCATATTCCTGTCTCAGGATCGATCCCATCCCAGAAGTACCGGAAGCAGCGGCGAGAGAGCTCATCGAGGAGCGCATCGTCATTATGATTATGACTTTTGGCGATGGCAAAGCATCGTCCATAAACTGCCGCAGCAGCTGCGCATGCCGTGCCCTTTAGAAAGGCGCGGCGATCGACGAATGTCTTGAACGCGTTCATATCCTCTCCTGGGTAAAAAGTTCAGAATTCAAGAGATGGTCAGAGCAACGTGGTGCGCGTTTTGCAACCGATTATGCGGCCCGGAGGCGGCGCTATCATCCACTGGAATAGATGATTTCCAACAACGCCCAGTTGCGCGCAAACTCGAGTGTCGTTGTTGCTGGTTGACTGTCAAGCCAGAAGGCTCACTGTCGATTGCCGCGAACATAAACAGGATGAACAAAATGCGCAGACTGCCAGGTCTTGCCGATTGCCGACTGAGCGAAGGAGATCGAACTCCCGAGGCTCTCTACGAATTGTTTCGGGACTGGCAGAGAACACAAACTCAATCTTCTGTGAGAACCTGCGGAGTCTGAGACAGCAAATGGATGTCTGGTTCTGCCGAGCGCATGAACCGATGCCAAGAGGCTTACTGTGCGCGTAGAACATCCTGGAACTGTTGACTTGCACGCTCTCCAGAGCGATGCCCGGGCCTCCACTTGATAGATGACTTACATGGACGGCGGCGATCCGGAAGTTATGCCCGATCGGTAATAGGGAAGACCGTTTCACAGCTGTTTAGGCTCTGAGACTCTCGGTGAGTCCGCGCCGAAGGCCGCCAACAAAGCCGTCGCTGCGAACAGTAAGGTATCGCCCACGTAGTTGACCCCTTCCACCGCGAGCGGAGAGTGAATCTCCGTCAGGAGGATCGGAATGTAGAAGAAGATCGTGAGTAGCAGAAGCACTGTGCCCGCACTGGCGGCGGCAATGCTGCGAGTGCGGCGAACCATCAACCCAACGCCTGCAACGAGCAAAGTTATTCCGACGAAATAGGCAATCAGCGTCGGTGCTGGCATCCAGGCCGGTGTCACCTTTTCCAATGGAACACCGGGCACGAACCGGGGGAAGAGAAAGTGCTCGATCGCGTAGAAGATGAAGACACACGCGACCAATAACCGGCCCGCGACAAGCAGCGCGGTGCCGGCCGATCGCCCGCGTGGCCATAGGCTGCCCGCCAGCACCATCGCTCCCCCGGCAAAGGACATCTCCCGCACCGTGAGCGTCCAGAACAGCCGCTCATGTATTTGCTGCGGCAGGCTGGGCAGGTCGATTGTGGCGACGATGATCAGGAACAGTAGTGCGAGTAGGGACGCTGACCAGCGCACATACCGCCAGGTGATGAAGCTGAGGGCGCCGCCAGCAGAGCCGCACCGACGAAATAGGTCCAGAAAACAGAGGTCCCGGCAACCAGCGTGGCACGATGCCCATGAGATCGTGTGCTGCCAGAAAATGTTCTGCAGCACAGATCGCCAACGCGACGGCTTTAAAGGCGGGCCCGAGCACCAGAACCCTGCCGGCGCCGGAAGCTGCCGCGAACCGCGCCCGGACGAAAAAGAGTCCAGCAACCAGCGCGGCGATTCCCGCTCCTATCATCCCCCAAGTCTCTACAGACACATAGACGTCTCCTATGATCGAGGATCGAACAGAGGCCAGACCGGAGCCTGTCCATCCGGATCCATCGCGGTCGCGCCGCGCACGAATGCAGAAGAATACTACAGCGAGGTTTGCGTTGCTCGACTATTTTGACGATCAGTACCGGAAAGCGGCTTGGGTTCACCAATGCTCGATGCGTGGCTGACGAGAAGCCGGCTTCTCTCAGATAACTTCTGTATCGCCCGTCACTCGCCCGAAATTCGGAAAGATTCGAGTTTCTACGATGTGCGTGGAGCGCCGGGGTGTATCGGTGATTTTCGCGCCAATTGGGCCAGAGCAGCAATCGTATGCGATCATAGTTGGCATTCCATCGCACCGCGAGGAGCGAATATGCTGACGTTTCTTCAGGATTTACGTTACTCACTGCGGCAACTCATCAAAGATCCAGGGTTCGCCCTGACGGCGATTCTCTCCCTGGCCCTGGGCATCGGCGCAACCGTCTCCGTCTTCAGCGTCATTTATGGCGTTCTGATGCATCCCTTTCCGTATGCGAATGTCGACCGGCTGGCCAACCTGAGCATCAGGGAGCCGCGCGGCGACCTCTCCGATGTCTGGTTCTCAGGGTCGCAGTTGCGGGAACTGCGCAACGCGCACACCTTCGCAAGCGTCGCCACCTGGAGCGCGCGCGACCTGATCGTCACCGGACGCGACATACCGGAAGGCGTTATCGCTTTCTTCGGCATCGGCGAGACCTTCCCGACGCTGGGCGTCTCGCCCTTGCTTGGCCGCAACCTCGGCCCCTCGGATTCGCCAGACGGACGGGAGCCGCAACCAGTCGTGATGCTCCATTACCGGTTCTGGCAGCGCCATTTCAATGGCGACCCCACCGTCGTCGGTAAGATCATCGAGCTGGATCACAAGCAGTACACCATCATTGGCGTTACCCGTCCCAACTTCACTTGGGGCTGGGGCGCGGACGTGTATCTGCCACAGGAGATTGGCAGCGCTCAGGGTGGCGGAGTTGTTGTCAAATTGCATCCAGGAATTAGCCTCGCCACCGCAGATGCTGAACTGGAACCACTCCTTGATCAGTTCGCAAAGGAACAGCCGCGCGAGTACCCCTCGAAATTCAAGGTCGACATCCGTCCGCTCACGTACGAGACCACTCGCAATATGGGTTCCACACTGTACCTCCTTTTTGCGGCGGTTGGCATGTTGTTGGCGATCGGCTGCAGCAATGTCTCCATACTGCTGCTGGCTCGCGGCACGGCGCGGCAGCATGAGTTTGCTGTACGATCTGCGGTTGGTGCTAGCAGCATGCGGATTGTGCGGCAGTTGCTGACTGAGTCGCTTCTATTGGCTCTCACCGGGACGGCTCTCGGCATCGCGCTGGCCCACTGGCTGCTGGCCCTGATCGTGACGTGGCTGCCGACTCACATGTTCCCGCCGGACGTGGCCATTCGCATCAACGTACCCGTACTGCTTTTCAGCGCAGCCCTGGCCCTGGTCACCTCGGTGTTCTTCGGACTGACTCCTGCTTTGCAGATGGCGAGGCCGGAGATCATCCAGGTCATGCAGTCCAGCACAAGTAGAACGGCTGGCCGCGTCCGCGGTCGCCGACTACATGGCACGCTGGTCGTCGCACAAATTGCGCTGACGCTGCTTCTGTTGACCACTGCGGGTGCAGCCATCGACCGCTTCGTGCGCATCATGCGCGTGCCACTCGGCTACGATCCTCACAATGTCGTCGCGGTCGGCATTCCCCTGCATGACAACACTTATACGACCTGGCAGGCGCGGACGAGCTACTTCGAGCAGCTGCGCGCCAGCATTGCTGTGTTGCCCGACGTCGTGTCTGCGTCCATCGAAACCGGCGGCACGCCTCCCAGCAGCGGTTGGGATCAGCGTTTCGAACTGCTCGGCAAATCGGCGCCTTCGGAGGCGCAGACCGCCAGAATCAGTCTCGTAGATTCCGACTATTTCCGCACCTTACAAACGCCACTCATCGAGGGACGCCTCTGGACCACTGCCGAAGTCGCTCGCGCCGCTTCCTTCGTCCTGGTCAATCAGACCTTCGCCAAGGAGTACTACCCGAACGGGGACGTCGTCGGCCATTCCCTCAAGCTCCCGCTCCTCAGCAGCAGGCCGCCCAACGTCCTGGCAGCTCCCGGCGCCGACGGCTGGATGCAGGTGATTGGCGTCATTGCCGACCTCCGGAACAACGGCCTCGCTCGGCCGGTCCGTCCCGCGGTCTTTGTCCCGTACAGCACGCAGCTGTGGATGAGCGCGGAAATCCTTGTTCGCAGCCGCATCCCGCCGGAATCCATTCTGCACAGCATCCGCAGGCAGATCGCAACGGTCAATCCCGACCAACAGACCTTTGACACGATCGCCGACCTCGAAACATGGATCAAGGACGAGCCAGAATGGGCAATAGGAAGGCTGATCTCCGGCCTCTTCGCTGGATTTTCTATTCTGGCCCTCGTTCTGTCGGCAGTCGGACTTTACAGTGTCGTTTCGTACTCCGTCGTTCAGCGAACCAATGAAGTCGGCATTCGCGTGGCTCTGGGCGCGGGACGCTCTCATGTTCTCAAAATCGTGATAGCCTCGGCAGGCGTGAGCGTTGGCCTTGGCATCGCTGCCGGACTTGCCTTAAGCCTCGGTCTGAATCGCGTCATCTCGGGCTGGGTGGGAAATACCGATCATCATCTGCTGATGGGGCTGAGCGTTTCGTTTCTGCTGCTCATCGTTGCAGCGATGGCCTGTCTTATGCCGGCGCGCAGGGCGTTGGCAGTCGATCCCATGGCCGCACTACGGCGCGAATGATTCAGGGGACCCTTGCGCTCATTGAAGTGGCGTTATTTATTCTTATTTCCGAGTTTCTGGTGTGTTGTCGACAACCCTTCCGTTACGCGCGCCCGAACGGCCAACGAGGGGTAAGGTACGGGTTGACCGTTACTCCGGCCTTACGGTGACGAACCTTGCAACGGGGCATTGTGGAATCAGTTGAAGGAATCCGGTTGTCTGCACTCTGCTCCGGTCGATCCTTAGGAACTAATGCACCTAGAATGGCATCCATTGCCTCATGAGAACTCCTTGCGATGAAGCCGTAGTGCGATCAGCAGGTGCCGGAGTTCCCTGTGAGCCACAGGCGAGAACCTGGATACTCGCCGCGACCATTCTCGGATCGAGCATGGCTTTCATTGACAGCACGGTGGTCAATGTCGCCATGCCTGCAATCCAAATGACCTTTCACGCAACAGTGGTGGATGTGCAGTGGGTGGTCGAGTCTTACGGACTGTTGCTGTCTGCGTTGATTCTGGTCGGCGGCTCGCTGGGCGATATCTTTGGCCGCCGTCGCATGTTCGCGGTGGGTGTGGCGATCTTCGCTGTGGCTTCGGCGGCTTGTGGCGTTGCTTCGAATATTGATCAATTGATCGTTGCGAGAAGTATTCAGGGTATCGGGGCTGCGTTGCTTGTGCCAGGGAGTCTTGCGCTCATCAGTATCTCCTTCGATGAGAAGAGTCGTGGTCAGGCGATCGGTATATGGTCGGGCTTTACGGCGATCACCACCGCGGTTGGGCCGGTTCTTGGCGGCTGGCTGGTTGAGCATGCTTCCTGGCGCTGGGTCTTCTTCATTAATGTCCCGATTGCGGCGGCCGTGATTATCGTTTCGTTCTGGCGGGTTTCGGAGAGCCGCAGCGCCGTGGAAGCGCGCGTCGATTGGTGGGGAGCGCTTCTTGCCACGGTTGGACTAGGTAGTTTGGTGAATGGGTTCATCGAATCGGCCAGCCTGGGTTGGAGAAATCCCTTGGTGTTCGGTAGTTTGATCGTTGGCCTGATCTGTATTGTTGCGTTCGGATTGGTCGAGGCTAAGGTCACTGCACCGATGCTTCCGCTCACTTTGTTCCAATCACGTAGCTTCAGTGGTGCGAACCTGATTACGCTATTTCTCTATGCTGCGGTTGGAATTTTCTTTTTCTTGTTCCCGTTGAATCTAATCCAGGTTCAGGGATATTCCGCAACGGCGACCGGCGGCGCCATCCTTCCCTTGATTCTGCTTATGTTCCTTCTTTCCCGCTGGTCTGGCGGGCTTGTCGCCCGGTATGGCGCAAGAGGTCCACTGATCCTTGGCCCTCTCATTGGTACTTTGGGTTTCGTTCTGTTCGCGCTTTCCTCAGTTGGAGAAAGCTATTGGAAGACGTTCTTCCCAGGGGTAATTGTTATGGGGTTCGGGATGGCGGTGACTGTGGCACCTCTCACCACAGTGGTTATGAGTTCAGTCAATCAAGACCACGTCGGTACGGCTTCTGGAATCAACAATGCTGTGGCGCGCGTAGCAGGCGTACTTGCTATTGCAGTTCTTGGGGTTGTGATGGTGAAGGCGTTTGGTTTTCGACTCGATGGCGCCTTGGCTCACCTACCGCTGCCGTCGGCTGTTCTGCAGGAGCTTCATGTAGGCGAGATCCAACTCGCTGGCTTACAGGCGCCCGCCGGTCTCGATCCTGGTATGAAGACTGCGATCAAAGAATCCGTTGGGGAAGCATTTGTCTTCGGATTCAGAATTGTGATGTTGATTTGCGCAGGTCTGTCTCTGGCAAGTGCTGCAATGGCGTGGTTCATGATTCCTGAGGATCGTGAACGCCCTGGGCTGGCGTGAGACTTTAGGGCAGACGCCACGTGATGGCTTCTCGATGGTCGCCACTCCTTACCTTGGGATTACTTCAGGTTTACCCGTGACTCAGGCGTAATCGTCGATGAGTAGCGCCAGTGTGAGCAGATTACGAAGTCCCCATACGGCCGATTCACACCACAGCACGCGCCGCAGTAACGCGGTGGCGACTGCTCTAGCTGCCGCAAGAGCGCCACGATATGCAAAAACATCGGGTTTTACTGGCCACCTGCAAGCTCTTTGTCTGCGTTTTGCGCCTCGTATTCCGGGTCAATTCCAGCACCTCCCATGGCTGAGCGAACCGAATTTATCAGTCTCAATGGACTGCCCGTCAAAATCACTTCCGCATCGCTGACGCCTTGGAAAATATGCTAATTGCTCAATACAAAGGCGTTTCGCGTCCAAACTCATTAGCTCATCGGAGTATGACGTTATATTCAGCAGATACTAAACTGAATCTCATGCTGCGTCGTCCACTGGCGAGCGGAATGATTATTGGTCTGTTTCTGGTTTGCAGCGCTGCCANTGCGCGGGGCCAGACGTTGGCATTCCATGCGCCAGTCGTCCTTACTGTCGTGGACGAAAACGGACTGCCGGTTTCAGAGGCCACGTTACAGTTTCCGAGCAGGGACGCTCAGCCCTTCAGCTACAAACCGATTATGCGGGCCGCTGCACTTACTCGCTGCATCGGGATGCTCCGTATCAAATTCGCGTGGAGAAGCCTGGCTTCTATCAGACCTTCGAACCTCACGCAGACGCGCATCTTGGAAGTATAGAAGTCGCGCTCGCCTATGAGCTGCTGTCTCATAAGGTGCGGGTTCTGAAAATCCACTACACCTGTGCTTACGCGTAGACGAGTTCGCTCTCTATTCGAGCGCGTAGATATTTCATTCAGTGTTCTCTTTTCGACCTTCGCCGAGCATTGATATCAAGCTAACGATAAGCCTGCCCCTATTGCAAATCGCATTGACGATAGTTCGAGATGGTTAGCTCAAGCTTGAGTGGCTCGTAATGATTGATAACCAAAGAGAATTTGGCATCCGTTCATACCAAAGGCTCGCTCTGTCGGTGCCATTCCTCAGGATTTTAAAGACGGCGTCAGATAGCCGTAAGTGGCCAAATGCTCTCCCATGCTGGCATACATCGCACGGTCTTGAGGTTGCCACGTGGCAAGGCCATCGACGTAGCGGTTATACATGCAGAAGGCTGCGGCAATCAGCACTGTGTCGTGGATCTCAAGATCAGTTGCTCCCTGCTTTCTCGCAGCGTCGACGGCTTGAGTTGTGACATGTTTGCCGCCTTGTTGCACCTGGCCCGCAATTGCGAGCAGTGCCTTGAGTTTGTCCGAGATTGGAGCGTCGAGAAAATCATGCTTCACCAGTTCGACAATTGCAGGGTTCTGTGCCAGGTGGGCTGCCGCGGCTGCTCCGTGGCTGCTCTGGCAGAAGTAGCAATCATTCTGACTCGAAACGTATGTCGCAATCAGTTCACGTTCCCCGGGACTCAACGTGTTGGGTCCATGCAAAAGAACATGCGCCAGTTCCCGCATCGGCTTCGCGGTTTCGGGGCGAAACGCAAAGCCGCTGCTGATGCCCGGCAACCCTTCAGGTAGAGATATGTGTGGCATCTGTATGCTCCTCAATGTTTTTTACGTTTCTACCGAGCCGCTATTGGCGGCAGGTATTCTTTGCTGACACTGACGTAGCCCTCGCGTGCGACACGCCTGCCGCGCTCACGATACATCGCTTCGTCTCGTGGTTGCGTGGTGGCCAGGCCGTCGACGTAACGGTTGTACATGCAGAATGCGGCAGCAATCAGTACGGTGTCGTGGATCTCCGTATCGGTTGCTCCAACTTCACGAGCGCGTGCGACAGCTTCAGCGGTGACGTGCTTACCGCCCTGCTGCACCTGTCCCGCGATGACGAGGAGAGCTTTCAACTTGGCAGATATCTCTGCGGTTTGAAAGTCATATTTCACATTCTTTACGAGCTCTTCATTGTCGTTCAGGCTTGCGGCCGCAATTGCGCCATGAATCGTCTGACAGTAGTAGCAGTCGTTTTCAGAGGAGACATAAGTTGCGATCAGCTCGCGCTCGCCGGGCGTGAGTGAGTTAGGACCACGCAGAAGAACTTCGACAAGATCGTTGAGCGGCTTGGCAGTCTCAGGGCGGAAAGCCATCGCCCCGCGGATGCCGTGCAGCCCTTCAGGAAGTTGAATGTGAGCCATAGAGTTTGCGTCCTTTCAGATGACTGTTTGTTCCGTGATAGTGGACGTTACGATGTTTGATTTGTTGAAGAAGAAGCGGCGGACCGGGTCGCCACAGAGCACAATGACGAGTCCCAGGAGTGCAGGAAGAGGGTCATGCATCAAAATCATCAGATTGATGACGCCACATCCCAGAAGAAAGAGTAGGGGTGCACCAGGAAACCACCATCGGCTCAACGGAACTTTCATACGGAAGAGCGTAGCAGTGGATAGAGCGAGGAAGCAGATCGCCGAAAATATGATAAAGGAGAGAATGCGGCCGAATGCCCCAAAGCAGAGGACGATAAGAGCGAGCCCGGTCTGCAGCAGCACAGCGTTTGCTGGTGTTCCGAAGCGCGGGTGGAGACGTCCGAACACCTTGAAAAATACTCCATCCTTCGCCATCGCGTAATAGACGCGGGGGGCTGCCATCGTGAGGGCCATCAGACCACCGAGCACCGAGAGCAGCACGCAGGCAGATAGTACTTTGCCCCCAACGGTTCCGAAGAGAGCCTGTCCAAACTGCGCAACAAAGGCTGTGTTCGAGACGATGTTCTCCAACGGCACGACGGACAGGAAGGCAACGCTGACGAGAAGATAGACAACGGTGACCAGAAAAACGCCGCAGACGAAAGCCAGCGGTAGGATCTTTCTCGGGTTGCGAACCTCTCCGGCGATCTTGCTTGCCTCCCACCATCCGGCGAAGCTGAAGAAGGCACTTACAGTTGCGCTGGCAACAGCAGCGAATATTGGTTCCGAGTCGGGACGCCGGTGCGCCAGCGGCATCAGATTAGTGGACGTGGCGTGTCCCGAGATCCAGGCCCATGCGACCAGGCCCAACAGCACCGCGATTTTGAAGAGATTTGCAGTTGCCATGACGCGACGGCTGAGTTTTGTCCCGACGTAGTTCAGAACCGCCAGACCGATAAGCATGAGCGCGGGAATCCATCTTTGCATCCATCCCGGAACGCCGATCAGCGCCAGAACATACGGGGTTGCCCCAACGGCGAGCGCAGCAGCTACGCCCGGGTCCATGACGGCGGCGGCCATCCAACCATACAAGAAGGCGATGCGGCTGCCGTAGCCTTCGCGAAGGTAGACGTATTCTCCGCCTGCATACGGGAAGCGGACCGCAAGTTCCGAATAGCAAAGCGCGCCACACATGGTCATTACGCCCATCCCGCACCACACCGCAAGCAAAAGGAGGGGAGAGCCCAGCGATTTAGCCATGGCGGCGGGCGTAAGGAAGATGCCGAGCGCAATGGATTCGCCCGTCACAACGGCGATCGTTCCCGCCAATCCCATCTGTCTCCGTTGTTCCATTGAGGCCACATCCTACGCGGATTTTGACAGGGTCGGCATCCATCGAATGGTTGAGATGGGCACAATACTCTCCTGCAGCACCGCACTCATCAAAAAAGGTGGAGAAACACATCCATCGTATGGGCCACGACAAGTCAACCGGTGATATCGATCGTGAGCGCCTACGACTTACTAAAGGTTAGCGCGATGCAGCGACCCAGAGTTGGACGCGGCTCCATGTTCGGCCTACTCTGGGAGTACGATTCGAACCTCACCGGCACCTCTAGCGCGCACGATCCATGCCCCAACCTCACGTCAGTCCCGACAGTTCCGTGTACCTGGATGGCGAATGTCATCGACGGGAAGAAGTCGCCTGACAAAAAGGATTTCAGCCGCCGCATCGGCTTTGCCTACGACCCCTTTGGCAGTGGGAAGACAGTGCTACGCGGTGGTTATGGCATCTACTACGACCGCATCATTCTCGAGACCGGCGCGGAAGAACTGTGGTGCAGAATGATCGGGCTTTGACGGTGACACGGTATGCCGGGTATACGTGCAACTCGCCTTACGTTCCAGGTCCGCCAAGCCTCGGACGCTGCTTCGCTCCTCAAGTCAGCTTCGCACCGGGCAGTCCTACTCTGGCGACACCATTCAACGGACAGAACCAGACGGTGGAGTCGGCATGATCGCATGGGCCCGGATTCGTATTCACCCACTCTTTCAGCAGTTTTCCGCCTTTGGTGCATGACGGTACCCCCCTCCCCCCCGGAGGGTATTTTGCGCGTAAGATTCTTGTATCCAACAGTTTGCAGGGGGTTGATGGCCGCAAAATATTCATTCCAAGTTGGTTACGGCTAAAATATTGGATCTAAAGGGCTTGCGGGAAGAGATTTTCGGTTGCGGCCGGTTTGGTTGTTTCCGGCCTCTTCTGTATCAATTATAAGGTGCGGAGCGGAACTGATAGGACAGGCGAATGTTGGCGTCTGGCGCGGCGATTTGCGATTTCAGGGCTTGACAGGATTTTTTGATTTCGGCAGGATTGCGGTGTTATGGATGGGAGGTCCTCTTCGAGTCCCTGTCGCGAACGAAGCACTTGAAGAGATGTTGAGATGGGCGGCTGGATAGAGCCGCAACAGGTCCGCTTGTGACTTGGAAAGAGGACATTCGGGCTAAAACGGGGCTGAAAAAGCCCTGGTGGCGCCTGAAAAAGTCCTGTTGCCCCCTCACATATTCCCTGGGCGGCTAGAGCCGCGTTCAATAAATTGAACTTACGGGGGCGTGGCTGAAAGCCACGCCCCTTGAAAACCAAGACTTAATCATCCGTTCCCTAGAAGTGGAAGCCAACCTCGGCGGTTAGAGCACGGGGTGTGACGTAATGGGTTCCGCTGAAGGTGGAGAGGAAGTTGTAGAGAGCGTATTTGTTGGTAATGTTGACGCCGGTGAGACGGAGGCTCCATTTGTGCTTGTCGCCGTTGAAGAGATTGTCTTCGCCGATAGACGCATCAAAGAGGCTGCGCTCCTGAATGCGCGGAGGATGATGGTCGTCATTCTCCGTTCCGGGTGCCGGGATGGCTACAAGTTTAGAGGTGAGCTGCGAGGCAAGGCAGTTGCTGCTGGTTGAACTTCCTGGAACGCCTGGAATAGCGACGAACGGGGTAGCCTTGACGCCGTTACAGGTGAGGCCAGCCTGAAACTGCTCGTCAGCGGTGAGACCGCTCAGGTTAACTCCGGGCTGGCCGTTGATGAAGATTGACTGTCCATTGTTGATCGGGTTGCACGAGCTGTTTGGATCCGTGACGTTGAAGCAAGGCACCGAGCCGGCGGTGAGACCGCTGTCGAAGCGCCAGTTGAAGCCTACCCACGGGGCGTGCTTCATCGGCACCTGATACTGGAGGTGAGTGGTCTGGTTGTAGCGTTCGTCGTGGTCGATACGGAACGGAAATCCACTCTGTCCTACCGTAGCGCCGGCTCCAGCGCTCTGCGGCGGGAAGAAGCGAGCAGCAACCGAAGACATAACGACGAAGGCAGAGAGGTTGTGATAGTTGGGGACATCTACGCGAAGGGCGAAGCCGGGAATCTTCGAGTTGTGCCAGTCGATGGGGAAGGTAATCGGAGTATTGCCGAGTACGCTGAAGTCAAAGGCGTTGTGGGTGTACTTCCAGATGTAGTCGCCACTGAAGACGAGATTTTTGCCGAAGGCCTGCTGGAGACCAGCGTGAAACTCGTTGCGATAGCCGGGCTGGAGAGTTCCAGATACGCCCGGGCTGCAGAGAAGCAGTGGAGCAAGGACTTCGTTGGAGCATCCCTGACTGGACAGAACGAGGTTCTCATTGAAGGGTGATTCCAGTGTCCGCGCATACGAGAGGCGAAGGACGGTGTTGGTCTGCTTGATGGTGTAGGCGGTGCCGATGCGGGGCTCAGCCTGACGAGCGATCGTCAGACCGTTATAGAGGTCACCGCGGATACCGACGTTGAAGAGCCAGTTCCCTGCTTTGATCTGGTCCTCAACATAGAGGGCAATCTCCTTCACGTCGGTATGGCCGATGTAGTTGTACTGGCCGCCACCGCGAGTGAGGTCGTAGGGCAGGAGAACCGGATTGAAGCTGCTATTGACTAATCCGCCTGGGCATTGGCTGGGATCGGTGTAGCCAGGCAGCGGGTTATTGTTGACATCCACACACGGTGAATTGAAGACCGAACTTACGACTCCCAGAGTGTCGTTCTCCCGAAGGAATGTCTGCGAATAGTTTGCGCCGACTTTGATGTTGTTGATGCCCTTCACGTAGGAAAAGTCAGTATGAACACCGGCGTTGGTGAGGGAACGGGTTTGAGCGATGGTCTGGTTCTGTAGATTGGGTGGGCCCAGGTCGGCGAGAGGATCGTCGCTCGGATAGTAGTTGTAGGCATCTCGTCGGATGTAGGGGCCGAAGTTGAAGACCGAGTTGTCGCCGATGGTGCGGGTGTAGGTTGGAGCGATATCGAAAGTTCCGATCTTCGAGCGCTGATCCGTGTTCCCTACATTGCCGAAGACTGGATTGGCGCCTGTTCCTCCGCTGACGATGTTCTGCACGTTAAGATTGTCGAAGGAGTTCGGTGTTTGAAACCAGGAACGGCTGTAGTTGAGGTTGAGGTGAACGGAATCGCTCGGGGTCAGTTGGCGGTCGATGCGATCGAAGGTGTTCAGCTCGTTGCCCTTGTCGTGGAAGACTGAGAACTCTGGGGGATCGAGGAAGCGGCCGGTGTTGAGGCCGTCGACTTCGATGAAGTTGCCCCAGTTCTTGCCGCCGTAGCTGAGGTCGACTGCGCCGGTGGCTGAGCCGAAGGTGCCATAGGACGTGGTGATGCTGCCGGTGGGCGTTGTGACACCCTGGCCGGAGCGGGTGGTGACTTGAATGACGAGGCTGGTCTTGCCGCCGAACTCGGCCGGAGGCGCGCCTGAGATGACCTCAATCGATTGGACCGAGTTGGAGGGAAGCTGATTGGAAAAGACCTTGCTCTGCTGGTCGGTGATGGGCTGGCCGTCGATGGAGAACGAGTTGGAGGCGTGATCGCCAAGGCCGTGGAAGAGACCGTTCGAGTCGGCAGCGACACCGGGTGAGGACAGTGTGACCAACGAACTGAGCGAGGACGACTGGCTCTCAAGAGGGAGCTTGGCGAAGGCGGCGCGGTCGAGGTCGGTGTGGAAGGTTGAATCGTTTTCCGTGAGGTCACCGCCATTGACATCCACTACGGTCGAAGCCGTGCCGATGGTGAGGATGGACTTTACCGTAACAGGCACGAAGGACCTGACGTCAACATCCTGCGTGAAGGGAGCGAAGCCGCTCATCATTACGACGAGGTGATACGGATTGAGCGGAAGATTCGTAAATTGATAATGACCGTCGGCGTCGGACGTGGTGGACTTGCTGTAGCCGCTGACGGGATTCAGGATTGAGACGGCTGCATTGGGCACGATGGCCCCGGTTGTATCCATGACTGTGCCGATGATGGTTCCGGCGTTGCCGGCGGACTCGGCCCATAGAGCCGGTATACCGAACGAAAAGAAAATGACGAATGCTGCGAAGACGGCGCGCCTTATCGACGTGTGCATACACTACCCCTCTGATTCTTAACCTGATTTTTGACGTGGTTCTAGACGGGGAGAGCGTCAGCAGGCGGGGGACGGGTAAAGAGGGCAAAGATTGAGAGCGTGCGCGAGGGGATGGCAGGAAGAAATGCCTCCACCACGGAGACGACCGGGGCGACGTGCAGGGTGACCGGCGGCTCGACTACCTGCACCGTTACATGAGCGGTGGCGCAGAGCGGACAATCCGCGTGGGAGAGCTCTCCATCCGGATGGACGTGGACTGCCTGGATGGTTCCACAGGCGATGACCAGGGCGATACAAAGCAGAGCCAGGAGAAGCTTCCAGGGACTCTTACTTTCCGTATTTGAGCTCTGTCGGACCACGGTATTCCTAATATAGCTCACGAAAACGCCAAGCGGTAAAGAGGTGAGATGCCATGCGTGGCATATTTGCCACTCGCAGGACTGATTTTTGAATGGAATCCAGGTTACCGCGCCCGCTTCAGCGTGAAGAAGCAGGCGTTGGACTTCCGGGAGGTAACGATTCTTCGGGCGTAAATCGGCTAGACCAATTGGACTTCAATTTTCTTGGCATCGACATCAAGTTTGGTGATGCGAAAACTGCGGATCTGGCCGGCGCGGACGGGTTCGGGTTTGGCCTCACTCGCGGCAGGCCCATTCTTCCATCGTGCCGCCAGCATGGAGCTGAAGGAGGATAGGTCAGGCTGGGTTGGGGCTTGCGTTGGTTTGGGCATCTTCGGCTCAAGCGTGATGCGGCCTGTGACATGGATGCCTTCGCCCACCTCCACGGTTGCGTGTTCGCCGGAGATGGCGATGATGCGTCCGGTGACCGCGTCACCTTCGCTGTGCTCGGCGATGTACTCGTCGAGACCGGTGGGGACTAGCTGCTTCATGCTGAGCTTGATCTGGCGCTTTTCGCTGTCTACTGCGAGGACCTTCGCTTTGATGATCTGGCCCGTGCGGAGAACATCCTGCGGGCGTTCGACGCGCTTTTCGGAGGTGATCTCGCTGACGTGGACCATGCCTTCGATCCCCTCTGCGAGTTGAACGAAGGCGCCGAATTTTGTGAAGCTGATGACGGGGCCTTCGACCTGCGAGCCAGCGGTGAATTTTACGGAGGCGTCGGCCCAGGGGTCGCCGAGTGCCTGCTTGAGGCCAAGGGACATGCGGCGTTCGGCGAGACTGATGCCGAGGATCATGACTTCGACGGTGTCGCCCTGCTTCAACATGTCGCCGGGCTTTCTTACTTTTTTCGCCCAGGACATCTCGGAGAGGTGGATCATGCCTTCGATGCCGGGCTCGAGCTCGACGAAAGCTCCGAAGTCGGTGACGCGCGTGACGGTGCCGCGGATGCGTTCGCCTGCAGTGTACTTCCCTGCTGCGGCGTCCCATGGGTGCGGTAGCCGTTGCTTCATGCCGAGCGAGATTCGTTTGCCGGCGGGGTCGATCTTGAGGACCTTGACGTCAACCTGCTGGCCTGCGGTGAGCACGTCGGAGGGCTTGTCGATGCGGTTCCAGGCGATGTCGCTGATGTGGAGGAGGCCGTCGACGCCGCCGATATCGACGAAGGCGCCGTAGTCGGCGAGGCTGCGGACGGTGCCGGAGAGGATTGCACCCTCGGCGATTTCGGAGTAACGGTGCTCTTTNGTGGAACGCTCTTCTTCTTCGGCGATGGCGCGGCGGTCTACGACGATGTCTTCTTCGGCGGCGTCTAGCTTGATGATGCGGCAGCGAATCTCCTGGCCGACCAGCTTTTCGATCTCGGCGGCGTCACGCGCTCCGCTGCGCGAATTGGGCATGAAAGCGCGCACGCCTACGTCTACGCTGAGGCCGCCCTTGACGACGGCAGTCACGGTGCCGGCGATGACGGTTTGATCGGCGAAGGCCTGTT
>JGI12635J15846_10001170_pt1 | contig 22960 bp, 21 predicted proteins | sample BlaSpr_A8_OM2_M2_FD_15846 | JGI IMG/M metagenome (IMG submission 15846) | reverse complement strand
TGTTCGCTGCGCGGATCTTGTTGAACAGCTGGCATCCGCGGGCGCTGGGTGCGGCATTGCTCAGCTCCAGCCTCGCCGTCGCGATCGGCTCGGCCGTCACCCACGATCAGGCCAGCCTGGAATGGCCCGTCGGGGAATCGTCGTATCTGCTGACCCTGCACGCTCTGGTATTGGCGCCGCTGACCCTTGTGGTGGGATTGGCGTTCAAACGGATCATGGCGGCGGCGCGGTCGGCCGCCCTGATAGGCACCTGGCGGCTGATCCCCGCCCTGGCAGGCGCCGGGTTGGTGATGGGTATCTGCGCGCACTGGTGGCCTGAGCTGCCCGGCAACGGCCGAAGCATCCTGACGGTCAGCCTGGCCAGCAATATGACGCTGTCAGCGGCCGCCGTGATTCTGGTCCTGAAACCGCTGCTGACCGCTCTGTTCCTGCGTGCCGGTGGGGCCGGTGGCATGCTCACGCCGTCGTTGGCCACCGGCGCGGCCGCGGGATCGCTGCTGGTACTGGCGATCAACGCCGCGGCCGGGACGCACCTCCAGCTTCCGGCGACATCGCTGGCCGGTGCTGCCGGGGTGCTCGCGGTCACCCAGGGCTCACCGATCTGGGCCGCGATCTTCGTATGGGAACTCGCCCACCCCCCGATCTGGCTGCTCCTCGTCTTCTTGATGACGGCCGTAAGCGCCCACGGACTGAAACTCCTCGTGGCCGGCCGGAGCGCGACGCATCACGGTTAGAGCGCGCCGATGCTGCCAGTTAGGTGCGGGTACCCCTTGGCGATATTGCGCAACGCCAGGTCCCAGCCGTCATTGCGTTCCTCGATATAGAGCCCCGTATGGGCGGGCAGCAGCACCGGCTTGCCGAACCGCACCGAATACCGCACCGCATCCGGAAGCCGTGCTTCGATGTTCGCTAATACTGCTGCAGCGCTGAACATCCCGTGTGCAATGACGGTCGGGAACCCGAACAGTTTCGCGGCGATCGGGTTGGTGTGGATCGGGTTATGATCACCGCCGACCGTGGCGTAGCGGCGGATCTGGCCCGGGGTGATTCTCAGCACGGTGCTGGGTGGGGGAAGCTTGGGCTGCTTCTGCGGCGGTGCTTTGGGCTCATCGGACAAGCTGGTGCGTTGCTGGTGCAGGAACGTCGTCACCTGGTGCCACGCGGTGTCGTTGCCGACGCTGACGTCTGTCACCAGGTCGACCAGCAGACCTTTTCGGTGCTCGCGCAAGTTCTCGGCATGCACCTTCACAGCGACCGTGTCGGTGACCGCGATCGGGCGGTACTGCGTGATGTGGTTCTCCGTGTGTATCGATCCCATTGCGGCGAAAGGGAAGTCGAATCCGGTCACCAGCGACATCATCGAGGGAAAGGTCAACGCGAACGGGTAGGTAAGCGGCACGTTGTTGCCGTAGCGAAGGCCGGTGAGCGCCGCGTACTCGGCGACGTTCGTGTGGTCGATGGGCAGTTCCTCGACGGTCACCGTGCGGTTGGGCAGTTGGTCGGAGCGGGAAACCAGCGGCAATGCGCCGGCGGCCGCGCGCAGCATGTTNCTCAGGCCGCTTGGNTGGTNCATCACGCCCCCAGCATCGCCTGGCCGCAAACCCGAATGACGTTTCCTGTCACGGCGTTTGACGCCGGGCCGGCGAAGTAAGCGATGNCCTCGGCGACGTCTACCGGCTGCCCGCCCTGAAGCAGCGAGTTCATCCGACGGNCTACCTCGCGGGTGGCCAGCGGGATTGCCGCCGTCATCTGGGTTTCGATGAATCCCGGCGCCACGGCGTTGATCGTGATGCCCTTGTCGTAGAGCACCGGTGCCAGCGCCTGGGTGAGCCCGATCATTCCGGCCTTCGTGGTGGCGTAGTTCGTCTGCCCGCGGTTGCCCGCGATTCCGGCCATCGACGACACGCCGATCACCCGGCCCCCTTCGCCGATGCTGCCGTTTCCGACCAGCCCTTCGGTAAGCCGTTGTGGCGCAAGCAGATTGACGGCCAGGACGGCGTCCCAGCGGGCATCATCCATGTTGGCCAACAGCTTGTCACGGGTGATACCGGCGTTGTTGACCAAGATGTCGGCATGCCCCGCGCAGTGGTCGCGCAGGTGCTCGGTGATCGTCTCGACGGCATCGTCGGCGGTGACATCGAGCCACAACGCGGTGCCGCCGACCCGGCTGGCCGTTTCGGCCAGGGCCTCGGCGGCGGACTCCACGTCGATCGCGACGACGCGGGCGCCGTCGCGAGCGAACACCTCGGCGATCGTTGCACCGATGCCACGGGCGGCGCCGGTCACGATGGCGACCTTGCCGTCCAGCGGCCGTTCCCAGTCGGCCGGTCGCGTGGAGTCGGCCGCCCCGAGATAGAAGACCTGGCCGTCGACGTACGCAGACTTCGCCGACAGGAGGAACCGCATGGTGGATTCCAGGCCCGTCACGGCCGGTTTGGCGTCTGGCGACAGGTACACCAGCGCCACGGTGGCGCCGTGGCGCAGTTCCTTGCCCAGCGAGCGGGTGAAGCCCTCCAGCGCGCGCTGCGCGATCCGCTCGTCGGTGCCGGCGGTGGCGTCGGGCGTGGTGCCGACGACCACGACGCGCGCGCAGGGGCCGAGGTTGCGCAGCACCGGCGTGAAGAACTCGTGCAATCCCTTGAGTCCGGCCGGCGCCGTGATGCCGGTCGCGTCGAAAACCAGCCCGCCGAACTGGTCGGCCCAGCGGCCGCCCAAATTATTGCTGACCAGGTCGTAGTCTTTGTCCAGCGCCGCACGCAGCGGCTCGACGACTCTGCCGTCACCTCCGATCAGCAGAGATCCGGCCAGCGGCGGATCACCTGGCCGGTAGCGGCGAAGGGTCTCGGGTTGCGGAACACCAAGTTGTTTTGCCACAAACGATCCGGGGCCGGAGTTGACCACGTGCGAGAACAGATCGGACGAGCCTTTGGGGGCCACTGTGCTGCCTTCTTTCTTCCCAGTTTCTTTTCTAGGTCCGGACGTGCCGTTATAGGGCAACCGTATCGGGGACGAACTTACTGCAGAGTAAGAACAGTGGGTAGTATTGCCGTCAAACACGGATACCCCAAACTGACTAGCGGAGACAAACGTGGCCCCTGCAAGTTCTGAGGCAAGTAACCAGCCAGCTCAGACGAGTTTCCAATCCAGGCGAAGAGTCGCCGTGCTGGGTGGCAATCGCATTCCGTTCGCGAAATCAGACGGCGCCTACGCCGACGCGTCCAACCAGGACATGTTCACCGCGGCCCTGGGTGGGCTCGTGGACCGGTTCGGGTTGGCCGGCGAACGACTGGGCGTGGTGGTCGGCGGGGCCGTGCTCAAGCACAGCCGCGACTTCAACCTGATGCGTGAGTGCGTGCTGGGGTCCGAGCTGTCGTCGTACACGCCGGCGTTTGACCTGCAGCAGGCCTGCGGGACCGGCCTGCAAGCCGCGATCGCCGCGGCTGACGGCATCGCCGCCGGCCGTTACAACGTGGCCGCCGCCGGCGGGGTGGACACCACTTCTGACGCACCGATCGGCCTGGGCGACAATTTGCGCCGCACCTTGCTGAAGTTGCGCCGGTCCAAGTCCAACGTCCAACGCCTCAAGCTGGTAGGACTGCTGCCCGGCACGCTCGGGGTCGAGATCCCGGCCAACAGTGAGCCGCGCACCGGGCTGTCGATGGGGGAGCACGCCGCCATTACCGCCAAGCAAATGGGAATCAAGCGCGTCGACCAGGACGAGCTCGCCGCCGCCAGCCATCGCAACATGGCCGCCGCCTACGATCGGGGCTTCTTCGACGACCTGATCACGCCGTTTCTGGGGCTGTATCGTGACGACAACCTGCGGCCGAACTCCAGCGTTGAGAAGTTGGCCACGCTGCGCCCGGTTTTCGGTGTGAAGGCCGGCGACGCGACCATGACGGCGGGCAATTCGACTCCGCTGACCGACGGCGCCTCGGTCGCGTTGCTGGCCACCGAGCAGTGGGCAGCCGAACATTCATTGGCGCCATTGGCCTACTTGGTGGATGCCGAGACGGCCGCGGTCGATTATGTCAACGGACGCGACGGGCTGCTGATGGCACCGACCTATGCCGTACCCCGGCTGCTGGCGAGAAACGGACTGGGACTGCAAGATTTTGATTTCTACGAGATCCACGAGGCGTTCGCCTCGGTGGTTTTGGCGCATCTGCAGGCCTGGGAGTCCGAGGAGTACTGCAAGGAGCGGCTGGGCCTCGACGCCGCCCTTGGGCCGATCGATCGGTCCAAGCTCAACGTCAACGGTTCGTCACTGGCGGCCGGCCACCCTTTCGCGGCCACCGGCGGGCGGATCCTCGCGCAGACGGCCAAGCAGCTCTTTCAAAAGAAAGAGGCGAAGAGGGCCGAGCGCAAAGGTGGTGGGCCCGACAAGCCCTTTCGAGGGCTGATTTCGATCTGCGCCGCCGGAGGTCAGGGCGTAGCCGCGATTGTGGAGGCCTGACGACCAATGAAATCTGTCACAGGTGGTTAGGAATCCGAGCCGAACGGGTATTTGCAGCTGCGGATGCTCCCGTCACGAAAAGGGCTGCCGCTGGAGTGAGGGGATCCAGCGGCGGCCCTTTTGGTAACCCGCGCCGACACCACGCAAATGCCAGGGTGGGTTTAGAAGGCGGCTTCGTCGAGCTCCATGATGTCGTTGTCCAGCGTCTCGATCACCTCACGGGTGCTGGCCAACAGCGGCAGGAAGTTCTTCGCAAAGAATGACGCCACCGCGACNTTGCCCTCGTAGAAGGACCGCTCCGCGCCGCTGGCNCCNCTGTCGAGCGCCTGAACGGCGACTGCAGCCTGGCNCTGCAACAACCAGCCGATGATCAGGTCACCGACGCTCANCAGGAAGCGCACCGAACCCAGGCCCACCTTGTAGAGGCTGGTGACATCTTGCTGCGCAGCCATCAGGTAGCCGGTCAGCGTGGCCGCCATCGCCTGGACGTCAGCCAGTGCCTTGCCGAGCAGCTCGCGCTCCGTCTTCAGCCGGCCATTGCCGGACTCGCTGTCAACGAACTGCTGGATCTCACCCGATACGTGGGCCAGCGCCACACCCTTGTCGCGGACGATCTTGCGGAAGAAGAAGTCCTGCGCCTGGATGGCGGTGGTGCCCTCGTAGAGGGAGTCGATCTTGGCGTCCCGGATGTACTGCTCGATCGGGTAGTCCTGCAGGAAGCCGGACCCACCGAACGTCTGCAGGCTCTCGGTGAGCTTCGCGTAGGCCTGTTCGGAGCCCACACCCTTGACCACCGGCAGCATCAGGTCGTTGACCTTGACAGCCAGCTGGGCGTCAACGCCGTGCAGCGCCTCCGCAACCGCCGCGTCCTGGAAGGTCGCGGTGTAGAGGTACAGCGCACGCAGACCCTCGGCATAGGCCTTCTGGGTCATCAGCGACCGGCGCACGTCGGGGTGGTGCGTGATGGTCACCCGCGGCGCGGTCTTGTCGGTCATCTGGGTCAGGTCGGCACCCTGCACCCGGGACTTGGCGTATTCCAGCGCGTTCAGGTAACCGGTCGACAGTGTGGCGATCGCCTTGGTGCCGACCATCATGCGGGCCTGCTCGATGACGTCGAACATCTGCGCGATGCCGTTGTGCACCTCGCCAACCAGCCAGCCCTTGGCGGGTACGCCGTGCTGACCGAACGACAGCTCACAGGTCGCCGACGCCTTCAGGCCCATCTTGTGCTCGACGTTGGTGACGAACACGCCGTTACGCTCGCCCGACTCACCGGTCTCGGAGTCGAACAGGAACTTGGGCACGAAGAACAGCGACAGGCCCTTGGTACCCGGCCCGGCTCCCTCGGGGCGTGCCAGCACCAGGTGAAAGATGTTCTCGAACAGGTCGCCGGAGTCGGCGGAGGTGATGAACCGCTTCACGCCGTCGATGTGCCAGGAGCCATCGTCCTGCTGGACCGCTTTGGTACGGCCCGCGCCGACGTCCGATCCGGCGTCCGGCTCGGTGAGCACCATGGTCGATCCCCAGCCGCGCTCAGCGGCCAGCACGGCCCATTTCTTCTGCTCTTCGGTGCCGAGGTGGTAGAGGATGTTGGCGAATCCGGCCCCGCCGCCNTACATCCACACCGCCGGGTTGGCACCAAGAANGTGCTCGTGCAGCGCCCACCCCAACGCCTTGGGCATCGGCATGCCGCCGAGGGCCTCGTCAATGCCGACCNTGTCCCAACCGGCCTCGATGACCGCGCGGATGGACTTCTTCAACGACTCCGGCAACGCCACCNAGTGGGTCTCCGGGTCGAATGTCGGCGGGTTGCGGTCACCGTCGGTGAACGACTCGGCGATCGGTCCCTCGGCCAGTCGGCTGATCTCGGCCAACATTTCCTGGGCGGTGTCGACATCCAGGTCGCTGTACTCGCCTTGGCCTAACGCCTTGTCAACGCCAAGGACCTCGAACAGGTTAAATACCTGGTCACGGACGTTGCTCTTGTAGTGGCTCACTACATTCCTCCTCGTTGAGAATGCCACTCGTGGTTGGGTACTAGGTCTAAGTTACCCACCAGTAACACTTTTAAAATATATCTATCTGTTACCTCAACGCAAGTCGATGTGAGCTAAATTTCACTACCTAATTAACCAACCGGTTGGGCAGGAGCGGTTCGCGGCTCTGACAGCCGCCTTCACCTGCGACGATGATGGATCTATGACAAGTGTGGGACGCGTCACGGCACTCCCCGTGGTCGATCTGCGGGCGGATCCCGCCCAACTCCGAGAACACCTTCGTGAGGCAGCCCACGAGGTGGGATTCTTCTACCTGACCGGCCACGAGGTGCCCGACGCGCTGGTAGACCGGGTGCTCGAGGTGGCGCGCAAGCTGTTCGAGCTGCCCCAAGCCGACAAAGACGCTGTCGCGATGGTGCGCAGTCCGCATTTCCGCGGCTACACCAGGCCGGGCGGCGAGCTGACCCGGGGCGAGGTGGACTGGCGCGAACAGATCGACATTGGACCGGAACGCCCGTCGATCGGCGGGCCTGGCAAACCGGAGTACCTGTGGCTGCAGGGGCCAAACCAATGGCCGGCGGCGCTGCCGGAGCTGCCTGGGATCGTCCGTGAGTGGGATAGTGCGTTGTCCTCGGTAGCCCGCACCCTGCTGCGGCATTGGGCGGCTTCGCTGGGCAGCCCACCCGACGTGTTCGACTCGGCTTTCGCCGAAACACCCGCCACCCTGATCAAGATCGTGCGGTATCCGGCCCGCGCGGCCAGCCCACAAGGCGTGGGCGCGCACCGCGACAGCGGGGTGCTGACGCTGCTGCTGGCCCAGCCGGGCAGCCGCGGTCTGCAGGTGCGGCGAGACGCGGGCTGGATCGACGTTCCACCACGGGACGGGGCATTCATTGTCAACATCGGCGAGCTGCTCGAAGTCGCGACGGGCGGCTACTTGCGGGCGACCCAGCACCGGGTGACCCTGCACGGGCCCGCCTCGGAGAAGATTTCAGAGCGGATTTCGGTGCCTTACTTCTTCAATCCGAGGCTGGATGCGCAGATACCGGTGCTGTTGTTGCCTGACGAGCTCGCGGCCCGCACCGACAACAGCTGGAACCCATGCCAGGACCCGTCCGACCCGATGTTCTCGGTCTACGGTCGTAACGCCTGGAAGAGCAGATTGCGCGCCCACCCGGATGTGGCCGCCGCACACGGATACTCGGCGGGGTAGGGTCGAGGCGAGAATCCGTCCTAGGCTTCAAGGGGCTGTGAAGTCCGGTGAACTCAACAAACAAACTCACAGAGTCCTCACTGCGTGAGGCCTTCGGCCATATCCCGTCCGGGGTGGTGGCGATCGCCGCCGAAGTTGCAGGCATCCGAGAAGGCCTGGCGGCCAGCACCTTTGTCCCCGTCTCGTTGGACCCGCCGCTAGTGTCGTTCTGCGTGCAGAACACATCGACGACGTGGCCCAAGCTCAAGGGAGTGCCGAAGCTGGGCGTCAGCGTGCTCGGCGAAACTCATCACGAGGCAGCGCGGACTCTGGCCGCCAAGACCGGCGACAGATTCGCGGGTTTGGAGACGGTGTCCAACGACACTGGCGCGGTCTTCATCAAGGGCACCGGCCTGTGGCTGGAGAGCGTGATCGAGCAACTGATCCCGGCCGGGGACCACACCATCGTGGTTTTGCGGGTCACCGAGGTGACGGTGGACGCCCAAGTGGCGCCCATTGTGTTCCACCGCAGCGTGTTCCGCCGACTCGGCGCCTAGCGGCGGAACAGCTTGTTGCCCAGCCACACCACTGGGTCGTATTTGCGGTCGGCGACCCGCTCTTTCATCGGGATCAGCGCATTGTCGGTGATCTTGATGTTTTCCGGGCATACATCGGTGCAGCACTTGGTGATGTTGCAGTAGCCCAGACCGTGCTCTTCCTGCGCCTGGTTGCGCCGGTCCAGCGTGTCCAGCGGATGCATTTCGAGCTCGGCGATCCGCATCAGGAAGCGGGGCCCGGCGAACGCCTGCTTGTTTTCCTCGTGGTCACGGACCACGTGGCAGACGTTTTGGCACAAGAAGCACTCGATGCACTTGCGGAATTCCTGCGAACGCTGGACGTCGACTTGCGCCATCCGGTATTCGCCGGGCTGTAGCTCCTTCGGCGGCGTGAATGACGGTATCTCGCGGGCCTTCTCGTAGTTGAACGAGACATCGGTGACCAGATCACGAATCACCGGGAAAGTCCGCAGCGGTGTTACGGTCACGACCTCGTCCTCGGCGAACGTGGACATCCGGGTCATACACATCAGTCGGGGTTTGCCGTTGACCTCGGCTGAGCACGATCCGCACTTGCCGGCCTTGCAGTTCCACCGCACCGCGAGGTCGGGCGTCTGAGTCTGCTGCAGGCGATGGATGATGTCGAGCACCACCTCGCCCTCGCTGACCTCAACGGTGAAGTCCTGCAGCGCGCCGCCGGCTTGGTCGCCGCGCCAGACCCGCATACTCGCGTCGTAGGTCATTTGCCTCTCCGTCCTGGATGCTCGGCCAGCTCACGGTCGGTGTAATACTTCTCCAGCTCGGAGATCTCGAAGAGTTCCAGCAGATCAGGCCGCATCGGCACCTGGTCTTCGTGAACGATTTCGACGTCGGGAATCACGGCATCGCCGCCGCCTGTACGGCAGACCAGCAACACATTGCGCCACGACGGGTCCATGGACGGGTGATCGTCGCGGGTGTGGCCGCCGCGGCTTTCGGTGCGCTCCAGCGCGGCCTTGGCGACGCATTCGCAGACCAGCAGCATGTTGCGCATGTCGATGGCCAGATTCCAGCCGGGGTTGTACTGGCGATGCCCCTCCACGTGGATGTTCTTGAACCGCTCGCGAAGTTTGTCGAGCCGGCCGAGGGCCTCAGAGATTTCGTCCGCCTTGCGGATGATGCCGACCAGATCGTTCATCGACTGCTGTAGTTCCAACTGCAACGTATAAGGATTCTCTGCCGTGGCGCCGTTCGTCGATCCCTCGAAAGGGGCCAGAGCCCTCTTCGCCGCGGTGTCGACGGTGTCTTGGGCGACCGTCGGGCGGCTGCTCAGCGCCCGCACGTAGTCGGCGGCGCCCAGGCCGGCCCGCCGGCCGAAGACCAGCAAGTCCGACAGTGAATTGCCGCCCAGTCGGTTGGAACCGTGCATGCCGCCGGAGCACTCGCCGGCGGCGAAGAGCCCGGCCACTGTCGCGGCACCGGTATCGGGGTCGACCTCGACACCACCCATGACGTAGTGGCACGTCGGCCCGACCTCCATCGGTTGGGTGGTGATGTCGACCTCGGCGAGCTCCATGAACTGGTGATACATCGACGGCAGCCGTCGCTTGATCTCCGCGGGCGTCAAACGGGATGCGATGTCGAGGTAGACCCCGCCGTGCGGGGTGCCGCGGCCGGCTTTGACTTCCGAGTTGATGGCGCGCGCGACCTCATCGCGGGGCAGCAGGTCCGGGGTACGACGGGCCGAGTCGTTGTCCTTCAGCCACTGGTCGGCCTCTTGCTCTGTTTCGGCGTATTGGCCTTTGAACACCGGCGGGATGTAGTCGAACATGAACCGATTGCCGTCAGAGTTCTTCAGCACTCCGCCGTCACCGCGAACACCTTCGGTGACCAGGATTCCTTTCACACTCGGCGGCCACACCATGCCCGTCGGGTGGAACTGGACGAACTCCATGTTGATCAGCGTCGCTCCGGCGCGCAGCGCCAATGCGTGCCCGTCGCCGGTGTACTCCCAGGAGTTAGACGTCACTTTGAATGACTTGCCGATCCCGCCGGTGGCCAGCACCACCGCGGGCGCCTCGAACAAGACGAACCGGCCGCTTTCGCGCCAGTAGCCGAAGACTCCGGCGATGGAGTCACCGTCTTTGAGCAACTCGGTGATGGTGCATTCGGCGAACACCTTGATCCGCGCCTCGTAGTCGCCGAGTTCGGCGTGATCCTCCTGCTGCAGCGAGACGATCTTCTGCTGCATGGTGCGGATCAGCTCCAAGCCGGTGCGGTCGCCGACGTGCGCGAGCCGTGGATAGGTGTGCCCGCCGAAGTTGCGCTGGCTGATCTTGCCGTCTTTGGTGCGGTCGAACAGCGCGCCGTAGGTCTCCAGCTCCCAGACGCGGTCGGGTGCCTCCTTGGCGTGCAGTTCGGCCATCCGCCAGTTGTTCAGGAACTTCCCGCCGCGCATCGTGTCGCCGAAGTGGGTCTTCCAATTGTCTTTCGGGTTGGTGTTGCCCATCGAGGCTGCGCAACCACCCTCGGCCATCACCGTGTGGGCTTTGCCGAACAGGGANTTGCACACCACCGCNACCCGCAGGCCGCGCTCGCGCGCTTCGATGACCGCACGCAACCCCGCGCCGCCGGCACCGATGACGANTACGTCGTAGGAGTGCCGTTCGACCTCAACCATGAAACCTCGCTCAGCGTCTTTNTCGTATACCTGAAATTATTTGTCAGCCAACAAATCTGAAGTCANTGATGGTGCCGCTGGCCACCAGCATGATGTAGAAGTCGGTGAACGCCAGGGTCCCCAACGTGGTCCACGCGAAAGCCATGTGCCGCGTGTTCAACTTGCTGACCTGTGTCCAGATCCAGTACCGCACAGGGTGTTTGGAGAAGTGCTTCAGCCGACCGCCGGTGACGTGCCGGCAGGAATGGCACGAGACGGTGTAGGCCCACAGCAGCAGCACGTTTGTGACCAAAATGACGTTGCCCAAACCGAATCCGAAACCGGTGGGCGAGTGGAACGCCATTATCGCGTCGTAAGTGTTGATCAGTGAGACCACGACCGCGAAGTAGAAGAAGTACCGGTGGCTGTTTTGGATAATCAGTGGGAGCCGGGTTTCGCCGGTGTAGTGGACACGTGGCTCAGGCACCGCACACGCGGTCGGCGACTGCCACACCGAGCGGTAGTAGGCCTTGCGGTAGTAGTAGCAGGTAATTCGGAAGCCGAGCAGAAACGGTAATACCACACTCCCCAACGGAATCCACCACGGGAAATGAGCGAACCAGACACCGAGGTGGCTCGCGCCCGGCGCGCATGACGCGCTTACGCACGGTGAGTAAAAGGGCGTCAGGTAATGGTATTGAGGCACCCAGTAATTGCTGCCCAAGAACGCCCTGGTGGTTGCGTAAAGGATGAACGCTGAAAGGCCGAGGTTGGTGATCAGCGGCGCCTGCCACCACCGGTCGGTGCGCAACGTCCGCTGCGCTATTTGGGCGCGGCCAGGTGAGAAAACGCCGGACGCAGGACGGTTCGCCGTGGGTGCGCTCATCTAGTGTGTTCCTCTTCGAACGGGTTGTCTGGTCGAAGGGTACACAGAGAGAGCCCTCCCTTTCTCGGGGGGCTTGGGTTGTCAGGATCTATTGTGACCCCCGACACCCTCGTCGTCGACATCGCGCCAGAAGTCGGTGTCGTACTGGGTGTCGGGAATGGCGATCTTCTCGCCGGATTGCTGCACTGTGGCGCGGGCTAAGTCCAATTCCGAAACATCGGTGTCGAGTAATTCGACGTCGCTCAGAATGCGATCGGCGTCGATGACGATGCGACGCATCGCCGGGCTGTCACCGTATCGCGCCTTCAGCGAACTCACGCAGCGCCGCAGGCCGCCGATCAAATCGTGCAGTTCGGCGAGTTCAGTGATGGTGGACAACAACATCTCCTCAGCATCACGGTGTTACGGATCACAGTACGCTCTCGATACTATCCACCGGACAGGCCTGGCGTGAGGCAAGTCGCGCCGCGCGACCCGGGAGCACACATATGTCAGCTGAGCCAGGCAAAACCTCGCCCGCCGAACGCGCTGCAGCGCTGCTGGAACTGCATCAGCCAGGTAACCCGGTAATCCTGCCGACGGTATGGGACGCCTGGTCGGCGCGCCTTGCCACGGACGGCGGATTTGTCGCTCTCACTGTCGGTAGCCATCCACTGGCCGATTCGATCGGCAAGCCGGACGGCGAGGGTATGTCGTTCGAGGACGTGCTTACCCGGGTCGCGCAGATCACCGCCGCGGTCGACGTCCCGGTATCGGTGGACATCGAATCGGGCTACGGGCTGCCGGCGACCCGGCTGATCGAGGGCTTGCTGAGCGTGGGCGCCGTCGGGCTGAACATCGAGGACACCGTGCACTCCGAGGGCAAGCGGCTGCGTTCTGCCAGTGAGCATGCGGAATTGGTGGGTGCGCTGCGGTCGGCTGCCGATGCGGCCGGGGTGCATGTGGTGATCAACGCCCGCACCGATGTATTCCTGCGCAACGAGGGTGACGATTCGGACCGGGTCGATCGGGCGGTGGCGCGACTGACCGAGGCCGCCGCGGCCGGTGCCGATGTGCTGTATCCGGTGGGCCGCCACCAGCCGGAGACATTGCGGCGCTTGGCCGCTGAGTTGCCACTGCCGATCAACGCGATCGCGCTGCCCGACCGCGACGACCCGGCATCGTTTGGCCCGCTCGGCGTCGGCCGGATCAGCTTCGGTCCGTTCCTGCAGTCCGCGCTGGCGGGCCGGGCCAAGGAAATCCTGGCCCGCTGGGGCTAACCTAGATCGGTTCCAGCATGCGATGTGGCCCTCGGAGCGCGCAGCTGACCGGATCGTCGCGACTTGGATCACGCGGGCGCGGCGGTGGGTGGGCGATGAGGTCGCCGACGTCGGGGACTTGCTCGCAGCGCCGGCAGACGCGATCTTGTCCGATCACGCCGCCGCACTCCGCGTGCCGGTAGGTCCTTCTGCTGGGCTTCTCCAGGTAATTCTCATTGCCCCAGCTGATCATCGACCAGATCACCGGCCACAGCCGGCGGCCTTTCACGGTCAACTCATACTCGTCGCGGCCGTGACTGCCGGTTACCTTGGTGAACACGCCCTGCTCCACCAGCAATGCCAGCCGTTCGGTCAGCACCGCTTTGGGAATGCCCAGGTGGCCGTGGAAATCGCTGAAGCGCCGCGCCCCGTAGAAGGCGTCGCGCACGATCAGCAGGGTCCAGCGTTCGCCGATGATCTCCAGGGAACGCGCGATGGGGCAGCTCTCAGCAGGGTATTCGCGGGGAAGGGCCACAACATTCATTCTACCACTTGTTGGTTCAGTCACCGAACCGTATACTTGAATTTTGCAAGTTCATTCACCGAACCACAAGGTGTGTGTGTCGCGATGAAGGCAATCAGATACGAACGCTTCGGCGGTCCGGAAGTCCTTCAGTACCTTGACCTTCCGGACCCCACTCCTGGTCCACGCCAGCTACTCATCGAGGCCGTCGCGATCGGAGTCAACTTTCCCGACATCCGCGAGCGTCTCGGCATCTACAACAAGGCCGAGACGCGCGTGGGCGGGGTGCAGCTCCCCCAGGTGGGCGGCCTCGCGGTGGCGGGCACCGTAGTTGCGGCCGGTCCGCAAACGTCAGTGGAGGTAGGCCGCAAGGTCGTGGCGCTGATGAAGAAAGGCGCGTACGCGCAACTTGCGCTCGCCGAAGAGGCGTTGTGCGCGGTTTTAGACAATGAAGCCGACAATGCCTCCCTCGCTGTGCTGGCCGGTTTCGCCGGTCAGGCGGCCTGTGCCCACCTGTTGTTGCAGGCCTCGACCACGCTGCGGCCGGGTGAATCGCTGCTGGTGCACGGCGCGGCGGGTGGTGTGGGTGGCATTGCGGTGCAGATCGCGAAGGCACTCGGTGCCGGTCTGGTTATCGGCACGGCCAGCACCGCCGAGCGGCGCGACTTCGTCTTGACCCTGGGCGCCGATGCAGCGATCTCCTACGACGAACCCGGATGGACCGAAAAGGTACGCGAGCTGACCTCGGGCCATGGCGTCGACGTCTTGATCGAGTCGATCGGTGGCGACGTATTCGAGCAGAACTTCGACGTGCTGGCCGTCTTCGGGCGGTACCTGTTGCTCGGTTCCACCCGCGGCCCCGGGGAGCCGTTCGCTCCGCGTCGTCTGATGACGAAATCGCAAGCCTTGATTGGCTTCTACCTTCCGGTGTTCTACGACAGGCCCGAGCTGATTGGGAACGCGCTACGCTTTCTCGCAGACGGCCACAAGACCGGGCAGATCAAGTCCCGGGTGGACGAGGTGTTGCCCTTGAGCCAGGCCGCCGAGGCACATCGGCGGTTGGAAAGCCGCCAGGTGCGCGGCGTTATCGTCCTCGACCCAACTAACGAATCTTGAGGAATGCCATGACAAGTAGCGTTGAATCGGCCGCAACCGTAGTGCAGCACAGCATGAACCGCATCGATATCTCCACCGGTGTGGAGTTTGAAGAGTTCAAGAGCGCTTTCGAGAAGGCGGCGCCGCCGTTCGACCCAGCCACGGTAAGGGAGATCGCGGAGCGTGGCGGCACGTGGGATGAAGTCCTTGCGGCGGCGGCGATCAACGCGCCCAATGACCTGATGGTTTACGCCAAGATCGACGCACTGTCGCTGCTGTCCCTTGCCGGCCACACGACCAAGGCGGTCGAGTACTTGCTCGGCAACCACACCATCGCCGAGACCATGTTCCGCCACGATCCGAGGGCACTGCTCTACGCGCCGCTGCGACTGATGATCTACGCAGACTCCGAGGGCAATGCGGTGTTCTCGATGGACCAGCCCAGCGCCGCGTTCGGCAGTCTTGGCATCGCAGACGTGACCAAGGTGGGCGAGAGCCTGGATCGCAAGGTGGTGAACCTGTTGCGGGTCATCGGTGTTGACGCTGCCCGGGCCTTCTCGCTCTGACGCGCGAACGTCGAGTTGTCGGGCGATTTTGTCGCTTCGTAATTTGGCCCAACAACCCGACGCCACGGGGGAAATTACTTCGTGATGGCGATGCGCTGCGCCTGAGTTCCGGAGTAGGCACCGGTAACCCGGACGGTCAGCACGCCCGCGTCGTACGAAGCCGCGATGGCCTCGCCGGTGACATGCGCGGGCAACTGGAACGAGCGGCGGAACGATCCGTAACGGATCTCACGCAAAGTGCGGCCGTTCTGCTCCTCCGTGTGCTCGTCGCGGTGTTCGCCGTGGATTACCAGGCGGCCCTTGTCCACCTCTACGTTGACGTCCTTCTCGACGTCTACGCCGGGCAACTCCAAGCGAACGACCGCGTCGTCGGCATCCTTGACGATTTCTGCGGCCGGCCTGAATCCGCTGCTCACTGGCTTATACCAATCCGCTGTCGCGGCGGGGCCGAAAAAGTCGCGGAACCACCGGTCGGTGTCCCAGGTCGGTCGCGACCACACTGCGAGGTTAGTCATAGGGGTTCTCCTTCTTCCTTGCTGAAGCTTCCTGAAGCCTCGTTGTGAGTTTGCTGTGACCGGCGCCTTGCCGGCCGGCTATTTGTAGAAACATGAGTCGACCCCGCTTAAGTTCCACCCGGTTGTTCGCCTGCAGCGAACGGCGTCACACAGGTTGTTTTCAGGGTGTGAGGAGGACTTGATAACTGCGTCACATTTGGTCAGACCCGAGTTAATTTCGCGAAACTACTCTCGATTGCATGGCCTCAGCCGAAATTTCGCGCGCCCGCAATATGGTCCGTCACGTCGTCGTGGTCGGCCATGGCATGGTGGGCCACCGATTGGTCGAGGCGCTGCGTGCCCGTGACACCGACGGATCCTGGCGTGTCACGGTTCTGGCCGAGGAGGCGGATGCCGCCTATGACCGTGTCGGCCTGACCTCCTACACCGAAAGTTGGGACCGCGGTCTGCTGGCACTGCCCGGCAACGACTACGCCGGTGACGAGCGGGTGCGGCTACTGCTGAACACCCGTGTAACCGAAATCGACCGCGCGACAAAGTCGGTGGTTACCTCTGACGGTGAACGGCACAGGTACGACGCCCTGGTGCTAGCGACCGGTTCCTACGCTTTTGTCCCGCCGGTATCCGGCCACGACCTGCCCGCGTGCCACGTTTATCGCACGCTCGACGACCTCGATGCGATCCGCGCGGGCGCCGAAAGCGCGCGCGATGGCGGTCATACCGGTGCGGGGGTAGTGATCGGCGGCGGCCTGCTGGGGCTGGAGGCCGCCAATGCGTTGCGCCAGTTCGGGTTGCAGACGCATGTCATCGAGATGATGCCTCGATTGATGGCCCAGCAGATCGACGAGGCCGGGGGCGCGCTGCTGGCCAGGATGATCACCGACCTCGGCATCGCGGTGCATGTCGGGACGGGTACCGAATCGGTTGAATCCGTTGAGGATGGCTCGACGTCGGTGCGGGTGCGTTTGACCGATGAAGAGGTCATCGACGCCCATGTGGTGATCTTCGCGGCCGGTATCCGGCCGCGTGACGAGCTGGCGAAGGCGGCCGGATTGACGATCGGCGAGCGTGGCGGCGTGCTCACCGACTTGTCCTGCCAGACAAGCGATCCTAATATCTACGCGGTCGGCGAGGTCGCCGCCATCGAAGGGCGGTGCTACGGCCTGGTCGGGCCCGGTTACACCTCTGCTGAGGTCGTCGTGGACCGGCTGCTGGACGGGGCCGCGGAGTTCCCCGAGGCGGACTTGTCGACAAAGCTCAAGCTGCTGGGCGTCGACGTGGCCAGTTTCGGTGACGCGATGGGGGCGACCGAAAACTGTCTCGAGGTCGCCGTCAACGACGCGGTGAACCGGACATACGCCAAATTAGTGCTCTCTGATGACGCCAAGACCCTGCTCGGCGGGGTAATGGTGGGCGACGCCTCGTCCTATGGGGTCTTGCGGCCCATGGTTGGCAGCCAGCTGCCAGGGGATCCGCTGGCGCTGATCGCGCCGGCCCAGTCCGAAGGCGGCGCTTCGGCTTTGGGCGTGGGTGCGCTGCCGGATTCGGCACAGATCTGCTCCTGCAACAACGTCACCAAGGGTGAGCTGAAATGCGCGATCGCCGACGGTTGCGCTGACGTCGCCGGGCTCAAGTCGGGCACGGCGGCGGGCACGTCATGTGGCTCGTGTGTGCCCCTGCTCAAACAGCTGCTGGAAGCCGAGGGTGTGGAACAGTCCAAGGCGCTGTGCGAGCACTTCAGCCAGTCGCGTGCAGAGCTTTTCGAAATCATCTCCGTCACCGAGATCCGGACCTTCTCGAGCCTGCTGGAGCGCTTCGGCCGCGGAAAGGGTTGCGATATCTGCAAACCCGTTGTTGCTTCGATCCTGGCCTCCACCGGTTCCGACCACATTCTCGACGGTGAGCAAGCCTCGCTGCAGGATTCCAACGACCACTTCCTGGCCAACATTCAGAAGAACGGCAGCTACTCGGTGGTGCCGCGGGTGCCCGGCGGTGACATCAAGCCGGAGCATCTGATCCTGATCGGTCAGATCGCGCAGGACTTCGGGCTCTACACGAAGATCACCGGCGGCCAGCGGATTGACATGTTCGGTGCCCGCGTGGAGCAGTTGCCGCAGATCTGGAAGCGGCTAGTCGACGGCGGCATGGAATCGGGCCATGCTTATGGCAAGGCATTGCGTACGGTGAAGAGCTGCGTGGGCAGCGACTGGTGCCGCTACGGCCAGCAAGATTCGGTACAGCTGGCCATCGACCTGGAATTGCGCTATCGCGGCCTGCGGGCACCGCACAAGATCAAGCTCGGGGTCTCCGGGTGTGCGCGGGAGTGCGCCGAGGCGCGCGGCAAGGACGTGGGCGTCATCGCCACCGAGAAGGGCTGGAACCTCTACGTCGGCGGCAATGGCGGTATGACTCCCAAGCACGCACAGCTGCTGGCCGGCGACCTGGACACCGAGACGCTGATCCGCTATGTCGACCGGTTCTTGATGTACTACATCCGCACGGCCGACCGGCTGCAGCGCACCGCGCCGTGGGTCGAATCGCTCGACGGCGGGCTCGATCATGTGCGCGAGGTCGTGTGCGACGATTCGCTGGGCCTGGCCGCAGAATTCGAGGCCGCAATGAAGCGGCATGTGCAGAACTACAAGTGCGAATGGAAGGGCGTGCTGGAAGATCCGGACAAGCTGTCGCGGTTCGTCTCCTTCGTCAACGCCCCGGACGCCGTCGACTCCACGCTGACATTCACCGAGCGTGCCGGGCGCAAAGTACCTGTGCCCATTGGCATGCCGCGGGTCCGCCCATAATCTCAGGGAAGAGGAGCTGTGACGCTTGCCAACGACGTTGCGGTGTGGACAACCGCCTGCGCATACGACCATCTCATCCCCGGCCGTGGAGTCGGTGTGCTGCTTGACGACGGCACCCAGGCCGCGCTGTTCCGGCTGGACGACGGGTCGGTTCACGCGGTCGGTAACGTCGACCCGTTCTCCGGCGCNGCGGTGATATCCCGCGGCATCGTCGGCGACCGCGGCGGTCGAGCCACGGTCCAATCGCCCATCCTCAAGCAGGCGTTNGCGCTNGACGACGGCTCTTGTCTGGACGATCCACGGGTGTCGGTGCCGACNTATCAGGTGCGCGTCACCGCCGAGGGCGACATTCAGGTCGCGCGGCCGGCCGGCTCTTAGGTAGCACTGATATCACCGANCAGGTAGCGCTGCATCGTCGGGCCGATGGCGTCGACGAGCGCGTCCACCGACATCGAGTGCAGCGGCTCGGAGCTCACTCCGTAGCGCATGATGCCCAAACCNACGAGCTGAGAGGCGCACAACGACNCCCGGATCGCGGCCTCGTCAGCTCCCAGGATTTTCAGCAGCGGGCCAAAGACCGGGCCGATGAACATGCCTTGCACGGTCTCGGCGGTCTTAGCCATTCCCGTGGATGCGATCGCACTGGCCGCGAACGGGCCGCCGTCGGCGGCATCCCACGTGGCAATCAGCATGTACAGCGTCCGGCGGCCTACTTGGTTCACCCCCCCGGTGACGATTCGGTCGATGAATTCCGGTGTGCCGAATGGCAAACGCAGCATCTTCGCGACTGGGTCGAGGAGCCCACGCGATTGCTCTTCGCGACGGGGCATGGTGTCAGGATCGCCCGTAGGTGATCAAAGATCAAGCGCCGCTGATATCGGCGCGCGTGTCGATCAAAGCTTTGCGGTCCGCGGAATTCGGCAGCTGGTCGCCAGCGGTGCGGGTCGCATGGCCTTGCGGAATCGGTTCGCAATCAACTGTGCCAGCCCGGGATGGGTGCCCAGCGGCCCGCTGACCAGGTCGGCGCCGCAGGCGCGCAGCCGCTCTTGAAATAGGCCGTCGGCCAGCAGATACGAGGCGACCACGACGCGGCGCGCGCTGTGGCGTCCAGCGCTGGCCCGCGCTTTGGCTACCGCCTTTCGCACATCGGGTGCCTGTTGCACATCGGTTATATGGGGGCAGCTAGTAGCCGCAAACCCCAAGTCCACCGGCGATCCAGTCAGCGTAGACAGCAGCGCCGCAGTGGTGCGCAGGTCGGCGCCCGCCGTCAGGTCTGATGTGCCCGCCGCCGCGAGGATCACCGAATCGCCGCGACGCCAGCCGGATCCGACCAGCTGGTCGGCGACTGTCCGCACGATCTCCCTGCTCGGCCCCAATGCAGGGGTGACGACGACGTTCGGGTGTCGGCCGGCCGCGACCTGGGCGGGCAGATCGGTGCGAACATGATATCCACGGGACAAAAACGCGGGCACCACGATCGCGGGCCCGTTGGCATCCGAAAGCACTTCGCTGGGCGTGGGGCCCAACACGTCGACAAACGCAACCTGCACCGTGCGGTCCAGCAGCGTGCTCACCTGTGCCGCAAGGTCTCCGATCATCGCGACACCACCGGGTCGGCGGGTGCCATGCGCTGCCAGGATCAGAGTCATGGTAAATCGGTTGGTTCGTCCATCGCGAGGCGGTAACCACGCTTGACAACCGTCGCGACAATGTTCTTGTCGCCCAGAGCTGTTCGCAGCCGAAGTACAGCGGTGTCGACTGCGTGCGGGTCGTGGCTATTGCCCGGCAGCACGCGTAACAACTCATTGCGTGCAACGACGTCACCGGGACGGTGCGCCAGCGCGCGCAATGTCGCCATCTCGGAACGGGACAACGACCTGACCGAACCATCTACCAGAACGCAGGTTCCGCGGATATCGACAACGTGGCCTGCGGCCTTTACGGTGTGCGACCCCAGCAGCGGTAGCTCCTCGGCAATATGCCGGGCCAAGGCTCCCAACCGCATTCGTGCGGGTGATGACGTTGGGACGCCTTTTCGTCTCAGCGGCTGAGAGGTTACTGGGCCGACACACATCGCATGCACATCGGTGCGCAGCGCCTGAAGCACTCGGTCCTCAATACCCAAGTCGCGGCTGCGCTCCAGAACCGCCGCTGCAGCAGGTGCCGATGTGAAGCTGACCGCATCGAATTGCCGTCGTGCGATCCCAGTAACCAGCTGGTCGAACTGGCCACCCAACTGTGTTGACTTCCAACGATATACCCGGATGGGCACCACTTCAGCACCCGCGGAACGCAGGCCCCCGACGAATTCTGGGAACGGGTCCCAGGCGTCGGCGGCACCGTGCAATTGGATGGCGATACGCGACCCGGATACGCCTGATTCGAGCAGGTATTTGAGTAGTTCTTGTGAGGATTCGGATTTCGGGGACCATTCTTCGTGCAGGCCGGCGGCGCGCAGCGCCCCGGTCGCTTTCGGTCCGCGGGCCAGGATCCGGGCCGACGACAACGACTCGATGAGCTGGTTGGCCAGCCCCCACCCCTCGGCTGCAGCCACCCAGCCGCGAAAGCCGATGCCGGTGTGGGCAACCAAGATGTCCGGCGACTGGGCGATCAAAGCGTCTGTGTTGCTGTGCAGTTCATCATCGTCAGGTAGTGCGATCATGTTGATCGCCGGGGCGCTGCAGACCTCGGCGCCGCGGCGGCTCAGTAATGCGCATAGTTCCTCGGAGCGGCGAGCCGACGTCACCGCAATCCGGTAACCGGTCAGCGGCGCGAATTCTGGCTGGGCCATATGACCTGTGTATGCCTGCGGGATTTCGGCTGCGTTACCAGCCAATTGCTGACGCATTGCCCCGCCTTTTACTGGGATCACAGTCGTGCCGACTCCGCTTCAGGCAAGAGCTGGGGCAGGTGGGGGGGCAGGGCCGGGGCCGAAACCGGCCGGCGGACGTAAACCATCCAGGTCATCACCGCAGCGACGACGTAGGAGGCTAGGAAGGCCCAGTACGCCGCGGTCTCCGTGCCGCTGTGCAGGTACGACTCGCGCAGGGCCAGGTTGATGCCTACGCCGCCCAATGCGCCGACAGCCGAGCAGACGCCGATCAACGATCCCGACATCGCGCGCGACCAATGGCGCCGCTGCGCTTCGCTCATATCCAGCGAGTGGCTGCGCACCTCAAAGACCGAGGGGATCAGTTTGAACACCGATCCATTACCCATCCCGGAAAGAATGAACAAAACCATGAAGCCGATGACGTAGCCGACCATCGCCATGGAGTTGTTGCCGTTGCGGTCGTCGAGTGTGCTGATGCTGACCAGCATCCCGGCGCCCAAGATCATGCCGGCGAGGACGCCGAGGGTAACCCGGCTACCGTCCACGCGATCCGCGAGCCTACCTCCGTAGATCCGCGCCAGTGAGCCCAACAGCGGTCCCACAAAGGCGATTTGTGCCGCGTGCAGCGACGCGTGCTGGGCGGTTTCCCCGTTGGCCAAGAAGTTGACCTGCAGCACCTGCCCGAACGCGAATGAAAACCCGATCCACGAGCCGAAGGTGCAGATGTAGAGCAGCGAGATCACCCAGGCGTCGCGGTCAAACAGGATCGAACGCATGTGGTTCACCTTGACACCGTGGTCGAGGTTATCCATGAAGAGCGCGGCGGCGATACCGACGATTGCCAACAACACCAGGTAGATCGCGCACACCCAGTACGGCGCTTCGTGGCCCGCGGTGGCCAGCGCCAGCAGGCCGACCAATTGGATCACCGCGACCCCGAGGTTGCCGACGCCGGCGTTGATGGCCAGCGCCGTGCCCTTGAGCCGCTGCGGGTAGAAGGCGTTGACGTTGGCCAGCGAGGCCGCGTAGTTGCCGCCGCCCAGTCCAGTCAGCGCCGCGCACACGACATACGGCCACAGCGGCAGGCCCGGGTTGGCCAGCAGCACAACGGTGCCGACCGTAGGGATCAGCAGCACGAACGCGGAGAACGCCGTCCAGTTACGGCCCCCGAAGGTGGCGATGCCCAAGGTGTAGGGGATGCGCACGCAGCCACCGATCAGCGTGGCGACAGCGCCGAGCAGCAGCTTGTCGCCGGCGGAAAAGCCGTAGACAGACGCCGGCATGAACAGCGCCATCACAGACCACATGGACCAAATCGAAAAGGCCACGTGGTCGCCTGCCACCGTGCACAGCAGGTTGCGGCGGGCGATCTTTTTATTGCCCGCCTCCCAAGCCGCTGCGTCTTCGGGATTCCAGTCCGTAATCCGATGGCGCGCAGCGTTGTCCGAGGCGCTCCGCTCTTTGTGGACGCGCTCAGGAGCGCCGGCGTGCATCCAGATTCCCCTCTTCGAGCCATCCCACGTGTTCTGAGTCGGGGCGTCTATGCCTTGTCTATGTCCCTTTGGGCGCCACCTAAACAAAGGGCAACCCAAAAAGCCAATGCCTGCCGTGTATTTCGATACTCACATTGAAGATGGAAGTCCGTCAACTCCATCTGACTGAT
>JGI12635J15846_10001169_pt1 | contig 22978 bp, 21 predicted proteins | sample BlaSpr_A8_OM2_M2_FD_15846 | JGI IMG/M metagenome (IMG submission 15846) | reverse complement strand
GCGCCTATGGTGTCGTCCGTGAAGAACCTTAATTTCAGACTGGAACGGGCTGAAGCGCTGCGGTGAGAGCGATGAGGATTTGGCACAACAAAATCCTGAGCCAGCGGATCAGGCGGCGGAAGTTGTAGCCGACGGCGGCGAGGACGGCGTTGGCGGCATCGCCGCGACGGAACCAGAGATAGTTGCGGCCCAGCCAAGGGATGCGGGAGGCGGGGCTTACCATCAAGTTGGGCATGGATTTCGACCGCGATTCGGCCAGAACCTACCGGAAGAATTTCCCGGCTGCGCGATTTATCGAGCGTGATATCAGGCAGTTGAAGGTCAAGGATATCGCGCCTCATGTCAGCTCCAGCAAGAGACGGCGTCCCATCGTCTTCGGTGCCTGCGCGCCTTGTCAGCCATTCTCGAAACAGCGCCGGTCGGACCGCCGGGTTGACGCTCGCAAGAATCTTCTGGGAGAATTCCATCGGTTTGTGCGGGCATATCTTCCGGAATATGTGTTCATCGAAAACGTTCCGGGACTGCAATCGGTAGACGACAAAGAGGGGCCTTTCGCGCGATTCCTCCAATTGCTTATCGCCGATCGCAAACTCACTCAAATGCGAACACGGAAGGTCAGTTCGATTAGTGTATTGAAGCTGTGAATAGGAGTTCATCTCTCCACAAATCGCTAGATTATTTGGCGGCATTGTGCATTCTAATTAGGAACCCAAGATAACGGTCCCGAAGAAGGATCCGCCCAGAGGAGAGAAGCCGTGGCCGGGCTTCAAGCGTCCAATTCATTCGTCCGAATGGTGGGTGGCGATCTCGTTTCGTCGAGCATTACCAACACCGAGACGATGAGGATTGAGGTCTTGCGCCGAATCTCCCGGCCCAAGATGGAGTGGCATTTCCGACAGCCCGAGGTCACGCTGTTCTGGTTTCGACAGGGCGCTGAAAATCTACAGGGCATGATCGACGGATGCAGTGCGGCCCATCGGTTCAACGGAAGTGTCAATCTTGCGCTCTTTCCAGCGGGCATGGAGATCCAGGGGGAATGGAAGGTCGGACCTTCGCTCGACTACGTCGTCGTGTTTCTCGATCCGGGGTTCGTGCAGGCGCGACTGAAGGCCAATATCGATCGTCCGCTTGTAGGCTTCGCACATGAAAAATTGACCAGAGGCCTGGCTGAGCTTTGCCGGGAGGCTCTGGCGCCGGACAATGTGTTTGGGCTTTTTGCCGAAGGGTGGGGGACGCAGGCTCTGGCTCATTTGGCGCGGGTCACCCAGGTCACTGACGCGGAGAAGGTGGTCTCGCGCGGCGGCTTGAGTACCCGGATGTTGCGCCGGCTTGATGAGTACATCGAGGTTCGCCTGGCCGAGCCGATTTCGCTCGAAGATTTGTGTGGTGTTGCCGGGTTGAGCAAGCGTCACTTCCTCCGGGCCTTCCAGGAGAGTACCGGGACGACCCCGCATCGGCACGTACTGAACCTGCGAATAGAGGATGCGAAGCGCCGCCTGGTTGGCTCGGACGAGGACCTTACGGGTATCGCGAGTGCATCCGGCTTTAGCCATTCGCAGCATTTCTCCACCACGTTCCGGCGCGCGACCGGCGTGACTCCCTCAGCATTTCGTCGCGGCCTGCTGTCGTAAAGGCGCCCGGTCGATTTACGGCGCTTTTTGGCAAATGCCGGCGCTTCGACGGAAGTATTGCACTACGCGTCCTTCTAGACATCGGCCACGGCGGCCCATCCGCGGAAGACGGGTGCCGTCGGGCGATGAACCGCGGGAGGACTCGGATGAAGCATACAGGCGCGCTTTCGGCTGCAATCCTATTTGCACTGGGCGCTACGGCGCAGCTGGCATTCGCCGAAGATCTGCCGCCCCTGAAGATCGGCCTCATGCTTCCCTACAAGGGAGTCTACGCGGTTCCGAGCGAAGGAATCGATCGAGGCTTCCAGGTCGCTCTCGCTGAATACGGAAATAGCATCGCGGGCCGCCGCATCGAAGTTGTCCGGGCCGATGACGAACTGACGCCAAACGTCGGCGTCCAGCAATTCAACCGGCTCGTCCAACTTGAGAAGGTCGATCTAGTGGCGGGGGTAGTCAGCTCCAGCGTTGGCATCGCTGTTTCGGGCCTGGCCGACAAGGCGAGCGAGCCACTTGTTCTTGCGAACGCCTTCGCGGACGAGATCACGGCCAAATTCTGCAGTCCCTACGTCGCCCGTACTTCGTTCAGCGCAAACGGGTTCCAGTATAATTCAGGCAAATACTGGGCGAGCCACGGCATCCACACTGCCGTTATCATGGGGCCCGATTACTCTGCGGGACATTCATTCCTCGATGCATTCAAGCGCGGGTTCGAGGAGGCTGGCGGCAAGGTCGTTCAGGAGATCTGGACGCCGTTCCAGAAAACGAAGGATTGGGGCGCTGCGCTCACCCAGGCGAGCAATTCGGGCGCCCAAATCATCTATTCGTTCTACGCAGGTGCGGAGGCTGTCCAACTGGTCAAGCAGCATGCCGACTTTGGCCTGCGCGAGAAGCTCCCGCTGGTGGGCGACCATTGGATTTATGACCAGCTCAACTGGTCGGCTCTCGGCGACCTCATTGTCGGGCCGGAATTCATCACGACCTACCTGCCTACGGCAAAGACCGAGGCGAACGAAAAGTTCGTCGCCAAATACCGCGAGATGTTCAAGCAGGACCCCGAAGTCAACGCCGAACTCGGCTACGACAACGGAAAGGCGATCATGCTCACGCTGGAAAAGCTGGGCGGCAAGATGCCGGCTGACAGGTCTCAGTTCATCGCCACGATGCGGAGCCTGGTCTTCGACTCGCCGCGTGGAAAGGTCAGGTTCAATGCGACCAACAGCGCGCTGCTCGAGAAGGTCTATGTCGTGAAGATCAAGAAGGACTCGGCCGGCAATCTCCATCCGACCTATGTGGACGAGTTTGCCGGCGCCGAGGATTTGCCGGGTTGCACCAAATCGTTCTGAGTCAGGTTCAGCGAGAGCTCCGATGCAGGTCTTCCTCACACAGGTACTGAATGGTCTGCAGCTCAGTATGCTGATGTACCTTCTTGCCGCGGGCCTCACCTTGATATTCGGCCTGATGAACATTCTGAACCTCGCGCATGGAGCCTTTTTCACGCTGGGAGCCTACTGCGGCGTCGTTGTTGCGGGCTCGACGGGTTCATTCTGGCTCGCATTGCTGGTCGGGCCCCTCCTGCCGCTGCTGTTGGGCGTCGTCCTCCAGTCGATGGTGCTGCAGCCGCTCGCCGAACGCGGTCGATCCACTCATCTTGATCTGGCGTTGCTGACGTTCGGCCTGCTTTTTGCGACGGCGGGAGCCGTCGAATGGGTCTTCGGATCCGCGTTCCTATCGATACCGACGCCGGTGGCGCTCTCAGGCCACGTCAATCTGCTCGGCATATCTTATCCCGTGTACCGGCTATTCATCATCGGCGTGGGACTCGCCGTCGCCGTCGGATTGACCTTTGTGTTCGATCGAACGCTCCTTGGCGCGACGTTACGGGCAGGTGTCGACAATCGCGCGATGGTGGCGGCCCTCGGCGTGAACATCAACGCGCTGTTCGCGGTTGTCTTTGGGCTCGGCGCAGCGCTGGCCGGCCTTGCGGGGGTTATCGCAGCTCCGCTCACGAGTGTTTATTCGCAAATGGGCATCACAATCGTCGTCGAGACGTTTGTCGTCGTCGTGGTCGGCGGCCTGGGCAATCTCCGGGGTTCCTTCTATGCATCGCTCATCGTCGGAATGACGAATGCGATGTCGCAGGCCTATCTGCCTGAAGTCGAGATGTTCGCAATCTATGCTCTTCTGATCGGCGTTATGATCGTGCGGCCGCAAGGCCTGTTCCGCAACGTGGAGCGCGTGGCATGAGCAACGAGGTCACGATGGCGAGGACGTCGACGGCGCGCGAAGGGATCACTCTGGCATCTCAGGTCCGGCGGGCCACGCTTGTCCTGGCGACCGCCGCAATGCTGGGAGCGTTAGCACTGCCCTGGCTGTCGGCCTCGTACGCTACGACGCTTGCGATCGAAATAATGATCGCGGGTATCTTCGCTTCCGGAATAAATCTGCTCCTCGGCGGCACCGGGCTCGTCTCCCTGGGACAGGGAATGTTCCTGGGGCTCGGCGGTTACGGCGTTGGAATCGGGAGCACGGTGCTGGGCTTGCCGTTGTGGTTGTCGGTCCCGATGACGTTGGTTGTCGTCGCAGTATTGGCAGCCGGGATCGGCGCAGTCTGCACGCGCACGCGCGGTGTCGAGTTCCTCCTCATTACGCTTGCATTTTCGCAGTTGTTCTTTGGCGCCGCGATCAAGCTTCGGCTCACCAACGGTTCGGACGGCATGTCGGGCATACCGCGACCCGATCTCACTTTCCTTGGGCTGAACGGCGATAACCCGGTCGTCTTCTATTACTATGTCCTGATTGTCACCATTCTCGTTGCCGCCGCGATGTGGCGCATCGTGGAGTCGCCCTTCGGCAGTATCCTGGCCGCGATCCGGGAAAGCGAGAGACGCGCGGCGGCCATGGGTTACGCCGTGAGCAGCTATAAAGTCGGCGCGTTCATCATTGCCGCTGTCACGTGCGCCGTCGCCGGGATCCTTCAGTCTCAATACACCTACTTCATCAATCCGGACTCCATGAGCTGGCAGTTGAGTGGCGAGGGTGTCCTGATGGTCATCATCGGCGGCACGACATCGATCGTTGGTCCGCTGGTCGGCGCGGCCGTCTTCGTTCTGGCGAAGCAGGGGCTGAGCATCCTTACTACCGAATACATGATGTTTTTCGGCATCTTCTTCATGCTGGTAGTCGCGTTTTTCCGTAACGGCGTCGTTGAGGCGTTGAAGTCGGCCTTGTGGAGCAAACCATGAGTGCGCTTGAGGCCAGAAACCTGCACAAGCGCTTTGGTGGGCTCGAGGTTATCGCGAACCTCAATCTGACGGTGCCGCCGGGGCAACGCCGCGCCGTGATCGGCCCGAATGGGGCCGGTAAGACGACGTTTATCAATCTGGTTACTGGTTGGCTGAGTCCAACCAGTGGAAATGTGTTCGTTGACGGACATGCGGTCGCCGGTCGTCCGGAGAAAGTAACGCGTTCCGGGATTGCGCGATCGTTCCAGCGCAACATGCTGCTGGAAGATCTCACGGTCGTGGAGAACCTCAGGGTCGCCTGCCAAGCCTTTCATCCGTGCCGCCGCGTCTTCTGGCGTTCCAAGCAAGCGTTCGCTACCGTGATCGAGAAGGCAGAGCGCGCGGCGGAACGCATGCACCTGACAGATATCCTTGCGGTGCCTGCCAAGCATCTTTCCTATGGTCAGAAGCGGCAGCTCGAAGTGGCGTTGGCGCTATGCTCGGAGCCAAAAATCCTTCTCATGGACGAGCCCGCGGCCGGAACGTCGCCACAGGAGCGTGCCCGTCTCATCGACCTCATTAACGGGCTTCCGAGAGATCTCACGATCCTGCTCGTCGAGCACGACATGGATGTCGTGTTCGCAACTTGCGACCTTATTACCGTTCTGAGTTACGGCAAGGTGTTGGCCACAGGGACACGCCGCGAAATTCAGGACGACCCTACTGTAATGGAAGCCTACCTGGGGCATCGCCATGCTGGAGATTGAAGATCTGCACGCCTATTATGGCGACAGTCACGTGATTCAGGGAGTGTCGCTCGCCGTAGGCGCGTCCGAGTGCGTCGCGCTCCTGGGCCGCAACGGGGCGGGGAAGAGCACAACATTGAAGGCTGTTGTCGGCCTGGTTCCGTCGCGCAGGGGTAAAGTTATCTTCGGTGGGCGCCGTATCGAAGGGCTGCCGACATATCGGGTCGCGCGAGCCGGTATCGCATATGTCCCCGAAGATCGCGGAATCTTTCCATCCGTAACCGTAGATGAACACCTCGGTATTGCGATGTCCGCGTCGCGAGGCCGTCCGTCGAGGAGGACTCCGGAATATGTTTACGGCCTCTTCCCGCGACTAGCCGAGCGCCGACGCAGCCTCGGCGGCCAGCTTTCCGGTGGTGAGCAACAGATGCTGGCGATTGGTCGCGCACTCCTGTCCGGGCCCGATCTTCTCATACTGGATGAGCCGAGCGAAGGACTGGCCCCGGTGATCGTCGATCATCTGGCGGACGTCCTTGAACGGATAAAGGCGGAAGGGACGCCAATTCTGCTGGTCGAGCAGAACTATCGGCTCGCGGCACGTCTCGCTCACAGGGTCTACGTTCTAAGCCAGGGATGCGTTCAATTCGCCGGAACGATGTCGGCGCTGGATTCCGATGAAGCCATGCGTCGTACGTACCTGAGCGTCTAACAATTCGAGGCAGTTACACACGTTCTACAGCAAGAGAGGAGAATCCAATGCCGGGACCACTCGACGGCGTTCGCGTACTGGACCTGACTGCCGTCGTGTCCGGCCCATTCGCGACCATGTTCCTGGCCGATCAGGGCGCCGACGTCATCAAGATTGAGCCGATCAGTGGGGACAGCGCCCGCCGCAGCCGTGCCGCCATCGACAAGGCCGGAGAATTCTCCGCCATGTTCATCTCGTCCAACCGTGGTAAGCGATCGCTGTCGATCGACGTCAAGAGCGACGCCGGCCGCGAGGTCCTGGCCAAGCTTGTCGGACAGGCCGACGTGCTGGTGCAGAATTTCCGCCCGGGCACGATGGAGCGGCTGGGTCTCGGGGCCGAGGAACTGCGAAAGCGTCACCCCCGCCTTATTTACGTGTCGATCAGCGGCGTCGGCGATACCGGCCCCTACGTCAAGAAGAGGGTCTACGACCCCATCATCCAGGGCCTGTCCGGCTTTGCCGATATCCAGTCGCAGCCCGTCACCAACCGACCGCAGATGATCCGCACCATCGTCTGCGACAAGACCACGTCGGTCTACACCGCGCAGGCTGTCGCGGCCGCCCTCTATGCCCGCGAGAAGACCGGACAGGGCGACCACATCCAGGTCGCGATGCTCGACGTGATGCTCTCCTATCTTTGGCCCGAGGGCATGATGCAATATACGGTGGTGAATTCGGAGGCCGCGGCGGCCGATCCGAACGACCGGCCGGACCTCGTATTCAAAACCAGCGACGGTTACATCACGGCCGGCACGATCTCCGATTCTGAATGGCAGGGCTTCTGCCGCGCTTCCGGAGATCCCGAACTCGTCAAGGACCCGCGCTTTGCGACGCCTGCCGCCCGTTCGGTGAACGCCACGGCCCGCATTCACAAGATGGGGGAATACATCGCGCAGCACACGACGAAAGAATGGCTGGAGCGTCTGGACGCGGCTGACGTTCCCTGCGCGCCAATCCTGCGTCGAAGCGAGATCATCGGCAACGAACAGGTCGTCGCCCGCGGCATCATCGCTGAATTCGAACAGCCCACTGTCGGCCGTGTCCGGCAACCGAAACCCGCTGCCCGCTTCGAGGTGAACGAAGCCGTCATCGGCGGGCCGGCGCCGCGCGTGGGACAGCATTCGAAGGATGTTTTGCGGGAGCTCGGCTACAGCGACGGCGACATCGAGACGATGATCGGCAATCGAAGCGTTCGCGTCGCGAGCTAGAACCAAGGGTAAGGGCGAGGAACAAATCCATGACGGAAGCCACCAAAGTCGCACTGCTGGTCGGTGCTGGAGACGCCATCGGCGCCGCGGTCGCAAGACGCTTCGCCCGCGGCGGATACGCCGTTTGCATCGCGCGGCGCGAAGCCGCCAGGTCTCGGGCGGTCGTCGACGAAATCAACGCCTCGGGCGGCAAGGCGCGCGCCTTTTCGGTCGATGCGCGCAAGGAAGAGAGCGTGAAAGCGCTTTTCGCCGAGGCCGAAAAGGATGTTGGACCGATCGAAGTGTGCCTGTTCAACGCCGGCTCGAATGTCAGCAAGCCGCTGCTGGAGACGACGGAGAAGCTTTTCTTCAAGGCATGGGAATTGGCTTGTTATGCGGGATTTCTGGTCGGTCGCGAGGCCGCGAGTTACATGGTGCCCCGAGGTCGAGGGACGATGCTGTTCACGGGAGCCACCGCCAGCGTAAAGGGCCGCACTGGTTTTACTGCGTTTTCCTCGGCCAAGTTCGGCTTGCGCGCGGTCGCGCAGTCGATGGCGCGTGAGCTTGGCCCCAAGAATATCCATGTGGTTCACCTCCTGATCGATGCCGGCGTCGATAGCGAGGCGATCCATCAGCGGATGAAGGCAGCAAAGGGGATTGCCGCTTCCGACATTCCGCCGGACAGCCTGACGAAGACCTCCTCGATCGCCGAGGCCTACTGGTTCTCGCACGCCCAGAGCCGGGATGGCTGGACCCACGAACTCGACCTGCGTCCATCAGTGGAGACATGGTGATGAACGAGAAGCTCATCCTCTGGGGCGTCGGTACGTCGCGCACCATCCGCGCGCACTGGGCGCTGCACGAACTCGATCTACCGTACGAATCCAGGCCGATCCTTCCGAGGTCGGGCGAGACCAAGACGCCCGAATATACCGCGCTCAATGCCCGGCAGAAGATTCCCCTGCTGGAGGATGGTGATTTCCGCATCGGTGAGAGCGCGGCGATCGTGGCCTACCTTTCCCAGACCTACGCGACGCCAGACCACGTGCTGATACCCGAGCAGAAGTCGCTGCAGGCCAAATGGCTCGAATGGTGCTTCTTTGTGGTTGCCGAACTGGATTCCACCAGTCTCTACGTGATGCGACGACACGGCACGAATAACGGGCTCGCGCACATCTATGGCGAAGCGCCTGCTGTGGTGAGCCAGGCAGCCGAATATTTTCGTAAACAGTTACGGCATGTCGACGTCGCGCTCGCGGATGGTCGAACCTATTTGATGGGAGATCAGTTCACGACTGCCGACATTATCCTGACGACCTGCCTGACCTGGGCCATCGATTACGGAGTTGGGATATGCGACAGCGCGCTGCCATATCTCGAGCGTACCAAGGCGAGACCGGCGTACCTGCGCGCCTCCGCGGCTAACATGCCGAAGGTGGCTGTCAGTCCCAAACCTTGTTAGTCGCAAGCCTTGTCAGTTCCAGTCCCGTTAGTTCTAAAAAGAAACTTGAACCGGCTTGTGTCGTGATGCCCTCGCAAGATCTTCCGGCGGCATTCGGCGTGGCCGAATTTGACGGTTCCGAGGAGATGATGATTCCGAATCGCTATCAGGCAGCGCGGCCCGAGGATTTGGCCTTCGCCGATTTCTTTGGCTTTTCGGCGGTCGGAAGGCGACCGAGGCCCGGCCCCGGATGAACCTGCACGTGCTTGGCGTTTAGAGGCTCCCCACACTCCGAGCACACCATCAGCGGATCGAACATCTTGCCGCAGTTCTTGTGCTCGTGGAGCAACGGCTTGCCGCGGGAGTCGACCATATGCACGTTGCCCCAATGGACGATCGACATCACGATCGGGTAAAGGTCGAGGCCCTTCTGCGTGAGGATGTATTCGTAACGTTTCGGCGACTCCATGTAGGGAATACGCCGGAGAACCCCGAAGCGCACCAGCTTCTTGAGCCGCTCCGCGAGCAGATGCCGGGTGATCCCGAGCGAGGACTGGAAGGCTTCGAATCGCCGTCTTTTGAGGAAGCATTCCCTCAGGACCATGAGACTCCAGCGGTCACCGATGACGGCGACCGTGCGTGCCAGAGAACATGGCTCCTCTTCGAGCGCGTCCCATTTCATTTCGTTCAGTCTCCACCGTCCAGCCGCCGGAAGACCGTTCCGACGCGCTACACCCAATTCTAAATCGGCACCAACCCGTAAACAACAAAAAATGAACGTCCGCGCGCTCATATAAAGCCTGGCCAGGCCACGATCCAATTGACAGTTCTAAAAGAGAACTATATCGTCTTGTTCAGTCGGATGGGGGGCGGTGCGATCCCGCGCGGAAGTGCCGTCAAGAAGGTCAATGCCCAGCAGGAGGATTGTCGTGCCCAACGCCGTGAAAGCCGAATTTCAGTTCGATTTCGGGAGCCCGAACGCCTATTTGGCGGAACTCGTACTGCCGGAGATAGAGGCGCGGACGGGGGCGAAGTTCGAATATGTGCCGGTGCTGCTGGGCGGCATCTACAAGGCGACGAACAATATGTCCCCTGCGGATTCGTTACGAGGCATCAAGAACAAACCGGAATACCAGAAGCTCGAGACCGAGCGTTTCCTGCGCCGTCACGGCATCACGAAGTACACGTTGAATCCGTTCTTTCCAGTCAACACGCTGATGCTGATGCGCGGAGCCGTCGCTGCCAGGTTCGAAGGCGTATTCGAACCGTATTTCAGGGCGGCGTACCATCACATGTGGGTCGAACCCAAGAAGATGGATGACCTCGAAATCTTTCACGCCGCTTTCAAGTCCTCGGGTATCGATATCGACAGCCTGATCGCGCGGGCTCAGCAGGACGATGTGAAGCAGAAGCTAATCAAGGACACCAACGACGCGGTCGGGCGCGGTGCTTTCGGTTCTCCCACGTTCTTCGTTGGCTCCGAGATGTTCTTTGGCAAGGATCAACTGAGGGATGTTGAGGAATCGATCGTTCTGCAGTCATCCAGTCGCGAAGCAAAACGGGCCTGAGGCCGTATGGTGGGACGCCGCCGGGGCTGACATCGAAGCTAGTGTGCGTCATGGGAGTGCGACCTTGTTAAAGCCGGCGGATACCGAACACGCAACCAGGACCCTGGCGGGTCTGCCTCGCCGTATCCACGAGGTGATCGACCGGTATGCCGCCGAGACTCCGGATTGCCTTGCTCTGAGCGAGGAGGGCAACGAATGGAGTTATGAAAAGCTGCATCGCTCGGTTGGTGAGATCGCCGAGGGGCTTCGGGCGTTGGGAGTGCGCGCCGGCGACCGGATGATGATCGTTAGCGAGAACTGTGTGGCTCTCGTGGGGCTGCTTCTGGCGGCCAGTCGGATTGACGCATGGGCCATTGTGGTCAACCCGCGGCTGTCGGCGCGCGAACTCGATCAAATCCGGGACCACAGCGGTTCGCGACGGGCATTTCTGACAATCGCGATTTCGAAGGAAGCCGAAGCCCACGCGACGCGATACGGCGCCGAGACACGCGTGATCGGTCCGCTTGCCGATATCGGTGTGACGGCGCTGAACGAAGATACCGCGCCGGAGCCCGTCGAGCCGAGCGCAAAGGATCAAGTCGTCGTCCTGATCTATACCTCCGGGACGACCGGCACGCCGAAAGGCGTAATGCTCACCCACGAAAACCTGCTTTTCAGCGCCAAGACGACCGCCGACATCCGCCGCATGACGCCGGAGGACAAGCAGTACATCGTCCTGCCGATATCGCATATCGTTGGAATCTCCTTGTTGGTCATGACGCTGATGACCGGCGCCAAGGTGAGGCTGGTCAGCAAATACGACCCGGCAGGCCTGGTGAAGGCGATTGCCGAAGAGGGGATTACCATCCTGAACGGGGTGCCCGCGACCTATCAGCGTCTGCTCGAATACAAGGCGATCGCCGGACTCAAGGCTCTGAATCGTGGCTCGCTCCGCCTGATCGCGGTTGCGGGCGCGCCATTGGATCTCGACCTTAAATCGCGGGTGCAGCAGGAGCTAGGACTTTCGCTGCTCAATGGATACGGCATCACCGAATGCTCGCCAGGACTTTCCGGAGTCCGGATCGATGCGCCGAGAAATGACCAGGCCGTCGGGCCGCTGCTGCCGGGAATCGAAGCCAAAATCGTCGGAACGGACGGCTCCATAAAACCGGCGGGAGAAGTCGGCGAACTTCATGTTCGCGGACGCAATGTGATGCGTGGTTACTACCGCGCTCCGGATCTTACCGCGAAGGCCATCGACCCCGACGGATGGTTCAACACCGGAGATCTCGCGCGCTTCGAAGGTGACTGCCTCTTCATCGTGGGCCGTACCAAGGAAATGATTATTCGATCCGGCTTCAACGTCTACCCGGCCGAGATCGAGGCCGTGCTGAGCACCCATCCCTCGGTCGTCCAGTGTGCCGTTGTTGGCCGTCCGATCGAAGGCAATGAAGAGGTCGTCGCTTTCGTTCAGTTGCTAAGCGGCACTGCGACGAGCGTCGACGATTTGATGACGCACGTATCGCCGCAACTCACGTCCTACAAGCGTCCGTCCGAGATCATCGTGCTGCCGGCGTTACCGGCGACTTCGACAGGAAAGATACTCAAGCACAAGCTGGCGGAGTCGCTGCGCGGACAGTGAAAGCGTCTGCACCGCTCAGATCAAACGGTTCATTTTGGGAGAACTCGGTTGGAAAAACGCAATGCAACGGTTGCGGTCGTCGGCGCCGGAGACTTCATCGGCGGCGAGATCGCCAAGAAATTCGCGGCCGAAGGCTTCACTATCTTTGTCGGCCGCCGTCAGGGAGAAAAGCTCGCGCCGTTGATCAAGGAGATCGAAGCGGCCGGCGGCAAGGTATTTGGCCGATCGCTGGACGCACGGAAGGAGGATGAGATGATCAAATTCCTTTCCGACGCCGACGCCCACGCGCCGTTGGAAGTTTGCGTGTTCAACATTGGCGCCAATGTCAACTTTCCAATTGTCGAAACTACTGAACGGGTTTTTCGCAAGGTGTGGGAGATGGCGTGTTACTCCGGCTTTCTCGCCGGCCGTGAAGCCGCGCGACTGATGCTGCCCCGGGGCAAGGGCAATATCTTCTTTACCGGAGCCACCGCCAGCATGCGCGGTGGGTCGGGCTTTGCGGCTTTTGCCAGTGCCAAATTCGGTCTTCGCGCCGTGGCGCAATCGATGGCGCGGGAGCTTGGTCCCAGGAATATCCATGTCGCGCATCTGGTGATCGACTCCAGTGTCGATACCGAATGGGTGCGTCAGCTCATCGTCAGCCGGGAGGGCCCGCAGGCGATTGAAAACCTGGATCCCAATCGCCTGATGCGGCCGGCGGCTGTGGGCGAGACCTATTGGCAACTCTATCAGCAGCCCCGTGACGCCTGGACCTTCGAGCAGGAAATTCGCCCGTTCGGCGAGAAGTGGTAGGGGCCTTCGATGGAGCCCAACCTTTCCAGCGAAGACGCGGCGTTCCGCGACGAGGTCCGGTCATTTATTGCGGAGAATTATCCGCAGGAGATGCGCGTTCCCAATCCGGAAACCGATCTGACCAAGGAGCAGTCGCTGCTCTGGCACAGAATTCTCTTCAGGAAAGGTTGGATCGCACCGTTGTGGCCGAAGCAATATGGCGGTACCGGATGGTCGATCATCCGGCGCTTTATCTGGGAGCAGGAGACTTCGCGCGCCGGCACGTTACCGCCCCTGGCCTTCAGCGTCACGATGGTCGGACCGGTCATCTACACCTATGGCAACGAGGCGCAGAAGACACAATTCCTGCCGCGGATTTTGTCCGGCGAGGATTGGTGGTGCCAGGGTTATTCCGAGCCGGGTTCCGGTTCGGACCTGGCTTCGGTTCGCACCAAGGCAGTGCGTGACGGCGATCACTACGTCGTCAACGGGCACAAGACCTGGACCACACTGGCCCAGCACGCCGACTGGATCTTCTGTCTGGTCCGCACCGATCCCGAGGCGACGCCGCAGGCCGGGATCTCCTTCCTTTTGATCGACATGAAGACGCCCGGTGTGACCGTGCGTCCCATCATCACCATCGACGGCTCGCATGAAGTCAACGATGTGTTCCTGGAAGACGTCCGCGTCCCCACTGAGAATCTGATCGGCGAGGAAAATAAAGGCTGGACCTACGCCAAATTCCTGCTCGGCAATGAGCGCACCAGTATGGCTGGTATCGGCCGGTCGACGCGGTATCTCAATCGCCTGAAGGAGATCGTCAATGCGGAGATTCCCGAAGACGATGCGGCGAGGGGGGAATTCGTCAAGGACATCGCCCGGGTCGAACTGGATGTGCTGGCGCTGGAAGCGACCGAACTGCGTATCGTTGCGCAGATGTCACGCGGCATCGATCCCGGTCCGATAGCATCGCTGTTCAAGATCCGGGGCACCGAGATATTCCAGCGCATCACGGACCTGACGCATCGCGCCATCGGCAATTATGGCTTGGCGCTTCGCGAGCATCCTCCTAGTGCGAACATCTACATGCCCGGGCCGGACCACGGACATACCGCGTCTGAAAAATACCTCAATTCGCGCAAGCTCAGCATCTACGGCGGATCGAACGAGATCCAGCACAACATCATCGCCAAAACGGTGTTGGGCCTCTAACGGCGTCGCACAGGGACTGGACGATGGATATTCAATTTACCGAAGAGCAGGAGTTGCTGCGTAACAGCGTCCAGCGATTACTCCGGGACCAATATGATTTCGCGACGCGGCGCAAGATCGTCGCGACCGAGGGCGGTTGGAGCCGGGCGCAATGGGACCGCTTCGCCGAGCTAGGTCTGCTGGCGGCGCCCTTGCCGGAGGAGTTTGGGGGGCTTGGCCGGCGCTCGCTCGCGGCCATGATCATCATGCAGGAATTTGGGCGCAATCTCGTCGTCGAGCCTTTCCTCGAAACCGTGATACTGGCGGCGGGATTGATCGACGACGTCGGCTCGACGGCTCAGCGCGACGAATTCCTGCCTGATATCGCGGAGGGAAAGGCCATTTGGACGCTGGCGTGGACCGAGGCGGGGTCGCGCTACAATCTGAACGACGTCAGCACGGTCGCCCGGAAGACCGGCGATGGCTACATCCTGGCCGGCGCGAAAGCGGCTGTCATCGGTGCGCCCTGGGCGGACAAGCTGATTGTGTCGGCGCGGACATCGGGCGGCCAGCGTGATCGGGGCGGTGTAAGTCTGTTCGTGGTGGATCGCGAGTCGGCCGGTCTGCATTTACAAAGCTTCAAGACCATCGACGGCCGTCGCGCTGCCGAGATCGACTTCCGGGATGTTCGGGTGCCTGCAAGCCGGCTGCTTGGGAACGAGGGCGAAGGCGTCCTGGCGCTCGAGGCCTGCCGGGATACCGCCATTGCCGCCCTTTGTGCGGAGGCAGTAGGCGCCATCAACGCGCTCAATTCGGCAACCCTCGGCTATGCCAAGACACGCAAACAGTTCGGCGTCGCGCTCGGTTCGTTCCAGGTGTTGCAGCATCGCATGGTGGACATGTTTATCGCCGCTGAAGAGGCCGTGTCGCTGATGCAGCACCTCAATCTGGCGCTCGTCGCGCAGGAGGGGCACTGCTCCAAGCTGGCGTCAGGCGCGAAATCGAAGATCGGTGAGGCCGCGCGCTTTGTCGGCGAGCAGGCTATTCAGCTCCACGGCGGCATGGGCATGAGCGACGAGCTGAACGTCGGTCACTACTTCAAGCGGATCGCAGCGATCAACGTCCAATTTGGCGATCCGACCTATCATCTACTGCGCTACGCCCGAGCCAACTAGCACTGCGATGCACCGAATGCCGCGATCCATGGTTTCCAAACAGAGGTAACAAAGATGACCGAAGCCGTTATTGTATCGACCGCCAGAACTCCGATCGGCAAGGCCTACAAGGGCGCTCTCAACAACACCGAAGGCGCGACTATGCTGGGCCACGCCATTTCATCGGCATTGACGCGCGCCAAGATCGAAGGCGCCGAGGTCGAGGACGTCGTCATGGGGTGCGCGATGCAACAGGGAACGACTGGCAGCAACATTGCGCGCAAGGCGCTATTGCGCGCCGGTCTCCCGGTGACCGTCGCCGGAACGACGATTGATCGACAGTGTGCGTCCGGCCTTCAGGCGATCGCGCTCGCGGCACGGTCGGTCATTTTCGACGGGGTTGAAGTCGCTGTCGGCGGCGGCGGCGAATCGATCAGCCTGGTGCAGAACGAGCATTTTAATACCTGGCACGCGGTCGATCCTGAGCTGGTTGCGATCAAGGACGACGCCTACATGGCGATGCTTGATACGGCCGAGATCGTTGCCAAGCGCTACAATATCTCCAGAGAGCGGCAGGATGAGTACAGCCTGGAGAGCCAGCGCCGCACCGCGGCCGCGCGGCAGGGCGGCCGGTTCAATGATGAACTGGCTCCCATCAGGACCACGATGGCGGTGACGGACAAGGCGACCGGCGCGATCTCCTACAAGGATATTACGCTGTCGACCGACGAAGGCCCGCGTCCCGACACGACCGCGGAAGGTCTGGCCAACGTCAAGCCGGCGAAAGGCCCGGGCTTCACCATCACGGGCGGCAATGCCAGCCAGCTTTCGGATGGCGCAAGCGCGGCCGTCATCATGAGCGACAAGCTTGCGGCGCAAAAGGGCCTAAAGCCGCTCGGCATATTTCGTGGCTTCGTGTCGGCCGGTTGCGAGCCGGATGAAATGGGCATCGGACCGATTTTTGCGGTGCCACGACTGCTCAAGCGTCATGGGCTGTCGATCGACGATATCGATCTCTGGGAATTGAACGAAGCCTTCGCCGTGCAAGTGATCTATTGCCGCGACAAGCTCGGGATCGATCCTGAAAAGCTCAACGTCAACGGCGGATCGATTGCGGTCGGGCATCCCTACGGCATGACTGGCGCTCGCCTCACCGGCCACGCTTTGATCGAAGGACGCCGCCGCAAGGCCAAATATGCTGTCGTCACGATGTGTGTCGGCGGCGGCATGGGCGCGGCCGGGCTGTTGGAAATCGTCCATTGATCGGTCGAGGCTATCGGCGACCGGAGATGCACCGAATATCTCTATGCGCAGATATTGATCGACAGCCTCGCAAGCGAACCGGGGCAGCACGCGAACGGTCCTGTGGCACATCCCACGGATCGTTCGTCGCACGGGAGGCGGATTTCGGCGAGACCGCAGGAAGAACCTTCGGTCACGCTACCCGATATCGGATGTGTCGCGCCGGCATGAAATCGAATCGAAGCCGTAGCGCACGTGTCACAACAATTGGAGTTACCTCATGAAGACGGCGATCACCGAACTGTTCAATATCGAGCATCCGATCATCCAGGGTGGCATGCACTACGTTGGCTTTGCCGAACTTGCTGCTGCTGTCTCCAATGCGGGTGCATTGGGCATCATCACTGGATTGACACAGCGAACCCCGGAATTATTGGCCAAGGAAATCGCGCGTTGTCACGACATGACCGACAAGCCGTTCGGTGTGAACCTGACTTTTCTGCCGTCGTTCTCGGCGCCGCCCTATCCGGAATATATCGCGGCCATCAAGGAGGGCGGCATCAAGGTGGTCGAAACCGCCGGCCGCAGCCCCGAACAATATATGCCGGCGTTGAAGGCGGCGGGGATCAAGGTGATCCACAAATGTACGTCGGTCCGTCACTCGCTCAAAGCCGAGCAGATCGGCTGCGACGCGGTCAGCGTTGATGGCTTCGAATGCGGTGGCCATCCCGGTGAAGACGATATGCCGAATATGATCCTGCTGCCCCGCGCGGCCGAAGAACTGAAAATCCCGTTTGTGGCATCAGGTGGCATGGCGGACGCGCGCAGCCTTGTCGCAGCCCTCGCGATGGGCGCCCAGGGCATGAACATGGGGACACGCTTCATCGCGACCAAGGAGGCGCCGGTCCACGAGAACGTCAAAAAGGCGCTCGTTGCAGCATCCGAACTCGACACAAGGCTGGTGATGCGGGCTATCCGGAACACCGAACGCGTGCTCAAGAATGCAGGCGTTGACCGGTTGATCGAAATCGAGCGGGAGAAGGGCGCCAAACTGAAGATCGAGGACATCCACGACGAAGTAGCGGGCGTTTATCCCAAGGTCATGATCGATGGCGATATGGACGCAGGGGCCTGGAGCTGCGGAATGGTCGTCGGGCTGATTAAGGACGTGCCTACCGTGAAGGAATTGATCGACCGGATCATGGCGGAGGCCGAGCACTTGATCCGTGGACGTCTCGTCGGATTTCTCGACGGCGGTGAACAATCAAAGGCGATGAAAGTCGCATGAAGAGCCGTTCGCGGCGTTTTGCCGAGCGGCAACTGGCCGATTCTTCGAAGCTAACGGCCAGTAAGTAAGGCGCACAGCTCGAATTGGCGCAAAGGGAGAGAGACATGAGTATCAATTTCGGCCTCGCAGCCGCGTTTCTGATTGCATCGCTGCTCGCGTCGCCCGCTCTGGCTGCCGATGAGCCTGGTGTGACCGCCACGGAAATCAAGATCGGAGGGATCTTCCCGTTCAGCGGTCCCGCGTCGTCGATCGGCCTGGTTGGCAAGGGCGTGTTGGCCTATGTGCAGTCGATCAACGATCGTGGCGGCATAAACGGCCGCAGGATTAATTACATCGCAATGGACGATGCCTACAGCCCGCCGAAAGCGGTAGAGCACGCCCGCAAGCTTGTCGAAAGTGACGAGGTATCATTCATCTTCAGCCAGCTCGGCACCCCCGGCAACGCGGCGACAGCGAAATATCTCAAGGGCAAGGGTGTTCCGTCGATCGCGATCGTCAGCGGTTCCAGCAAATTCACCGACATGGCCGAGTATCCGCTGACGACGACCGGTCTTGTCAGCTACCAGATCGAAGGAAGAATTTACGCCAAGTTCCTGGACAAGGCCTTGCCCGGCGCAAAATATGCGATCCTTTTCCAGAACGACGACCTCGGTAAGGACTACGTCAACGCGTTCAAGTCGTTCCTGAAGGGAGAGTTCGAAAACCGTGTTGTCACCGCAGCATATGAGGTGACCGAACCCACCGTGGATTCCCAGGTCGTCAATCTCAAGAGCTCGGGCGCCGAGGCGCTGTTCATTGCCGGTACGCCGAAATTCGCGGCGCAGGCAATCCGCAAGGCTGCCGAGATTGGCTGGAAAGCCAGGATAATCATCAACTTTCCATCGGGTTCGATCGGCGGCACGTTGAAACCTGCCGGATTGGAGAATTCCGTCGGCGTCATCGTCGGTACCATCAACAAGGACCCAACTGACTCGAAGTGGAACGACGATGAAGGCGTGCGGGATTACAAGGCGTTCTTTGGCAAGTACCTGCCGGGCGCGGACTTTGAGAACACCAGCTATCTCACCGGCTATATGCAGGGCATGATCCTTGAAGCGATACTCAAGCAGTGCGGAAATGACCTTTCTCGCAAGAACATCGTCAAGCAGGCCAAGTCGCTAGGTCATGTCGTGCTTCCGACCGCGTTTCCGGGAGTCGAAGCGAATACCAGCGAATCCAGCAACATGATCTGGAGCCAGATGCAGCTACAGCGGTGGAGCGGCAGCGGCTGGGAGCCGTTCGGCGGGATTCTGGACGCCAGTTCCGAATGATGCAGGTGGTGAATCAGGGCCAAACCCGCTTCTTGTGCCTACAGTCATGAAAGGAGAACTAGCATGACGAAAATCGGCTTTCATCAATATCCGCCGATGGATCAGGTGATCTTCGGAAAGCCTGCAGGCCAAGCCTTGCGCGAGGAAGCGGAGCGGCGCGATGCCCAGCGGGTCTTTCTCATCGTCAGCAAAACGCTGAACACCCATACCGATGAGATCGAGAAGATCCGCAACGCGCTCGGCAGTCGATATGCCGGTACCTTCGACGGTGTCCCGCAACACACGACGCGTGCGTCGGCCGTGGAGGCAACGGCACGGGCCGCAGAGGCCAAGGCGGATTTGATCGTCGCCGTGGGAGGCGGATCCGTCGTTGACGCCGCCAAGATCGTCTTGATGTGCCTCGAACACACGATCACCGACGAAGACGGTCTAGATGGATTCGAACTGGTCTCGACCCCCGAAGGGCCCCGGCCTGGTCCATTTCGCGCTCCCAAGGTGAGGATGATCGCGATCCCGAGCACGCTCTCGGGTGGAGAGTATAATTCCGGAACTCTGGTTACGGACACGCGCAGGAAGCTGAAGCAGATATTCAATCATCCATTGATGATGCCGTTGTCGATCATCCTGGATCCGGAAATCACGCGACACACCCCGGCGACGTTGTGGCTCGGATCGGGCACGCGCGCGATGGACCACGGGATCGAGGCGGTCTGTTCTCCCAAAGGCAATCCCTTGGTGGAAAGCGTATGCCTGCGCGGTTTGCGATACCTGTATGATGGCCTGCTGCGGACGAAGGAAAACCCGGACGATCTGGAAGCACGGCAATTCTGTCAGCTCGGTTCCTGGATGTCCGCGTTCGGGTTGCAATGTCGCGTTCCGATGGGGGCGAGCCATGCCATCGGACACGTGCTGGGCGGGACGTGCGATGTTCCGCATTATCTCTGCACGGCCGTCATGATGCCGAGCGTCCTGAGATACAATCAACCGGTGACGGACGAAGCCCAGAAGAGGATTGCCGAGGCCTGGCGCGCACCGGACGCCAAGGCCAGCGACACCTTCGCCCAGTTTGTCGGCCGGTTGGGATTGCCCGGCCATCTTTCCGAGGTCGGTGTGACCAAAGACAAGTTCGAGCTCATCGGCCGCAACGCGATGCTTTCGATTTTTACCAGAGCAAACCCACGGGTCATCAAGGGTCCGGAGGACATCGTCGAGATTCTTCAACTCGCCGCATAGCGGCCCTTGCCGTCTGAGAGGGCAAGATAGCGCGCCTCTTGGTAACCAGCGAGCGGCATGGACCGTCGCACCGGAGCACAGCCATATGACAGCTCATCAATCTCCATCGGTCCTGGCAGAAGGTCTTCGATTCGCGCCGCGAGAGGTCGGGATCGAGAAGCGCTCCGACGGGACGTTGGTCCTGCGATCCCCGATCGGATTCGAAAGTCCGCAATGGTCGATCCTGGATTTTATTCCGGAGTGGGCGGAGAAGGCGCCGCATCGCGTATTTCTGGCCCAGCGCGACCGCGACGGCGTATGGCAAAAGATGTCCTACGCAGAGCTTTGGCAAAGGGTGCAGTCGGTCGGACAGGCCATGATCGATCTCGGAGCCAGGCGCGGCGACAGGCTTGCCATCCTGTCCGGCAATTCGATCGAGCATGCCATCATCATGTTCGCGGCGATGTCGGTCGGGGTCGTCGTAGCTCCGATATCCCCGAACTATTCGCTGATGCCCGGCGGCACCGCCCGGCTGCAGGATATCGCAACGCTGCTTCGGCCTTCCTTTGTCTTCGTGCAGGACAGTGAGATGTATTCGGGCGCGCGCAAGATTCCCGAGCTCGCGTCCGCGACCTGGATCGCAGCCGATCAAAAGGCCGGCTCCGTGTCGGTTCAGTCGCTCTACCGGACGCGTCCGGGCGCGGAGTTCGAGCAGGCCTTTCATTCGATCGACAAGGAGGCCGCTGCAAAAATCCTGTTCACCTCGGGGTCGACGGGACTTCCCAAAGGGGTGATCAACACCCATAAGATGATGGCTAGTTCGCTGCAGATGGGGGCGTTGCTCGTGGCGCCCCGCGAAGCACCAGTGCAGGTCGAATGGCTTCCGTGGCATCACACCATGGGCAGCAATGTCATCCTGCACGGCATTCTGAAGCATGGCGGCACGCTCCATATCGATGACGGGCGTCCGGTCCCACAATTGTTTCACAAGACGATCGCCAATTTGAAAGAGATATCGCCGACGGCAATGTTCAACGTGCCGGCCGGGTACACGCTGTTGTGCGAGGCGTTGGAAACCGATCAGGACTTGCGAACCAATTTTTTCCGGCAGCTCGACCGCATGAGTTACGCGGGCGCTGCGATATCGCGGACCACGTTGGACAAGCTGTATCATTTGGCGAAGGTAGCCACCGGCAAGCATATTCCGGTGATGTCAGGCTACGGGACGACCGAGACGGCACCCACGATCGCCACCACGCACTGGGCCACCGACACGCCCGGTGAGTTGGGACTTCCGGCGCCTGGGGTAGAATTAAAGCTCATCCCCGCAGGCGACACCTATGAGGCGCGTGTGCGCGGCCCGAATGTGACGCCAGGCTATCTCGGCCGGCCGGATTTGACGTCGGCCGCCTTTGACGATGAAGGCTTCTACCGGGTCGGCGACACCGTGTCCTTTATCGATCCTGCCAAGCCCAGTCTCGGTCTGCGCTTTACCGGTCGGGTTTCCGAAAATTTCAAACTCGCAAACGGGACATGGGTGGCTGTCGGCAATCTGCGGGCGGCGGCACTGGCGGCTACTCACGGTGTCCTGCAGGATGTCGTCATTGCCGGCGAAAACCGTCCATCGTGCGCAGTGATGGGCTGGTTGAACCCGGTCATGGCCAAGAAATACGCGACCAGCGCCGAGGGCAATCTCAATCACGATCCAGGCGTAATCGCTTTTCTCCAAGAGTGCCTGCGGCTTTACAATTCCAATGCCAGAAGCAGCGAGCGCATCTGTGCATTCACGCTGCTGGAGGAGCCACCCTCGCTGGGGGCCGGAGAGATCACCGACAAGGCCTATGTCAATCAACGAGCCGTCCTCAGTCATCGGGCGGCGCGCATGGAACTGATCTATTCGTCCGAGCCGTGCAGCCAGGTGGTCGTCGTTTAGGAGGCTGCGTGAGGGGTTTGCGGTCCATCAGGGATCGACGACCCCGTGCTGGAGATGGCGGCTTCGACAGGATCGAAACGGGAGTAATCAGGATGGCGGAAGATCGGATCGAGATCGACACCGGAACCAGCGAGCTATTGTGCGAAATCCGCGACCGCGTCGCGGTCATCATGCTCAACCGCCCGGAGGCGCGCAACGCGCTTTCCGATCGTCTGACACCGGCGCTGCGACGGATGATCAAGCAATGCGGCGATGATCCCGGTGTCGGGGCGTTGCTGATCACGGGTGCAGGCAGCGCCTTTTGTGCCGGCGGCGATGTCAAGGGCATGGGTGGCAATTCCAACAAAGTCGAAATACCGTTCGAAGAACGTGTTGCCGATCTGCGGACCAGGCAACGCACCTTGACCGGTGCGCTGGTGGCAGTGAGAAAGCCTACGATTGCAGCGCTTCCGGGTCCCGCGGCGGGTGCCGGACTGGCCCTCGCGCTTGCCTGCGATATCCGCATCGCCAGCGAATCCGCGATCATGTCCACGGGATACGCCCGCATTGGGCTGACGGGGGACTACGGTATCGCATGGTTGCTGACCCGGCTTGTCGGAACGTCGCGGGCGCGGGAGCTGATGTTCCTGTCCGAACGGATCGACGCCCGCCGTTGCGAGACGCTAGGCCTCGTCAACCGTGTGGTGCCGGACGCCGAGATGCGCGAGGCCGCTT
>JGI12635J15846_10001168_pt1 | contig 22986 bp, 27 predicted proteins | sample BlaSpr_A8_OM2_M2_FD_15846 | JGI IMG/M metagenome (IMG submission 15846) | reverse complement strand
TCCTCATCTCAGCGCACAAGAGCGCGATGCAGACACTCGTGCCTCCACGGCACTCCGGGCATTCCGAGGCGGGTCGACACCTGCCGTTTCGGACAGCCGCCATTTCGATGGTCACCTCGACGCTGACACGCGCCGGGGATTCGGAGCGGCGTTCGGTCACGACTTCAGCCGGGTCAGGATCCACGCNGGCCCTGAAGCTTCGAGGGCGGCGGCGCAACTTGGCACATCCGCATACACATTGGGCTCGGACATAGTTCTCGGTGCGGCGGTATCCCGCCTGCCACCGTGGAATAGGCAGGCGTTGCTTGCGCACGAGCTTGCTCACACCGTCCAAAACGCGACCCAGCCGGACGGTGGAGTCGCGGTGGCGCACAGGGCGCCGCCGCCAGGTCCGACCGCGCCCGCCTCGCGCCCGGATAGCCCGGCCGGCTTGCCGCCCGGCCATTACAAGGTGATCCTTGTCGGCGCGCCAGGATCTGCTGAGGTGAAGTCTGGCCATCCCTTTCAATTCGCCAAGGCCGCCGCACAGAGCGACTTCGGACGAGATGCCAATACCGTCTGGTTGGTCGAGCGAACCGGTTATGAGCTCGGGAAGATCAGCAAGTCCGACCTGGAAGCGTTCGCCAGCCCGTCGATCGTGTTCTGGGTTGACCCGGATAATGGACTCGCGGAGGCCATCAAAAGCTTTCCGCCACAGTCGATTGGCAGCATGGAAGCTTACGGTCACGGCACTCCGGGCCTGCTTGCCATGCGCCATGGCTGGCCGGGTCAGGCGGACTACGGCCTCTCGACCGCCCAAGCCAAGAGCCTGTCTCCATCGGCATTTGCCCCTGACGCGACGATTTCCTTTGACTCGTGCAATTCAGCGGCCGTCGCGGAAGCGATAGCCCAGTCCACTGAACGACCCGCTCAAGGCTGGGTCGGACGGACCTCGTATCACGACGTCAACGTCGGCACAGGCGGGGTGCGAGGTTCCGAAGTCTTCACGGAGGGTGGGGTCGACCCGACCGAGGCGGGGAGTCGGATGCTGGGCCGGGACCCCGAGAAGCTCACGTATGCCCCGGCGTCCTCGTCGGGTGACTTTCAAAGTTACTACTCGATCACGGCGCGGCTGCCGAAGACTCGTCGATTCCCGGTCGGGGCGCATGGGAGCGTATCTCTGACGATTTCCGCTCAATCGGAGGTGGAGGCTATACGTGGGGGCAAGGTCACGGTGATCCTCCATAAGGAGAATCGATTCTTCGATGACGACATCGATCCGACGCACGAGGTTGAGATTGGGAAATCGGGCACGTTCGCGTGGTCGGGGTTGGAGCAGGGGACCTACTACATCGAGATCTTCCACCTCAGCGGAATGCTGGTTGAGGGGAACGTCTCAGTGAAGATTCGCTGATGTCCGTCAAATCCCCTCGGCTCCAGGCCGAACCCGGATCGCGGGATGACCTTCACCGCGCATCGCGCCGGGCCGATCTCCCATCGCTCGCCCCCGCTGAAATGCGCTCCTTGGGCCCGGCGGTCCGGCCGCTCGAGCCATCCGCGCGGGACTTCTTCGAGGCGCGCCTCAATCGAGACTTCGACCAAGTACGTGTCCACTCGGGCCGATCGGCTGACGATCTGACCCGATCGCTCAGCGCCAAGGCCCTCACCGTCGGGGAGCACATCTTCGTGCGCCAGGGCGAAGACACGGCACTCGGCCAGCGCTCGCCGCTGCTCGCCCACGAGCTCACCCATGTCGCCCAGAACCGGGGCTCCGCGCCCGGCCCGATCACTGCGCTGAGCTCGCCAGCCGATGCTCAGGAGGTCGAGGCAGAGTCACTTTCAGGATTGCTGGTTTCGGGCAGTGATCGTGCCAAGACTCCGGAGGTCATCGGCCGGACGCACCCACATGTCGCGTATCGCCTGCCTGCGCCTCCCGAATACAAGGGAAGTGTCGGCAAACTTGATCGCAGCGTCATCGCCCTTGACGATGTCGCCGATTTCCTGTTGACGGTCGTGGGCGGCAAGCCAGCCTTCGCGGCCCAGACAGTGAACCCGCACGTGATCGATGCCTCGATCACCCACATGAGCTGGATGCTTTACGACCCCTCTGACAACGAATTGCCAGGCAGCTACAGCACCCTGCCCACCAACCCTGCAGCCATCACGTCGCCCTTCGCGATCGCGCCCGATAGCTTCGAGGCAACGAGCCCGGAGGGGCGCTACCTGCTGCGGTGCGTCGGCCGCAACGCGGCCCACGAACCGGTCGCCTATTCAGACCGCTCTTTCTTTGTGTGGAAGACGAAGCCCATATCGTTCATGAACCTTCCCGAGCTCAAAGCGATCACAAGCGCGCCGGCTAAACACTCCATCGGAGAGGTTGGCGCTGCTTCTGCTCGCTCGATGTTGCTCGAGCACCAGCAAGCGGTCGCCGCAACCGGTACGGGAAAATTCATGGGCAACCGGGCCGGCGGGCCTGTTCCGGCCGGAGTCACGAGCTCGGACTGCACCGAATACATCCTGTCTGTGCTCAGGACGTCTTTCGAGGCCAAGGGCCGGGGCGGCGACTGGAAGGCTGTCTACGATGCCGCGGTCACGGGAAGCGGCGCGGGCGGTTTCAAGGGCATGGCCCTGGTGCAGTCGCTCGAATCGTCTGCAGGATGGAAAGGCGTCTTCTGGGGTAAGGACCCGCGAGATCCCTCCGATCGACTCCCCGAACATCCTGTTGCGTACAAGAAAGTGCGAGAAACCGGCTCCTACTACGGGGCCGCCGTGGATACCACAAGGTCGGCGGTCGAATACACGCCCACGAGCCCGAGAAAACCCGAGAGCATGGCCAACCTCGATCGTCTCCGCCATGTTCCGCTGGGGCTGGTGGCGACGAAGGGTGCCGTGCACATGGGCCTCTTGCTCAACGGGCAGCTCTATGAACTTCATTGGGAAAAGACCGCCACGGATCCAGACGTCATTCAAGCCACACCGCTCGAGAAGTGGGAGTGGCAAACCGGGGTGGTGGTTGCTCCCGCCGATGACCTGGACGCGGCCTGGGCCAAGTAGCCGAGCCGATCGGCTTACGTCGCGACCTGGGGGCCGGGCGATGCCTCGGCTCCAACAGCGTGACCGCTCGGAGCCGGCCCACCCTCTGACGGGAAATCACCGGCCGACTGTCGAATCAAATAGAGGTCGAGGTGGGAACCCGTCGCAAGTGGACTGAGCGGCCAGAGCTTTCCGTCAAGCGTCACCCCTTCGGCGTGGACCCAAAACCCTGCATGAACTGCGGCGGCCGCCAACTCTTCCCAGCTCGTGGTCCCAGCTGGAACCACGTCCATCTTCCTGTACGTCCGATGCTCACCATCCTTGACGACGGAGGTGACACGAACGCGCTTGTCGGGACCGAAATGCTGCTGGAGGAAATCTGCTATGGCGAGCTGCCGAGTAACGGTCGCTTCGATGCTCCAAAGCCGCTCGTCCGCAACCTGGTTGCCGATCAACTTCATCGGTGTCCGCCGGTCAACTGGGAGCACGCCGTAGTTGGGCTGCTTGCCCTCTGACAGCCAAAACGCGTGCTCGGCCGCAGCCGGATCCTCGGCTCGATCGAGGCGCAACCCAGCACGGCTTTGCTGGTCGACGTGCACCAACTCGTGCGCGATCAGTTCGCGCCCCGCGGGAGTCGAGGGCGAATATTGCCCCGCGCCGAAGTAGATGTCCCGGCCGACGGTGAAGGCAAGGGCTCCGATACGTTGCGCGTGGGACGCCGCCTCAGAGTCTGCATGCAGACGGGGCGCGCCAAGCTGGCTACCAATCCGTCCTGGCGCAGCCAACCGCAAGTCTCCTGCAGCCAGTTGCGGCGCTGAAGTTCTGGCCTCGATCTCCGATGGGTCATGACGGTCACTTACCCGAAGAGAGCCATGCGGGGACGTTCGGCGGGCTGGCATGTTCGAAGGGCCGCCGTCGTGTTGCGATGGAGCATGGGCGATCAAGCTCATGACACGGTAGATCGTAAGAGCAAATCGGAGCGTTAGGCGTAACCGAGTGAGACGACAGCCGCGTCCGCGTCGGCGCTGTAATGGATCAGCGCCTGGGGTCGGGCACTCTTGATAGAGTTGGCCGCGTCCACCGCCGACCAGCCGAGCGCCCGCATGATCGCGTAGCACATGGACGGGCCTCGGTTCACGCCCGCCGCGCAGTGTGCATAGACGTGGTTGCCGGGCTGCGACAGAGCCTGCAGTCCGAACTCGATCCCCGTTTGAAACCAAACCGGCGGCTTAGTCAGGCCGTCGTCCGCGGTGGGGTCATAGAGATAGTGGAACCGTTGGGCGAGGAGGCTGCCGTCATCGAATTCGGCGCGGCAGTCGATGACGTGGGTGATTCCGGCGGCCGCCAACAGTTCGATATCGGCCGGGCCGCCGAGGGCGCCGCCGGTCGAAAGGCGGGGCGTGACGAAGTTGCCGAAGGTTCCGATAGGTGCGCCGTGATCAGGCATGGGCTTACGAATCTCGCACGGAGGCCGTCACCCCCGCGTCACCGGCCAGGTCTCGACGAACGGCCTTGCCGACTCCGATTTCCCGGGCCATCGGTGGCTGGGGGCCAAGGCGGTCCACTACGGAGCCGAGGGGCCCCTGGGAAAAACCGCGCCACATGATGATCTGGCCAAGCACGAACGCCGCGGCCGCGGCCAGCAACAGCGAAGCGAACGATATCTGCCAGGAGTCTGGCTGGGTGTATTCGAGATAGACCGCAACGCCCGACACGAGCACCATCGCCCAGACAGCTTCCCCCCATTGCATCCAGGGTGGAGGCCCGCCGCCTCCATCGCCAAAGAACTGGAGCGCAACCCAGACCAGGATGGCGAGCACCGTGCCCGCCACAATCGCCAGCTGCACGGTCGAGATGAAAGGACCGCCTTCCGCCAGCAGGGCGACGAGCCCCGACATCGCCAGCCCATAGGACAGGGCGACGACGCTCAGTATGCTGCGAATGTGACGGGCCAGCCAATTGCCCGCCGAGTACCAGACGGCGACGCTCAGGACATCAAAGGGATGGGCAGCGATGAACGTAGAGACGTCGTTGTGCATGTAGGCTGCGTAAGCCGTCGCAGACCCGACCTCGACGCACAGCGCTATCGCTCCGAGCGCGACCGCCACGACTGCAGCACTTGCGTCGTCTCGGTTCATCATCGCAAATCCTCAATCCACTATCCCTTTACCGGATAGCACTCGATCAGCACGTGGATCCAGGCGCGGGTGCAATACCGATGGTCGAGGATGATGTCGCGAACGCTTTTAGCCCTTGGATAGTCGTAGCCGTCCCTTGGCTCGATGGTCTCGGTGGGCTCATCGACCTCCGGGTTTCCGATGTCGATGGTTCCTTTCTTGCATCCGGTTGGACACTTGAACCGCTTTGCCCACTTGACGAGCTCTTCGCGGTATTCCCTGCCGGCCTTTTCCGCCAAACGCATTGCGTCGGCACGCGCCCCCGTGTCTCCGGCCGAGCCATAACCCACGACGCAGATGTCGCCTGTGCGCAGCCACCCGTCGACCCCTATGCACTCTGGCATCTGAGACCTCCCTTCATTGCGGTCGATACCGATCCGCTCGCGTAAGCGGCGGTCGAGCCCTTGGGAGAAAGGTGGCAGGCAGGCGTCACCGCGCCGTCACTCGGCTCCAACCAAATAGGCCGGGCGCCTCCGATGTCAACTGAGTCAAGTGTCACCGGCCGACCGCTTTGACCAAGCAGCCGATCAGCCCGAGATACCCTCGCTCTGGATGTCAGCCGGCTTGGCTTTCGAGGTACGTGAGCTGAGCGATGCCAAGGCTTGCGGAAGTATCCACCGCGTCGCTCTGTGTCGCGGTCTGTCGTGAGAGCCCGATCTCCACATAGGCGTACCGGTCGGCGGTTATGTATTCGACCCAGTCTCCGCCGTTGGAGAACGCATAGATGCAGGCCTTCGAACCAGCACCTCCGGCGGGAGCGGCGGTGATGGTAGTCGAGATCGGAGTCTCTCCGGTGAACGTGTAGTCGCAGCCGCCGGCGTTGACGGCGGACGCTGGGTTCTCGCCGCGTAGAACGAATACCCTCACGTCAACCCAGTAGTACGGCGCGGAACTCGAGTTGGCCTGATACACGCGCTTCCATCCGCGCCAGTTGTTCAGCGTGATTGAGCCATCTTGAACCTGTGTGTATATGGTCGGGATAAGGCTCGAGGGCATCATCAGCGCCTTGGGATCGAGAACCGGAGCGGGAGACGCGATCGGGCTCGCAGCCTGACTCGACGGCGTCGGCGTGACGCTCGCCGTGTTGAGGGAAGCGATCCAGACCGCGCCTCCGCCGACGAGCAGAATGGCTGCGATCACGCCGCCTGCGATGAACCATAGGGCGACATTGGAACTCTTCGGCTTGGGCCGGGCGGGAGTCTGGGGAATGGAGCTCCCCGGGCCGGGCATGGCATCGAAGCTCTCGAGTCCACCGTCCCGGACCCGGCCCGTCCAGGCGGTCCCCGACCAAAACCGCTGCTGGTGACGGTTCAGGGGATCGCTGTAGAAGGCCCCGGCAGGACGCATATCGGGCCGCGGAGCTGGTGGGGTCTTTGCCGGGTCAGGCGAGCTTTGCTCGGAATCAGGTGGTTTGGTTGGCTGGGCAACCGGGATCGGTATCGACTCGAGTTCTCGGGCCACTGCGTAGTAGAGGTCATCGCGCTCCCTGAGAATGCCGATCAGCTGAATCACCGCGTCCCGCTCGCGCGGCTTGCTGATACCCATCTTCAACTTGCCGACAATGGAGAGTTGATCATCCAAAGAGAGATGGTCGGGGGACTGGATCTTCTGAGCCAGCCCGCCAAGGTAGCCGATAGGAACTGGCGGAGCTATGGGCAGCGGATCGGGCAGGGGTTTGGCCGGTGGGAGTTGCTGCAGCGCCCCCGCCACGGCAAACGCCGCGTCCCTGTCAGGCTTCGAGAAATCGACGATCTGCACCTCGGCAAGGTCTGGCGGAAGCAACTCGGTCCGAACCGACTCGATCATGACCGGCAAGATTGGCTTGCCGACACCACGCGCGTACTGGACCTCACGATCGCACGCGTCGGATTCAACGACTGCAGGCGAAACAGCCAGCAACAAGACATCCGAGTCCCTGATTCGTTCGAGGATGGCGTCCCACCACTGCTGGCCACCAGCCAGCTCCTGGTCGAACCAGACGTCGTATTTGAGGCGGTGGAGGCCGTCGAGGAGTGGTTTCAGCTTCTCGCGATCGTCGCTCTTGTAAGAGACGAATAGCTTCACTGTAAAGTCACCCCCTGAACCCGCGGCGATTATACTCACGCCGCCCGTTGTGGTCGAGGGAGACTTGACGCAGCTGCAGCCTTCGGTGTCGCACCAGGCATCGACGAAGCCCTTACCGGTCGCCATGCCCGCGTTGTTCCAGTTCGCCGACCGGGCGTCCCAGGTTTCTCAGCGCAAGTTTCTGTGGCGCCGCCGGATCGAGCTGGCCTTCCTCGTGGCTGCCGCCGTGTGCGCGCTGATCCCGAACGAGAGCGTCTACTTCGCCAGCCAGGTGATCCCCGGCGCGATACTCGCGGGCCTCCTTTTTTTGGCCGCGGGCGTGCTCGAGACAAGCGTGGTCACGATCCAGCCGGAACGCTCCTGGTATCAGGGGCGGGCACTGGCCGAGTCGATCAAGACGCTGGCCTGGCGTTACGCCGTCGCAGGCGAACCGTTCGGTCAGGATGGCGGCGCCACCGACGCCCTGCTGCTGGGGAGGTTTCAGCAGATCGTGGACCAGTTTCCAGGCTTGAGAACTCTGCCGAACGCGGCCATCGACTCCGAAATCACACCATGGATGCGATCCACACGAAACGAACCACTCGCCGAGCGTAGAAACGTCTATGCCAACGCGCGGATCGGAGACCAGGGGCGCTGGTACGCGCAAAAGGCTGAATGGAACCGGCGGCGGGCTTATATCTGGGGCGCCGGCACACTCATCCTCCAGTTTGCCGGCGCCGTCGCTGCCTTTGCACGTGGTTTCAAGTTTGAGTCCCTCGATCTGCTGTCCGTGGTTGCAGTGCTTTCCACCGTGGCCGTGGCATGGCTGCAGATCAAGCAGCACGCCACGCTAGCCGAGAGCTATGGAGTCGCCGCATCCGAACTGTCTGCCATCAGCGAAAGCTTGCCGACACAGGACGACGAGTCAGCGTGGGCCCGCTTCGTCGACCAATCCGAGAACGCCATCTCGCGCGAACACACGACCTGGCGTGCGAAGCGGGCTTAGCGCGGACAGTCCTTTGGTCAGCTGCGCTTGGCGATCCACATCGTGTGCTCGCGGGAGATTGCACTTTCCGCTTCCCTGACACGTCCCGGAAAGGTCTTCTCGTCTGACGTCTCGGCGAGTGTGAGGATTGAGTCGAGCTCATGGGCCGCGAACCCGTACCTCCGGCCCAGCTCGTCGTGGCTGTGCAGCTGGCTCAAAGCGGTCGCAGCTGCAGCTATTGAGGTAAGCACCCCGATCAGGTTCAGGGGGGATGGCGCGGCAATCCTGAAGATCGCCCATGTCAGCGCGAGCAACTCTGCCAGCAAGCCGCCGGCGAAGTACAGGCCCGCTCGCCGCTGGTGATACGTGGCGCGGTCGCTGTACCAGGCGATTTGATCCGAGAGACGGTTTGAGATGTATGTCGCGCGGCGCGCGTCGAATGGCTCGGTGCGGACATGACGCATCGATTGCGTGATCTGACCGGTGCCAGGCTGCACGCCGCCGATCGACAAGTCACTGCGTGCCTCCAGAATGTCATCGAGGTCGGCGATGAACCGGGCATCTGCCTGCGCGTCGGGGCCGGTGAACGGTTCCGTCCGCATCATGTAGCGCCAGCTGTTTCCCTTGATCGACTCGGCGACGGCCCGCCCGTCGAACCAGGTCCGGTTGGGCCGGCGAGATCGGTTTACCCACCGCATGGTGGCGCCGGTGCCCAGGGTCACCGCCGAGATGACTGCTGTAGTCTGCCGCCACGCCGTAGAGCCAAACGAGCTAAGGGCACCGGCCAACGCTCCAGCGATGATTAGAGCGACATCCGCCCGGATCAGGCTCACGTACCAACGCTGGCCAGAGTTCGAAGCGTTTTCGGCGGCCTGGACCAGCGCTGGATACTGGATGGTGTCGGTGGGCAGCGCGGCAGGCGTTGTTGCCATCTCGATCGAGCGATTGTAGGCCCGACACGCGGCATGACTACGCCGGCGTTTATTACTGCGCGAGGACCAATCTCGCCACAGGGAGATCGGCTGGCGAGCCTCCGGTGTCGCGGACGCCCCTATGTCGCGTGTGGACTCGTCTGAACGCTCCGACTACGCCTTGCTGAAGCGCCGGATTCGCCACGCTGGCCTGCTCCGGAAGCAGCCGTGGTACTACGCGTTGTGCATCTCGGCAAATCTTTCGATACTCGGCCTGTGCCTGGTGCTGCTGGTTCTCGTCCGGAACAATCCATGGCTTGGACCTTGGGCTGCGCTGCTCGTGGTCACGCTGCACAAGGCGAGCACCGGAATTTACATGGCCACGGTTTTCGGTCCCAACGACAAAGGGATGCCCCAGATTGACGGAACGACTCGGCTCGACTTCCTGCGAAAGCAGGTGCTGACCGCGCGCAACCTCCGTTCCGGCGTCGCCACGGACCTCTGGTATGGCTCCCTCAACTACCAGATCGAGCACCATCTGTTTCGATCCGCGTAACAGCCTCCGCGCCGCGCACCAGATCGTCCGGGAATTCTGCGGCGACGTCGGCGTGCCCTGTTACTAGACTTCGATGGTTCAGTCGTTCCGGGAGCTTCTCGCCTTCCTGCACGAAATCGGCAGGCACCTACGGGAGGCCAGCGCCTAGCCTCCGAGTGAGGCGGGGATGGATGGGAATCGAACCCACCCAGGACGCCTCAACAGCGCCCCGCAAACGGTTTTGAAGACCGCGGGTCCGGCGTCCACCAACGTGCGCAGAAGTCCATTCACGATCCTAACCAGCAAGCTAGATTCCATGGCCATCCGCAGCTGTGCGCCAGCGTGTGCGAAGTTGGCTGTCATCTTGGCTGTCATTAGCGTCACACCTCTACGCGGCTTGACACGCTAACTGACACCTTGATGAAGCGCCGTATTGACGCCGCCTGTTTACGACTGGCCCTGAGTTCAACTGACGGGCGCAGTGACCTAGGTGGAAAGTCAGAATCCAATTTCTTTGGGCAGCCTGACCCCCTTCGACCGATTCCGCCCGTAGGACAAGTTGAGATGGATCCAGATCTCGGTCTAGAGCAGGCGCAATCTGCCGTCAGCTGCCATTCCGGTCTTTGTCGGCGTGAACGCGCATAGTGCGCCCCAGGTGGAAGTTCGAGCTGAACAGGCTCTTATCGCCCGCGCCAAATCCGGCGACCAGGCCGCGTTCGAGAGCCTGCTCGAGCCAACCGTGCGGGCCGCCACACGTCTTGCGTTCGCGATGATCCGCGATCGCTCCGAGGCAGAGGACGTCTTTCAGGAGGCAGCGCTGCGGGCCTGGCGCAAGCTGCCGAACCTTCGCGACGGAAAGCCGTTTCAACCGTGGTTCATCGGCATCGTCGCGAACCAATGTCGCGATGTACGCAGAAGCCGATGGTCGAGGTTGGTTCGGCTCCCGAACGTGGAGAAGTCGCGAAGTGGCGACGAGACTACTTGGCTGGAGGCCGAGGACCTTCGGCGGGCGATTGCTGAACTGCCCCATGACCAGCGGGTCACGGTACTTCTGCATTTTCATCTTGACATGCCGCTGAGCGAGGTTGCTGCGGCTCAAGGGATCTCCGTCGCTGGCGTCAAGATGCGGATCAAACGCGCACTAAGGCGACTGCGACCGGCGCTTGGAGTTGGGGAGGTACCGGTTAGTGGCTGAGGAACTTCTTCGACGCAATCTCGAGCGGGCATTTGACCCTGGGCCAGACTTTCCGAGTCGTTTGCTCCTCTCCAAAACGATGGCGCTGGTGGGCTCGGTCGGTCAAGAACGACGTCGGCGCGGCAAATTCGGCATCTCGCTTACTCCGGCGACATGGCGGCTTGTGGCGGCAGCGCTCGTCGTCCTCGTGATCATTGGCGCCGTCGGCGTGTTTCTGTCGACGCACGGAGTCGTTAGGTCGAGCATCCCCGCCTACCCAGGACCGACTCGGGTGGCACAGCCGGCACCGTTTCACTTCGAGGTTTGTCGAACGACCTGTGATGTTCCAAGCCAGCCGGCACTGCAACCGCAGCCCCCGATAACGGCCCCATGTGTGATCGACGGTTCGAACTCGTGCCTGGTTGGACCGCCATTCTTTGCAAGCTCGACCATCGGCTGGGTCTTCACTGACTTACCCAGCGGACGGTCGATCCTTTATCGGACGGATGATGGCGCCCAGCACTGGCGGCCTGCGTTGAGCTGGAGCGGCGCAAAGGGCGAGATCGTCAAGTCAAGTGCCGACGGCCAGGAGGTGCTCGTAGCTGTTGGATATGACACGTCCAGCGCCACGATCTTTCACAGCTCTGACGGTGGAACGCGTTGGGATGCGCGAGGGTTTCCCGCGACCACTGGACTGCCTTGGGTCGGATTCGTCAGTGTCCGGGAAGGCTGGATATATTCCGGTTTCGATCTACTCCACACGATTGACGGCGGCGCCACTTGGACGCGAACTGGCCGACTTGATACGGACCCGCAAGGAGGAGGGAATCTTCTCTTCATGCCCGCCGCGTTCGGGGTCTTCACGTCGACCGGGACCACCTACCTGACGCACGACCTCGGGGTGACGTGGCTAAAGCTGAACCTCGCCCGACCGCAAGGTTTGCGTTCGAGTGCGGAGTTCTTCAATCTCGAGACCACCTTCTTCAGCACTCACGATGGCGTGCTCGCAGACTACAACTGCAGTGTCTCGGCCTGCACCTCCGCGAATCTCAACTACGTTTACGCAACCTCGGATGGCGGCAATCATTGGTCCCAGCCGGTGCAATTACCGGCCAACGTGGAAAGGGTCATCTTCATCGACTCCACTCATTGGTTCGGGCTCGCCGCTTTCGATCCGTCGGTAGACCATGGCCCGATCAACAGACTGATGCGCACGGCCGACGGAGGCCGCCATTGGGAGACGCTGGTCACGGCGAGCGCCGGGGGCTCATTGCCGGGTTGGGACCTCTTCTCCCCGATAGATTTCACCGATCCCTTGCATGGCTGGGCCACCACAACTGGCAGTAACGGCCCCGGTGTTTCTTCGCTACGCGTCACGCGCGATGGCGGCGCGACCTGGACCGATCGATCACTGCCTGCAGTACCCGGCGCGTGAGTTAGCGATTCTGCTGTAGCTGTCGTCTTGGCTGTCATAGCCAGGAAAACTGGCGGGGATGGATGGGAATCGAACCCACCCAGGACGCCTCAGCAGCGCCCCGCAAACGGTTTTGAAGACCGCGGGGCTGCCATCCGCAGGCGTCCGTAGAGATCCGCTGCTATTCGATCGCGCGCCTTCAGATTCCAGGACCGTGCGCCTATGTCCGCCGGCGTCCTTCAAGTTGGCTGTCATCTTGGCTGTCAGCGACCACATAGACACGGGACTCTTAATCCCAAGGTTCAGGGTTCGATTCCCTGCGCGAGCACCATATTTGTGTCAGGAGATGCCCCTGCGCGACAGGACGTGCCATTTGATGCGGACCGCTGTCATCAATTGAGGGGCGAGCTGTACACGACAAACGACTTCCTTCATGCCCAGAACGCGCTACAACGCGTCAAAATGCCGACTATAGCGACCCACTAGTTCGCGCCTGGAAACTACCGCACGCTTGATTCGACGAAGGTCTCGGCAAAAGAACTCGAGCGCCTCAGCTGCCGATCTCGAGGATCTCCTCAGTACTGAAGTCGCCGATCGCGACGTCGTCCGCGAAGGTTGACCAGAAGCGGTCCGGCTCCAATGCCGGCGGGTCGACCGGCTGAAGCAATCGCACCAGGACTTTCGCAACTTCGTTCCGCTCTTCGAGTTCGGCCGCCCTCGAGTAATACGGGAATCGGGCGATGGCAACCCGGACGCATTCGACGAACGTCGCGAGCGACGAATTGACGAATCCGGGAGTTGGTTGGCTGAGCCTCTGAATATTGACGTTTCCTGGCGCCCGTTCCTTAGCTAACACGTCAACCACGGCGCCGGTCGCCGGGTCAATCGCTATCCGGTAGAAGGGGCCACTCAGGCCGAATCCGACGAGTGGGCCGGCCTCGTGATACGTCAGAACGCGCAGCCTGGTGTCCCGCCGATACTTCGGACCAGTCTCTGGCACGCCAGTCGTGAAGAGTTCATTGGGAAGCGGTTCAGGTAGACCCGCGGTTTGCGGGAAGGCGCTCAACCGGAAAACCGGCTGTCCGTTCACGACCGCTGCCGGGACGAGAACCACGATGTCCGGTGCATCTCATTGCCAATTGTCCAAATCGGAAGACTCTTGGATCCTCGTTCAGGCATCTGACAGCTTATTTGACAGCTTACTCAGGGCAGTCTGTGACACGCCAGGACGCTCTGTGGCACAAGCGCGTCCGACGGCGAATACGCGAGGCACGTCCTGACAACTCCTGACGCTTCCTGGCAAGGAAGGTCAATCTCCTCTTAATCCCAAGGTTCAGGGTTCGACTCCCTGCGCGAGCACCATCATGTTGTGTCCCACAGCGTCAGGACGTGCCTCTGGTGTACCTGACGTGTCAACTGGTAGTGGGCAGCATCTGCGCCGTCGCCTGTTGACAGCTTATTTGACAGCTTACAGATCGGGAAATAAGCCCCCGAACTGTCGTCACCGGGGCCTGGTTTGAACTCAGCTGGTGTTTTCTTACCGACTCAAACCCCTTTGCAGAAAGACCAACAATCCCCTGCCTCGCTTAGCTAACGTGGTTGCGTTAGCTGACTCTTTGCGGGCGCACAATCATCTAATCGCTGCTCGCAGCCACGTTTTGGTTTGGGCCCATACATCGCGCTTGAGCCCGCTAATTGCGGTGTCGGCCATGGCAATCGGATGCGCGAGCGTCGCTATGCTGTCCCCTATCGAGTAGCAACGTTGAGCGTCTGACGCGATCTAGCCGGAGGAAAGCAATGGTCGGGGCAGTAGCCGGATCTTCCGGACCAGCACGGTGGCGCGTGGTCGTATTCAGGGTAGTTGCGGGCCTGCTCGGAATCTTGCAGCTGACCGCCGGCCAGTTGGCCGTGTCGCCTTGGGGGCCAGTGGCCCTTGCAAACCCAAGCCTCGAGCATCATCCGGACCTCCACCGCTGGGCGAATGCGCTCGCAGGCGGTCCGGACGTTACGACCGCGCTCGTGCTTTTGTACCTCGCCTGGCGCCCGCTCGGCAAACCGTTGATTCTGCAGTGGTTTGTGCTGGCTCTAATCGTCTTCTTCCTCGCGAACGTTTTCTTTCTACCGGGCAGCACAGTGTTCCTCACGATCATCTTCGTGCCGGTACTCATTGCCTATCCGGAACCACGCAAATTGCTGACGCCGCCTTGGCGAGGGACACCTAGTTGGCCTCTGCTGTGTCTGGCATTTGTACTCGCTGCCTTCCTTATCCCCGATGCCTGGCGCGCGCTCCAGGCCCAGCTTCGCGGGGCGGATGAGCTCCGGAATTACGACTGGCCAAGCAATGTCGAGCACTTGATCAACCTCTGTTTGGTTGCTCTGCTGGCGGCCTCGCGAAGACCAGGTTGGAACGTGCTCGCTCTTAAAGTGATTGCTGACCTCCTATATCTCGGTGTGGCGGCAATCTCCGTGCCAAATGCTCCTGGAAGTTGGGGTACCAACGGCGGCGCGATCGCTGTCGTGGGCGGTCTGGCCTTCCTCGGCGCGACCGCCTACGAGTGGCGCCGGGAGTCGCGACCAGCCCTCGCCCGTGGTCCGACGACCTAGCTCACAGGGCGGCCGCCGGCAGAACTGAACGGCTGACAGCTTATTTGACAGCTTACCCGGGGCAGTCTGTGACACGCCAGGACGCTCTGTGGCACGAACGCGTCAGACCGCCGAGTACGTGAGTCACGCCCTGGCACGCCCTGACACGTCCAGGCAAGGAAGGTCAATCTCCTCTTAATCCCAAGGTTCAGGGTTCGATTCCCTGCGCGAGCACCAACCTGTTGTGTCTCAGAGCGTCAGGAAGCGTCTGTGGTGTACCTGACGTGCCAAGTGCTGGTCGGCAGAACGCGCCCAGTTATGCGTTGACAGCTTACTTGACAGCTTATAGATCGGGAACAAGCAGCGAAACTGTCGTCACCGGGGCCTCGTTTGAACTCAGCTAGTGCTTTCTTGCCGACTAGAACCACCTTTTAGAAAGACCAACAATCCCCTGCCTCACCGCTAGACGCGCAGCGTGACGCCCTGAGCGATGCCTGATCGACTCACAGTGGCTCGGTCGCTTGCAAGACAGTCTTTATCGGTACCGTTTGACGGCCCTTGACAAATGAATTAACATCCGTCCGCTGGTGTCGGCGTTAAGCAGACGGGGGGTGTTAGCTAGCTGTGAGAGCCAAGGGTCTTTCTCTCGTTGTGGTTTCGCTCGTAGCCGCCTTCGGCATGGTTCTTGCTGTGCCGGCCAGTGCTGCCTCTCCAAAGCATCCACCGCTCCCGCCCCCCCCTCCCATGACCGGGGATGCGCCAGGCGTAGCACCAGCAGCCTCTGTGCTGCTACAAGGGGGCGGCGCCGGTCTACCCTTCATCAACTGCATTCTGGCGGCCGATTCTGTGCACGGCTCCCACCATGTGAACGGCACGATGAACGTGACAGCGCGGGTGGGCTGCAACCTCGCGGTGCCCTGGCTCTGCATCGAGGCTTGGATTTGGAGCAACAACCGCCAGCAGTACATTTCTGATTCCGGTTGTGTTGTGTTCTGGCCGAACAAGACCGGTGGTACCACCAACGCTCCCGCCCCTTTTTGCGAGACTGGGTGGTACATCGGCCTTGGCTACGCTGACGTGATCTATCCCATTAACTACATACCCCAGGAGCGCACCCTGTACGTATGGAGCACCAACGGGTGGACGTATATAACTAAAGGCATAGATTGCTGAACGCGCGGACCTCGCTGGGTCGATGGACTTGGCGAGGTCCGTTCTTCGGTTAGAGTGGACGGCAACCTCTCGTGGCATCGAGTGACCTAGCACACAATCTTGTGCGGCGCAGGGTCGATGAATTCGATCAGGATCCCTATCTAGCCGGTCGACTCGATCCCAACCGACAGTTGGATCACTTCATCCAAGTGATTCTCTCCTTCAGCAATGGATCAGTGCGCCGGGATCGCGGCATTCTTGATCCCCCCGTCATCGATCCCACGCACAGCGACGCAATCGTAGGCACGTGCCGGCTCATCGCCGACATTGCGAAGAACGACAGTTCGCTCGTGAAGGGGCCACTTCGCCTCGCTAGTCAACACTGGATCCGAACGAATCTCAGGCCAACACCGGGGGGGATAGTGCCGCCCCTGGCGGAAACAGAGTTCGTCAGACCTGATCAAGTGTTCAGCCCCGTCCATAGCCCAAAACCATTCGGAGTTGGCCTGTTCACTTCTACGGCCACGAGCGGTGGCAAGAGCATGTGGAGGTCCTATCTCGACATGTTTCCAACTTCCATACTGAACCCACTCCCGTGGCATACATGGAAGGTCGAAGTGGACACCAAAGCCGTCTCGATCCTTGAGGTGACGACTGCGAGTGAGTGGGCGGCCTTCGTCGACAAATACGCCCAACATCATTCTGGGTTGATCTACCCCGAGTGGCCCCTAGTTGCACAAGACTACGACGCAGTTCATCTAACGCTGCGTGCGATAGCTGCGATACAGGGTATCGCATTCCGAACACGTCAGGGCATAACGGCACCAGCGTTCTGGGATGTCGAGCAGACACTCTGGCTGAGGTGGGGGTTTTCGTCGGTTTCCCTGGTGGATGTCGTTAACGAACAGCTGCGAGGCCAACCGAGAAAAGACGATGACGGATTCGCCCGCTAATCCCGCCGAGTTGGCGACGACGTGGTCGACTCCCGAGTCAACGGAATAGAGAGTTCGAAATCGGTGACGACGGCCGAGGATTCGATCTCGCCACGCCCAGTCGAGGCTCTGGGCTCCAAAACATCCGGGACCGAATCGATGCCCTCGAGGGAACCCTTCAGATTCACAGTGGAGGCGAAGGCACCCGCATCGAGGGCTCCATTCCCATAGCGGTTCACGACTAGTGGGGCGCCCTCAGCTCGCGGCCTGACAGCTTATTTGACAGCGTAGCCGGGTCAGTCTGTGACACGTCGGGACGCTCTGTGACACAAACGCGTCAGACCCCCGAATACATTAGACACGTCCAGGCATCCCCTGGCACGTCCAGACACAGAAGGTCAATCTCCTCTTAATCCCAAAGGTTCAAGGTTCGACGCCCTGGGCAGCACAATCATGGTGTGGGTTGATAGATACAGGGTCGCGCCGTGTCCCGATCCTCCCCTGAGAGGCGGGTTCTGAGGTGCTGGCCGCCTTCGGAGCCAACCCCGGTACAATCCATGCCTGCATTAGGAGTGGTCTGGTTTCCACCGGACCCGGCAACCTGGCCCGGACAGCCAAGGTGCCTCCCGACTTCCGGGGATGCGGTTCCTAAGGAGGAGCAACCAAATGTCCAGAATCATCGTTGGAGCTCGCCGCACTAGTTGCTCTTCGCGGCCAATTGCATCGGTTCATATCTGCGGGAAATCGATATGAGCGCTCCCGAGGTGGTCTACGACGGTGACCGTTTCGTGGTTGTCAACCCGGACTCGGAATACTGCGGCTTCTACGGCGAATTGTGGTACCTCGACTCTGACGGCAGGATCGGAGTTCGGCTAGACCCCGACCCCATGAGATCTCAGTGGGAGATTGCATTCCGCCCGGATGAACTGGAGCTTGTATCGCGAGCGGCAGAGCCAGAGCCAGAGTTCTCCTCAGACATCTGTGAATCCTGTGAGGGTCCTGGTGAACCGCGACCTGGGTTCGACATGAACCCGGCGGTCGTATCAGTCCTCTGTGATGCCTGTTACGAGGCCCTAGGCAAAATCCCGTGATCCGCAAGGTGTGCGCTCGCTGCGGCCGTGTGTTTATGGCGCAACCCGGCACGGAGCCGCAACTGCGACGGGCGGTCTACTGCAATCACGGTTGTCAGAGGGCAACTGAAGGGCGAGCGAGTATCTACAGCTTCGCGACGGGGGAAGGTATCCCGCTGCCCGGCGTAGCCAATCTAAGGCGGGAGCACTGGTGCTCTTGGGATCGGGGCGGCTCGAACGAGTGTCGACGGCGCAAAGATCTGGTGGCCGCAGTCGACGAGCATGGTGTGGTGCTCAGGACCGTGCAGGGCTGGTCGCGCTCGTATTGCCCAGCCCATCTAGAAGCTGGGACGCTTGAGATGAGGGAGCGGGCCGCGCGTGCCCTGAAGGCAGCGGTCAAGTCCCAGCCGACCGTGGTTGACCGATTCGTGTATTTCACAACCGACCTGCCGAACGAGATCGCCCGTGGGCTGGGTCCCTACGGGGGCGCGCCGATGTCAGCTGAATACCGCACGATGGGTCGATGGTACCTGTGGCTGTTCTTTTATGGGCCGATCATCTTCATAGGTTTCCTAGCCTTGAAACAGCATTTCTTCGGGCCGTAAGCCTCTAACGAGCTCCTGCCACCATTCGGCCGAACGGGCGAAGAGTCATGGTCAGTGCGACTCAAATCAGTTCGAGGGGGGGAATACCGTCAGTGGGTGGCCCCAGACAGCAGGTTGAGCGACCGCGTACCCGTAACCGTGGACGTTTCGCCGATCTAGGCAGACACTCAAAGCGATGGGTGACGAACCGACGGAGGAGGGGTTGGCAGCCCTTCCGGCATTCGAGATCGACTCTGAGAGGCCGTCGATCCGCCATCGTCCACAGTCCTCCATAACCAGATTCACAGAGGTTGGCTGTGATGTTGGCTGTCGTAAGACCGCTGCAATCGGTTTGAGCGTAAGACGGCTGTAGTGTCCCTACCTTGACCTATGAGCGAGCGAATGCCGCGGCGAACGCGACCATCGCCGACGGGTCCCTCGCATCTGTGCGAATTTTGATCTAGCATCCGCGCAGAACAACCGTTGGGTTCGGTGGTGGGAATCGAGAACGGGAGCGTGACGCTGCTGCGGCGCACATAGACGTTCTACTTCGCGGCTTTGGAAGTCACGATGCCGGAGCATGCAGGTGGAAGGCTGGTGTCTGCGGGGCGTTCGACCCTGGCAACACTATAACTTGCGAATTTCAGGAGAACCCATATGACCCGATGCAGTACATGGCGCTGTTTGAAAGGACGGGTCAAGGGGTCGTTGGCCAGTGGTTTCTGAGAATGTTCGCCGGAGAACCTGACCTCGGGACCCTATGGCATTTGGTTAGCAATCAGCAGGCAACCCTGTTGGACCCCTCGAGCAAGTCACCGAGGGTAACCTGGTCCCCGAGCTTCAAGAACCCCCAGGGCTTTCAGCTATGGCGGGACGGAGCCAGCGCTATCGGACTTCTGAGCGACTGGGAGGGAGGCAGGGTACCGTTTGCTCAGTTCCTTCTCTTTCGCTAAGCAGGAAACGGTCGACTGCCTATTCCGGAAACCGATTTAGATTCAAGGCTATGAGTCAGTTCTTCCGGGAGAACTGCCGTTCCAACGCCATTAGGTGTGGGTGAGTATCGATAGCAAGCAGTTATCGAGAGCAACGACTTGGCAGGTTGGGTGCGGGAAACCGTCCAGTCCACTTTGTCATCAGCTCCGTCGCATCGATACCTCGGCAACGACCCTGGCTAGATCACTCCACAGCGGGTCGAGCGCCGTGCGACTTGAGCACGAGCGAGCCTCATCGATTGAGTCGTGTGTGTGGCCGTCGCACAGCCTTCCGTCGGGGTATCGGCGCAAGAAGTAGGCCTGTTCATGCTCAACGACCCCCGCGTCAGCATCACGTTCGAGAACAACAACGTTTGGTTGATTCACCGGCGTCAGGTAGACATACCTAACCTCAACAACGCCGCCATGGTCGATCTCATGAGACGGCATACGGCGAATCGTAGCCTTGGCGCAAAGGCTGCCGATAGGGTTGCATTATCGGGAGCACGGGTCGCTCTGCACGGGACCCGGACCAGCCCTGAGATATTGGGGACGTGGCTGTTATCCCCCGATGGACATAACCACCCAAGGATTACGCCGCCAAGCGCCTCGACTGGATGGTAGGGACCGCAGCCGACGCGGCTTTCGGACGCTGCCTGGAGGGTTCCAGGACATGACGTGGGAGCGGCTCTCAATACGTGCAGCGGTACGCTTCTGCGCCAATGGATCCGAGCACCGCGGCTGCATGGCGGGACCTCTACATCGGGATGGTCGGTGCCGGCGCATCACTGACCGGCCTGACCTTTGTCGCGATTGCGCTGGACCCGCACCAGATCGAGCGCACACCGCTGCTCCGTTTGCGGGCTGCCAGCGCGCTGTGGTGCTTTGTGAGTGTGATGTTCATCGGGCTCGCGGTCCTGACGCCCAGGCCCTTCACCTCGGTGGCATCGGTGGCCGTGGGTGCGGGCGGGATTTCGGGAGCTGTCCTCCTTTCCGCGCGAACGATCCGTCGGCGCATCTTCCGGCAGCCGCATCCAGGCGCCACCGTGTTCCGTGCCGCCGGGAACATCTTCGGGTTCCTCCTTGCCGGTGTTGGCGGCCTTTCGCTGATCGATGTCGAGCGGGGCTGGGTGTTTGCCACGCTGGCGCTGGCGTGCGTGATCATGCTGTCGAGCGGCATCTTCGCGAGCTGGCTCCTGGTCCTGCAGATCGGGGTGCCGTCAAGCGAAAAGCCATGAGCCCGGGGCTCTGCTAGCCCTGGCGCCACCCTTTAGGTAGTTACCGCTAAGCGGCAGTTATCAACAGCAACCGCAGCCGACCGACACCATGGGGGTAAGTTCAGGCTTGTCGAAGCCAGGCCGCTGGATCCCGGAATCGTTGGGCTCCGCTATCGATCGCTGGGCTAGCGGGGTCGGCCTGAACTCGTAACCGGTGCACCGGACTGGCGTTCGAGTTGGTGATGAGAAGCCCGGGAAACGGAGGGAGACTCTCCGTCCTGTTGGTGGCGGTCGCGGCGCTGATTGCTTCCTGCACGGGTCAGGGAACCCAGGCCGCGAGCTCACCTTCACCCAGCGTGACCCCCACTGTCACGGCAGCCGCGCTGAAGTGCCGCGTGCCGATCTCGGACTCCGTGCCGGGCACGTCCGGCTTCATCACCTTCCCGGGCGGCGCCTTCACAGTGGACCCGACCAGCAACCCAAGACTGCCCGGTTACAGCGACAACTCCTACGTCAACGGCTACACCTACGACTTCAAGTTGGCTCGCTGGCTGCCCGCGTCGTATCGGGCGGTCTCCGGGGACGGTTCGACGTATGCGTACTTCAGCACGGCCATGCATCTGGTCAGCATCGAATCCGGCAGCGATCGCACTCTCGGCGCTCCTCCTGGATGGAGCACAGCCATGATGGAACCTCCCGCCATCCTTGCGCTGACTGCTGAGGGTGTGTACGCGCACGCCGGCCTGCCTGGCCTCTGGTTGATCGGCACCGCGGGCATGACGCAGGTGACGAAAGAGGGTTACTGGGACGCAGTGTCCGGCGACGCGGCATGGGGAAGGGCGACGAACATTTATCCCGCCGAGGGATCTGTCTACTCGATATTGCGCCTGGACCTGAAGACCGGAGTCGCGGTGCCATGGTTCACGAAAGCAGGGGTGCAGCAGGTTGTTGGAGCTGACGTGCACGGCAACCCGGTCGTGATGGGGACACCCAGGACAGGAACAGGCGACTCTGACCTCGAGCTCTGGGTCGTGACGGGACGCGACCAGGGGACGCGGATCTTCTCGGCCCATTCAGTTGTCCAGGGACAATTGGTCATGGGCCTGGTCACTCCGGCGATCGGCGACTCACACGGCATCTGGTTCCAGGCAGGCCCATCGCTTTATCTCTACAGCGCGCAGTCCGGGGTCCAGAAGATGGCCGACGGGCGGGCAGGCCTCGCCGGGGGTTGCGGCTAGAGGTCCAGCGGATCGGACCGCCTAGCCACCCGCGCGGGGTTGCATCGAGGGCCGGTCTACAAATACGCGACCTTCCAGACGCACCAGCGGGACTTCTCGGTCCGCAGCATTTACCTGCAGACGGATGTCTACCCCAAGGCCGAGTTGGTTTCAGAATTGGTCAGGGCCCGGATTTGAACCCGGGGCCTCACGGCCCAAAATCTGCGTGGTCGGGTGCTCTCCCTAGGATGGAAACTATTGGTCTTTTTCACGCGGACGAACGCGCACGGGAACCACTTTTCCCTTCGTCCATGAGGTTTCCGACCGCATCATCGATCTTGCGAGCGGACGGTTCCACCGCCTGCTGTAGTCTGCGCCCGACCCCAGTCAGCTCTTCGCCGTGCTCCCTGCCGGCAACTTCCTCACTCTTCAGAGAATTGCCGATCAGCATGAAAGTGGGTGCCCAGAGTCCAACGAAGATACCCAGCCGTTCGGCGTTGGGGGCATCCTCGTCGTTGCGCCAGGCCCAGGCAACGATGCTTCCAGCAATGGAGGCTAGAGCGGCGACATAAGCGGCGTCGCTTGGGATGCCGAAGCGGTGAAGCCATTTCGTGATCATTTTGCCTCTCCTTTTGAATCCGATTCTATTGCCGCCTAATCGGGGGTCAGCCTGTGGTGACGCGAGTCGCCATCGAGCTGCCCGGCTGGGTCTTGCTTACGATCACGACGACGACGACCGCGATGCCGACCACGACGTGAGGTAGCCAAGCGTTCGGCTCCTTGTTGCTAAAGCCAAACAAGAACGGGGACAACGCTAGAAAGAGCGCGGCTAGAAAGTCGATCACCAGGTGGTAAGGCATGCTAATCAGCTTGACTACGCCCCATTCGTATCGCGTGAGGAGGCTATAGACAATCAGCACCACGCCCAGCACCCGCGGAATGAGGACAGCAGTGCCCCCGACGTCAGCGAACTGAAAAATGGTTGGCGCCAGGATGAGCGCGAGGCCGA
>JGI12635J15846_10001167_pt1 | contig 23005 bp, 15 predicted proteins | sample BlaSpr_A8_OM2_M2_FD_15846 | JGI IMG/M metagenome (IMG submission 15846) | reverse complement strand
TGCGGCCGCCAGACGGTCGGCCGCTGATAGCGTCCACCCTGGCGCTGCGTTGCCGTCGGCAGGCCGAGGGCCGGAGCATCGTGCGAGGTTCTGCCCGAAGGTGTAACGCNGCTCGTGCCCCCCGTCCTGAAGCCGCCAAGGCCAGCGCTGGTACCTCGCGTCTCCGCCTTATCGCGCGATGGTCGGCCACGTGATGGTTTCTCGCGGACCGTGCGTTCCCGTGCCGTGAGCCACTCGGGTTTCAGGCCCAGGCCGAACGCGCCATTTGCCCAGTTCAGGGTTTCGCGCCATTGGAATCCGCAGAGCCACGGCAAGCTGATCAGGAAAACGACGGCCGCGCCGGCGCCCACACTCAGCGCGCCCGTCGTGCCAATCACCCCGGCGTGTCCGCCCAAGCCGGTGAGCAGCGCGTGGCCGACATGGTCGACGCCGGCGGCGAATGCAAACGAATGAAACAGCGCGGCTTCAAGCGTGCAACTCGCGAGGAGCACGCAGAAGAAGCCGAGCCAAAGCCGGATCGTGCCGGGGCCGCGCAGGCCGCCGCCGTTCGGCAGAACGGACTTGACGATGCGCCAGAGAAGGGGAATGAACCAGACGGCCGAAGCACCGAACCAGCCGAAAACTACCGTGTGCATGCAAGGAACCAGGAATGATGTAAGCGATGTGAGCAGCGAACCCAGGCTCAGACAAAGATGAATCGATACCGCCGAGTTTAACCGCCATGAACGCGGCGATGGAGGGCAGTAGTCAAGCGATCAGGCAATCGGTCAGGGGCAACAATTTGCGCATTGAGCCGATGCGGGCCGGGTCAGGCGGGCGTCGAAGATTTCGTTTCGAAGGTGAACGCCCAACGCTCACCGCCGATGCCGAATACCCATACGTCAAACCGTCCGTCAAACCCTGAAACGGCCGCTCGAACCCAACGACCGCCCCTAAACCCGCATCCCGCCCCCCAAAACTTCACCCTTCCTTCAAACCAACCTTTATCGACCTCAAGGCTGCGCGCGTTGTGTGAACGTCATCACATCGCCGTACTTGAGCGTGATCTGCAATTGTCGCGGCGGTTGCATTTGCACGCCGGTTTTCTCGATATCAGCCAGGCCCTGCAAGAACGGTTGTTCGAGCGTGCTTCCCGGTCCCGGCGCGCACGCCATTCGCGTGCTCGCGAGTGGCCCGAACGAGAGCTTGCCGCCGCTCAGATCGTAGGTGCCCGCGAAACGGTTGCATCCGGAAAAGCCATTCGTTTTGCGCTGGCCGCCTTGCGTCGAAAAATTCAGGGTGATCGGTTCGCCGCCGGCGCCCGAAGTCGCCCCCGAATTAGCCGGAACCGGACGCGTTTTGCCGTCGGCGTTAGCCCAACTGGTGAGTTGCCATTGGGTGTCGTCGAGAAGCTGGGTCGCGGCGGGATTGTACGGATCGGTCGGCGGCGCGGCGCTGTCCGGGTGCGTCGGCATCGCGCAACCTGCAAGCACACTGCCGAAAGCAATAGTCATGATCGAAACCATGGCGGCAAATGACGGCCTGGAACGCGGGAGCGCAGCATGGACCCGGCTGCGCGCCGAAACACGCGCAGGTTGCGAACGGGAAGGCTGCATCGACATGGAATTTCCTCAGGCTGGCAAAACCGTAAGGGTATCGCACTCGTCCTAAGATTGACCAAGGCAGATTGCGGCGAAGGCATTGCAACATGTAAAGAAAAGTTAACCGCAGCGGCCGTTCGACGACGCGCAAACGGCCCCGCGCATGTCCGTGCACGAGTCGACGGACGACCGCGCCGCCATACCCGGCGTTCCAGCCAGCGCCCGGAAACCCCTCGCAGATCATCTCCGGTCAAGGGTCCGCGTGTTAACATCGCGGGCTTATCAGGCCTCTTTTTCTGGAGCATCCATGCAGAGCGCAAAGTCCCCTGCGTCCGCCCTTTCTTCCCTTCAATCCGGCACGATCGGCACGCCGCTCACCCCCGGCGCGACGCGCGTCATGCTGCTCGGCGCGGGCGAACTCGGCAAGGAAGTGATCATCGCGTTGCAGCGGCTCGGCGTGGAGACGATCGCGGTCGACCGTTACGCCGATGCCCCCGGCCATCAGGTCGCGCATCGCTCGCACGTAATCGACATGACCGACGGCGCGGCGTTGCGCGCGTTGATCGAAGCTGAACGGCCGCATTTGATCGTGCCGGAGATCGAGGCTATTGCAACTGACACCCTTGCTGAAATCGAAGCCGATCAGCTCGCCGTCGTGATCCCGACCGCGCGCGCGACGCAACTCACGATGAACCGCGAAGGCATCCGCCGCCTCGCTGCCGAAACGCTCGGCCTACCGACGTCGCCTTATGCCTTCGCCGAGTCGCTGGACGAGATGAAGGCCGCGATCGGCAAGATCGGTTTCCCCTGCGTGGTGAAGCCGGTGATGTCGTCTTCGGGGAAGGGGCAGTCGGTGCTCAAGAGCGCCGCCGATATCGACCCCGCCTGGCAGCACGCCATGGCCGGCGGGCGCGTCAATCACGGGCGTGTGATCGTGGAAGGATTTATCGACTTCGAGTATGAGATCACGCAGCTCACCGTGCGCGCGATCAGCCCGGAAACCGGCGATTTGCAGACGTATTTCTGCGAGCCGATCGGCCACGTCCAGGTGGCGGGTGACTACGTGGAGTCGTGGCAGCCGCAAGCCATGAGCGCCGCGGCTTTGGCGAAATCACGCGATGTAGCGGCAAAAGTCACCACAGCGCTTGGCGGCCGCGGTTTGTTCGGCGTCGAATTGTTCGTGCGTGGCGACGACGTCTGGTTTTCCGAAGTCAGCCCGCGACCGCATGACACCGGTCTAGTCACGCTCGCCACGCAGCGCTTCTCCGAATTCGATCTGCACGCGCGCGCAATCCTCGGCCTTCCCGTCGATACGACCTTGCGTGCGCCGGGTGCATCGGCGGTGATTTACGGCGGACTGGACGAAGCGGGCGTTGCGTTCGAAGGTGTCGCCGACGCGCTCGCCGTCCCGGATTCGGACCTGCGTTTGTTCGGCAAACCCGAAAGTTTTGCGAAGCGCCGCATGGGTGTCGCGCTCGCAACCGGACGCGATACAGACGAAGCGCGGGAACGCGCCAAGTTGGCCGCGTCTAAGGTAAGACCCGTCTCCACTCGATGACGGCAACACGCCTCTCGCGGCGGGCTTTTCGCGGGCGGCACGGAGGTTTCTAGTGAAATGGTGTGCAATGGTCGCGCTGTGCGCGACGTTGGTTGGGTTGGCCGGATGTGGAGTTGCGGCAGCGCCGTGCCGGGTGGCATCGGCGGGATTGAAGATGGTGCCGTTCGTGGGCCATGTGGCGGCCGCACCGACCGATGTGTGCGCCGACGTGATCGATCCATGATGTGTTTTGAGGGCGCCGCTTTTCGGCAGACTGAATTCGGCGCCGCTCCGTGCAACGGGAAATTGGCCGTTGCAAGGCTGATTCACTGAGCAAGAAGTGACAAAAGGATGGAAAGATGAAGGATGCGAAGATGAAAGCGATTTCCGAACGAACGATCAAATCGCTTGGCTTGAAGTTGGGTACGCTGTGTCTGATGTCCATGGCCCATTTGGCTTTCGCTATGCCGCTGACCGTGCCGCAGATTCAGACGGCGACGACCAACACACTGCGCTACAAATGCAGCAGCGGCAATTCGCTGACGGTCCAGTACATGAACACGAAGAACAAGCAGAGTTTTGCGCTGCTGACCGTCGATGGCCGGAAGCTGCTGTTTGTGAACGTGCTCGCGGCATCGGGTGCGAAATACGTCGGCGATCACTACACGTGGTGGACGAAAGGCCCGGAAGGTTCGCTCACCGACGATACCGCCGACCCCAACGCCGCGCCGATGCTTGCCGGCTGCAAGACGGGAGCCTGAAGCGTAGGTCCACTGCATGATGCAAAAAACCCGTTCCGGTTCATATCGGAGCGGGTTTTTCGCATTTGATGCCGGTCGGCATGGGGCATCCCTCCGTCGTCCGAGACATCAAATGGCTATCGGGAGTAAGGTTGTATTCGCGCGCGGAAACCGCGCGCGAATCAACGGACCGGCGGCTGCCGCGCGGCCTTACTTTGCCGCAGCCGATCCATTTCATTTCCGTCTTTTGCACGGCGTCCATCGTGCACGTCGCTACAAGCGAGACCCTCCATGAAAGCATCGGATCTGTTCGTCAAAGCGCTGGAAGCAGAAAAAGTCGAATACGTATTCGGCATTCCAGGCGAAGAAAATCTCGACCTTCTCGAATCTCTGCGCCGCTCAAAAATCAAGCTGGTCCTCACCCGGCACGAACAGGCCGCGGGTTTCATGGCCGCGACTTACGGCCGCCTGACGGGCAAGACCGGCGTGTGTCTGGCAACGCTCGGTCCTGGCGCAACCAATTTCGTGACCGCCGCCGCGTACGCGCAACTCGGCGGCATGCCCATGCTGATGGTCACCGGCCAGAAGCCGATCAAATCGAGCAAGCAGGGCAGCTTTCAGATCGTCGATGTCGTGCGGATGATGGAACCGCTCACCAAATACACGCGTTCGATGGTGTCCATCGGCAACATTCCGGCGTCGGTGCGCGAGGCGTTCCGGCGCGCGGAAGAAGAGCGGCCGGGCGCGGTGCACCTCGAATTGCCCGAAGACGTCGCGCACGAGGAGGGCGACGGCGCGCCGATTCCGAAGAGTTTCAGCCGCCGTCCGGTGGCGGAGGAAAAAGCGGTGGCGCGTGCCGTCGATGCGATCCGCGAGGCGAAATATCCGCTGCTGATGATCGGCGCGGGTGGAAATCGCAAGACCACGACGAAGATGCTGCGCGAATTCGTCGACCAGATCGGCATTCCGTTCTTCACCACGCAGATGGGCAAGGGCGTGATCGATGAATCGCACCCTCTGTGGCTCGGCAACGCCACGCTCTCCGATGGCGACTTCGTGCATCGCGCGATCGATCACGCCGATTGCATCATCAATATCGGCCATGACGTGATCGAGAAACCACCGTTTTTCATGCGCAGCGGAGATGCTGGCGAAAAGACCGTGATCCACGTGAATTTTCTGGGTGCTCAGGTCGATCCGGTGTATTTCCCGCAGATCGAAGTGGTGGGGGACATCGCGAACGCCGTGTGGCAGATGAAGGAATTGTTGAAAGAGCGTGAGCAAAACTGGGATTTTTCGCGCTTCAAGATGATCAAGGAACACTTCGACGCGCAACTCGCGAAGGGCCAGAACGACAACCGGTTTCCGCTATACCCGGTACGTATTGTGAAGGACGTCTACGACACCATGCCGAAGGACGGCATCATTTGCCTCGATAACGGCATGTACAAGATCTGGTTCGCACGCTATTACCGGGCGCACGAACCGAATTCCATCCTTCTGGACAACGCGCTGGCTTCGATGGGAGCTGGCCTGCCATCTGCTATTGCAAGCAAGATCGTGCACCCCGACCGCAACGTCATGGCGGTCTGCGGCGACGGCGGTTTCATGATGAATTCGCAGGAAGTGGAGACGGCCGTGCGGCTCAAGCTCGACCTGGTGATCCTCCTGCTGCGCGACGATGCGTTCGGCATGATCCGCTGGAAACAGGAAAACATGAATTTTCCGGATTACGGCATGACGCTGCAGAACCCTGACTTTGTCGCCTATGCGCAAAGTTACGGGGCGATCGGGCATCGGGTGGAATCGGCGGAGGCGCTCGCGCCTTTGATCCGCGAATGTTTCGCGACGCCGGGTGTGCATCTGATCGACGTGCCTATCGACTATTCGGATAACGAGCGTGTACTGAACCGCGAGATCAAACGGCTCAGCGCGCAACTTTAGACTCATGGAGAGGCTGACATGCTGAAGAAAACCTATCCGTATTACCTGGCAAACGTTGCCGTCGCGGCGAACACGGACCTGGAAGTCACCGATAAATTCAGCGGCGAAGTCGCGACCCGCGTGGCAATGGCGGACGCGAAGGCTATCGACTCCGCTATCGGCCACGCCGTTGCGGCCCAGCGCGCGATGCGCGAATTCAAGCCGTATCAGCGGCAGGCGGTGCTCGATCATTGCGTGAAGCGTTTCCGCGAACGTTTCGATGAACTCGCCGAGGCGCTGTGCATCGAAGCAGGCAAGCCGATCAACGATTCGAAGGGCGAGGTGACGCGGCTCATCGATACCTTCAGGGTCGCGGCGGAGGAGTCGGTGCGTATCGACGGCGGCATGATCAACCTGGAGATTGCGCCGCGCGCGGCTGGTTATCACGGCTATTACAAACGCGTACCGATTGGCCCGTGCTCGTTCATTTCGCCATTCAATTTCCCTCTGAATCTGACCGCGCACAAGGTCGCGCCGGCGATCGCAGCGGGTTGCCCGTTCGTGCTGAAACCCGCGAGCCGCACGCCGGTTGGCGCGCTCATCATGGGCGAGATTCTCGCGGAAACCGATCTGCCGAAAGGTGCGTTTTCGATTCTTCCCGCTCATCGCGACGGCGCGGATCTTTTCACTACCGACGACCGGTTTCGCCTGCTGTCATTCACCGGATCGCCGGCGGTCGGCTGGGAGCTGAAAAAGAAAGCGGGCAAGAAGAAGGTGATTCTTGAACTGGGCGGAAACGCGGCGGCGATTGTGGATCGCGATCAGGCCGACCGGCTCGATTACGTTGTGGACCGGCTGGCGTTTGGTGCGTTTTATCAGTCGGGACAAAGCTGCATTGGCGTGCAGCGGATCCTGGTTCACGTCGATATCTACGACGCGTTGCGCGAAAAGCTCATCGCCAAGACCAAGTCGCTGAAAATGGGCGATCCGAAGGACGAAAAGACTTTCGTCGGCCCGATGATCTCGGAATCCGAGTCGAACCGGCTGGCCGGNTGGATGGAAAGCGCCGTGACGAGCGGCGCGAAAATCATCGCGGGCGGCAAGGTNGANGGCGCGATGTTCGAAGCGACGCTGCTGGAAGGCGTGAAGCGTGACCAGGATCTGTATCGGAAGGAAGCGTTNGGGCCGGTCGCGATCCTTGAAAAGTTCACCGACTTCGGCAAGGCGCTCGAAACGGTCAACGACAGCGATTTCGGCCTTCAGGCCGGCGTGTTCACGGACAGCCTCACGAACGTTAATCTTGCGTGGGACGAGTTGGAAGTGGGCGGCGTGGTGATCAACGACGTTCCGTCATTTCGCGTCGATAACATGCCATATGGCGGCGTAAAAGACTCCGGGCTGGGTCGCGAGGGCGTGAAATACGCCATCGAGGACATGACGGAATTGCGTTTGATGGTCGTGCGGGATGCGCCGAAACCTGCGGCCAAAGCGAAATAGGCTGTTGTAGTAATCGTGCTCCATGGCCCTGAAGCCCGGCTGGCCGGGCTTCAGGGCCACCGGGCCGCCTGAGCGATCGCGGCCAATGAGCAGTGATGTCAAGCAGGGGAGTGCTACAATAGCCGGCTTTCCCGTAGTCCGAACGCCTTAAGCGGCGGGACCGGGAGCGGATGATGAGCGGGTTGTGAAGCCGGCAGGATCGATGTGCTTTCATATTGCTTTCCATAACGTGTTTCATGCCCGCGGCCGGCTGCCGTCATGGCAACCAGCACAAGTACTCGCTATCCGTACTTAGCCGGTTCTTGGCTGTTTCATAGCCGTTTGTACTAGCCCTATGTACTACGCCATCCGGTTGTGTCAGACCGGATCAAGCGAGGATTCGCAGCGATCGAAACCCTGCGGATCCGAAGTCCGCGCGTTGATCGTCGTTTGCCGGTTGCATCGACGAAACGCGCGGCTTCTCATCCGATGTCCATGAGCGGTGGAATGACCGCTCGCGCGCCGCTCCGGCGCATTTTTAGCGAAAGCGAAAGCCACCAAAGTGACCATGTCCGATTCCGTCGCCACGAACCCGTCCGCCGCTTCATCCGACGCCGCACCCGGGGCTGATTCCAGCACTGAAGTTCAAGCGATTCACGCCGCGCTCGAGTTGGGCGCCACTGAATCCGCAGTGCCCGGTCCCGTGCCCACGTTCGACCAGTTCGGCCTGTCCCCCGACATCCTGCGAGCGGTGGTCGATTCCGGTTACACGATCCCCACGCCGATCCAGGCGCAGGCGATTCCCGTGGTGCTGGCCGGCCGCGACATGATGGGCGCTGCGCAAACCGGCACAGGCAAGACCGCGAGCTTTTCGCTGCCGATCATCCAGCGCCTGCTGCCGATGGCGAGCACGAGCGCATCGCCCGCCCGCCACCCGGTGCGCGCGCTGATTCTCACGCCAACGCGCGAACTCGCCGACCAGGTCGCCGCCAACGTGCAGGCGTACTCCAAACACACGCCGTTGCGCAGCACGGTGGTGTTCGGCGGCGTCGACATGAACCCGCAATCGGAAGCGCTGCGGCGCGGCGTGGAAATTCTGATCGCTACGCCCGGACGGTTGCTCGATCACGTTCAGCAAAAGACGCTGAATCTCGGCCAGGTGCAGATTCTCGTTCTCGACGAAGCCGACCGGATGCTCGACATGGGTTTCCTGCCGGACCTGCAGCGCATTTTGAATTTGCTGCCGAAGGATCGTCAGACGCTGCTGTTCTCCGCCACGTTCTCGGGCGAAATCAAGAAACTTGCGGCGACTTATTTGCGCAATCCGCAGACTATCGAAGTCGCGCGCAGCAATTCCACGAGCGCGAACGTGCGGCAGATTGTTTTCGAAGTGGCCGAAAGCGATAAGTCCGGCGCGGTGACGCAACTGATTCGCGAGCGCGGCCTGAAGCAGGTGCTGGTGTTCTGTAACAGCAAGATTGGCGCGAGCCGCTTGGCGCGCGTACTGGAAAAAGATGGAATCGTCGCAACGGCGATTCACGGCGACCGTACCCAGGGCGAGCGGATGCAAGCGCTCGACGCGTTCAAGAAGGGCGAAATCGAGGCGCTGGTTGCAACCGATGTCGCCGCTCGGGGTCTGGACATCACCGACTTGCCGGCGGTGATCAATTTCGATCTGCCGTTCAGCGCGGAAGATTACGTTCACCGGATCGGTCGTACGGGACGCGCGGGGGCAACGGGTGACGCATTGTCGCTGTGCAGCCCGAACGAGCGGAAGCAACTCGCCGACATCGAAAAGCTGATCAAGCGGCCGCTCGAAGTGATGGTGCTGAAGGTCGATGTGCCGGTGCGGCGCGAGTCGTCTTCGGCTCCCCGTCGTGAAGAGCGCTCGGGCCGGCCGGAGCGCGGCGAACATAGGCATGCGCGTAGCGAGGAACCGCGCCGGCGTTCGACGTCGTTCGAACGTTCGCATACGCGTCAGCAACCTATCGATGACTTCTTCCTGAAGCCGTATGTGCCGTCGCCGGCATCGACGAGAAAAACACAGGACGACGCAGCGGCGGAAGCCGAACGGAAGAACACGCCGCGCCAGCCGCTGGCCGCGTTGCTTGGTGGCTTGGGTATGCCGCGTAGAACGCCGTCGGGGTCGTGATGGTTCGGAATTTCGGCTGACTCTCGGCCGGGAAAGCAATGCGAAGCGGCAGCGATGCCGCTTTTTGCTTTTTGGAGAAGAACTGCAGCGGTCAGCTAAACGCTCCAAGGGTTGACCCGCAAATCACGAGTGGCGAGTCTGCTTGACCTCTAAGCCGCAAACCGCTTGGCCCATTGCGCCGTTGCATCGGAGTAAAACGCTTCGAGTGACGCTGCCGGAGCGAGGTCCAGACCGAGATGCCTGGCCGCTTGCGTAAGTGTCGCCACCGGCGTTCCGCTATCCAGCGCCGTGGCGCCCGTTTGCTTGCTGAGTTTCTCCCCGTACTCGTTCACCACCACGGGTACGTGCAGATAGGTTGGCGTCGGAACACCCAGACAGCGCTGCAAGTAAATCTGGCGCGCGGTCGAGTCCAGCAGATCGGCGCCGCGCACGACGTGCGTAATGCGCGCATCCGCATCGTCGATGACAACCGCCAGTTGATACGCCCACTCTCCATCCGCTCGTTTGAGCACGAAGTCGCCGACTTCGCAGGCCAGATCCTGCGTCTGCATTCCTTGCCAGCGATCCTCGAAGCTCAGAACGGCGGCATCGCCGTCCGGAACGCGCATTCGCCATGCGCGCGCCGGTTTGCCATGCAGTCCGTCCCGACACGTGCCCGGGTAAGCCAACGTGGCGTGTCGAGCATGGCTGTGAGCTAGCGAATCGACTATTTCGCGACGCGTGCAGCCGCACGGAAACACGAAGCCGGCGGCGAGTAACTGTTCGAACACCTGCTCGTACGCAGTTTCACGCTGGCTTTGCCAGACCGGCAGCTTGGCGGAATGCATGCCGAACCTGCCTAGCGTGTCCAGGATTTCCTCGGCCGCGCCCGGCACGGTGCGCGGCCCGTCGATATCCTCGATCCTGACCAGCCATGTTCCGTGATGAGCCCGTGCATCGAGGAAACTCGCCAACGCGCTCACGAGAGAGCCGAAATGCAGCGGCCCGGTGGGTGAGGGCGCAAAACGTCCGCGATACCCCGGTTTCGGGTTCATTCCGCTCACCGAGCCATCAGCGTGGGTTTCAATTCGATCATCAGCGCTGGGCGTCCGATTAAAAACCGTCCGCCGCTCGCGCGCCCGCGTGCGGCTCGTGCCGTGCATCGCTTGGGCCAGGAAACGACGCCTGGCCGTCTGCCGTGATTGCCGCGTGCGCTTCGTCGGTATCGGCGGCATCGTCTTCGGTGTTTACCGTGGCCGACGCCGCTCGATCCTCATCGTTCTGCGCAATCGCCGCTGGTTCCAGCGCGGCATTCAACGCGGTACGGTGATCGAACACAAAACACTCGCCGTGGTAATGCGCGCCGCCCACTTCCTCGAAGTATTTAAGAATGCCGCCCTCGAGTTGATAGACGTGGTCGATGCCCACTTCCTTCATGTGAATCGCCGCTTTCTCGCAGCGAATCCCGCCGGTACAGAACGACACCACGGTCTTGCCTTCCAGATCCGCGCGATGCTCCTCGATCACGCCCGGAAACTCGCTGAACTTGCCGATGCGGTAATCCAGCGCCTGATCGAACGTGCCGACATCGACTTCAAATGCATTGCGCGTGTCCAGCATCACCACGGGGCGGCCTTCGTCGTCGTGTCCCCGATCCAGCCACACCTTGAGTGTAGCCGCGCCGACGGACGGCGCGCGGCCCAGTTCCGGCCGGATCGCGGGCTTTTTCATGGTGATGATCTCGCGCTTCAGCTTGACGAGCATCTTGCCGAACGGTTGCGTGGCCGACACGCTTTCCTTGAACTCGAGATCAGAGAATTTGCCTTCGAAAAGCGGGTTGGTACGAAGGTATTCCATGAACGCGTCGATCTGCTCAGGCTCGCCCGCGACGAACAGGTTGATGCCCTCGGGCGCGAGCAGGATCGTGCCGCGCAGGCCAAGCGACTGGCACCGGTCGACAAGTTGCGCACGCCAGTCGGCGCCGCTCTCGATGGTCACGAACTTATAGGCGGAAAGGTTGACGATGCTCATGACGCAAATGCTCTTAAAGTGCTGGAAAACGGGCGTTGCCGGAGGAAAAAGCGTTTCGACGATTGCCGGCAGGCGCTCATCGAGTCCGTATTATCCCGCAAACGGCGCGGGCCTCCGACTAGACCTGTTGGCCGATGGGCCCGCGCCGATACGGCACTTTTTTCATCGTACGGAATAGCCTTGGACGAATGGCTAACGCGTGGGCCCAAGGGTATTTTCGCGAATAGGCGCATGTACAATATCGTTCATGTCAGATCCCCGTTTTGTCCATCTTCGTGTTCACTCCGAATTCTCGATTGCCGACGGCATCGTGCGCCTTGACGACGTCGTTAAAGCCGCTGCCAAAGACGGTCAGGGCGCGCTCGCACTGACCGATCTCGGCAATGCTTTCGGCCTCGTCCGGTTCTACAAGGAAGCGCGCGGCAAGGGCGTAAAACCCATCGCCGGCTGCGACGTATGGATCACCAATCCAGCAGATCGCGACAAGCCTTCGCGTTTGCTGCTGCTGGTGAAAAACCAGCGCGGTTATCTCAACCTGTGCGAACTGCTGTCGAAAGCGTGGCTGACGAATCAGTATCGCGGCCGCGCGGAAGTCGAGTACGAGTGGCTCGAAAGCGGATTGTCGGAAGGCTTGCTGGCACTGTCGGGCGCGCAGTACGGCGATATCGGCATGGCGTTCACCGCCGGTAACGACCAGGCCGCGCAGCGTCACGCCGAGCGCTGGGCCAAGCTGTTCCCGAATGCGTTTTACATCGAGTTGCAGCGCGCTGGGCACCCGGGCGGCGAGGCCTATATTCAACAAGCCGTCGCGCTGGCCGCGCAGCTCAAGTTGCCGGTCGTCGCCACGCACCCGATGCAGTTCATGACGCCGGACGATTTCACGGCACATGAGGCCCGCGTGTGTATTTCCGAGGGCGATATGCTCGCGAATCCGCGGCGTCAGAAGCGGTTCACGACCGAGCAATATTTCCGCACCCAAGACGAAATGTGCGCGTTGTTCGCGGATGTTCCGTCGGCGCTGGCAAACACGGTCGAAATCGCGAAGCGCTGTAACCTGAAGCTCGAACTCGGCAAGCCGAAGCTGCCGCTGTTCCCAACGCCCGATGGCATGTCGCTCGACGACTACCTCGTGCAGTTGTCGAAGGAAGGTCTCGAGAAACGGCTCGCCCAGCTTTATCCCGATGAAGCCGCGCGCGAAGCGCAGCGCGAGACGTATTACGCGCGCCTGGAATTCGAGTGCAAGACCATCATCGGCATGGGCTTTCCGGGTTACTTCCTGATCGTCGCCGACTTCATCATGTGGGCGAAGAACAATGGCGTGCCGGTCGGCCCGGGGCGTGGCTCGGGCGCGGGTTCGCTCGTCGCGTACGCGCTGTTCATTACCGACCTGGACCCGCTCAAATACAACCTGCTGTTCGAACGTTTCCTGAACCCGGACCGTGTGTCGATGCCTGACTTCGACATCGACTTTTGTCAGGAAGGACGTGACCGCGTCATTCAGTACGTGAAGCAAAAGTACGGTGCGGATGCGGTTTCTCAGATTGCGACCTTCGGCACGATGGCGGCCAAGGCGGCTGTGCGCGACATCGGCCGGGTGCTCGATCTCGGCTACATGTTCACCGATGGCATTGCCAAGCTGATTCCGTTCAAGCCGGGCAAGCACGTGACCATCGCGGACGCGATGAAAGAGGAGCCAACGCTGCAGGAGCGCTTTGACAACGAAGACGAAGTGCATCAGTTGCTCGAACTCGCGCAGCGCGTGGAAGGGCTCACGCGTAACGTCGGCATGCACGCGGGCGGCGTGTTGATTGCTCCGGGCAAGCTCACGGATTTTTGCCCGCTTTATACGCAGGGCGAAGACGGCGGTGTGGTCAGCCAGTATGACAAGGACGACGTCGAAGCCGTCGGGCTGGTCAAGTTCGACTTCTTGGGCCTGACCACGCTCACCATTCTCGACTGGGCCGAGCGATATATCCGCCGTCTGGATCCGTCGAAGAAAGACTGGAATCTGTCGCAGGTTCCGCTCGACGATCCCGCTTCGTTCCAGATCCTCAAGAAAGCGAACACGGTAGCCGTGTTCCAGCTGGAAAGCCGCGGCATGCAGGGCATGCTGAAGGACGCACAGCCCGACCGCTTCGAGGACATCATCGCGCTGGTGGCGTTGTACCGGCCGGGCCCAATGGACCTGATCCCGAGCTTCTGCGCACGTAAGCACGGCCGCGAGATCGTGGAGTATCCCGATCCGCGCGTGGAATCCGTCCTGAAAGAGACCTACGGGATCATGGTCTATCAGGAGCAGGTGATGCAGATGGCGCAGATTATCGGCGGATACTCGCTCGGTGGCGCCGACTTGCTGCGTCGCGCGATGGGTAAGAAGAAGGCTGAGGAGATGGCCGAGCATCGCGAACTGTTCCGGCAGGGCGCGGCGAANAACGGTCTGACTGCGGAGAAGGCCGACGAAATCTTCGACTTGATGGAGAAGTTCGCGGGCTACGGTTTCAACAAGTCGCACGCCGCCGCGTATGCGTTGCTCGCGTACTTCACGGCGTGGCTCAAGGCGCATCATCCGGCCGAATTCATGGCGGCGAATATGTCGCTCGCCATGGACGATACGGACAAGGTCAAGATCCTGTTCGAGGATTGCCTCGTCAACAAGATGGCCGTGTTGCCGCCGGACATCAACCAGTCGGCGTACCGGTTCGAGCCGGTAGCAGAGGCCGACGGCACGCGTTCGAAGACCATCAGATACGGCCTCGGTGCGGTGAAGGGCAGCGGGCAGAGCGCTATCGAAGAAATCTTGCGTGCTCGGGAAGAAGCGCGGTTCACCGATCTCTTCGATTTCTGCATGCGTGTGGATCGGCGCATGGTGAACCGGCGCACGGTGGAAGCGCTGATTCGCGCCGGCGCGTTCGATTCGCTGCATGACAACCGCGCGCAATTGATTGCGTCGGTATCGCTGGCAATGGAAGCAGCGGATCAAGCCGCGGCCAACGCCATGCAGTCGGGTCTCTTCGACATGGGCGACGAACCGCAACAGGGCCATGACCTTGTCGATGAACCCATGTGGTCGGACAAGAAGCGTTTGCAGGAAGAGAAGAGTGCGCTGGGTTTCTACCTGTCGGGCCATCTCTTCGATGCCTACAAGACCGAAGTGCGGCGCTTCGTGCGGCAGAAAATCGGTGAATTGAAGGAAGGGCGCGAGAAGCTCGTCGCGGGCGTGATCACCACCATGCGCACGCAGATGACTCAGCGCGGCAAGATGCTGATCGTGAATCTGGACGACGGCACCGGCCAGTGCGAAGTCACCGTGTTCAACGAGCAGTTCGAAGCCAACAAGGCGCTCTACAAGGAAGACGAGTTGCTGGTCGTGCAGGGTCAGGCACGTAACGATGCGTTTACCGGCGGCATCCGCTTCACGGTAGAAGCAGCGATGGACCTCGAGCGTGCCCGCAGCCGCTACGCGCAGGCGGTGAAGGTGGAAATGAACGGCAACGCCGACGCGCTGCGGCTGAAGAAAGTGCTGGAAGCGCATAGCGCGCCGCCTGAGCAAGCTGCAGCGCCGGCAGCGGTGCAGGCGCCGGCGCGCGGAGCTTCACGAGGCGGTGAGCGTGACGGCGGCCGTGGCCAGCGCCAGCCCGTGCATATCCCGAATGGCCTGAACGTGAGCATCGTGTATCGCAGCGAACATGCGGAGGGCGAAGTGCGGCTCGGCGACGCGTGGCGCGTGAAGCCGACCGACGATCTCATCACGGCATTGCGCGGAGAATTCGCGGGAAGCTCAATCGAAATCGTGTATTGATGCGCGCCGGCATGAAAGTCGGTATTTCCGCCAACGCGCTAAAACTGAGCGGCGGACTCGAGCGTTACGCGCTGGATCTGATTCGCGGGTTCAACGCCGCGGGGTTCACGGGCGACCGAAAACCCGCGTTTTTCGCCCGCAAGATCGATACGTCGCAGCCGGAAAGCCGGATGGTCGACGCGCGCCGGATTAACGTGTCGTTCTTGCCTTCCAAGCTGCGCGATACGTACTTCAACTGGGCGCTTAAACGGGCGCGCAAGAAGGCGCGGGTCGATGTGCTGATCGGCTGCAATCGCGTGGAGTCCTCGGAGATCGCGATTTGCGGCGGCACGCATATTGGCTTTCTGGCAGCGACTGGCCGGCGCGAGCGGCGCTCGGACAGCCGTCAGATCGTGCTCGAGCGTTTGCAATACCAGCAAGCCCAGGTGATCGTCGCGCACTCGGAGATGATGCGTGACGAATTGCGCACGCTCTATGGCGTGGCCGACACGAAGATCCGCGTGCTTTGTCCCCCCGTCGATGGCACGCGGTTCTCCCCTGTGCCAAGCGAGAAGCGCGCTGAGCTGCGCAAGCAGTTCGGTTTCGCCGATCACGAAATCGTGCTGCTGTTTCCATCGAGCAGTCATGAGCGCAAGGGACTGCCGCTGATCGAGGCGGCGTTGAGCGACAGCGGTCTGCCGGTGGTGGTTGCGGTCGCGGGGCGTCCGCCTGCGCAGACATCGCAGCAGGTGCGCTACGTCGGTTATGCGAAGAATATCGAGGACGTGTATCGCGCCGCCGATTTCACCCTGCTTGCTTCGAAGTACGAGCCGTTCGGGCTGGTCGGTATCGAATCCGTGATGTGCGGCACACCGGTGATTTTTCCAACGAGCGTCGGCTGTTGCAGCGCGATTGCGGACAACGCGAAGTTCACGTTCGAGCCGGGCGACGCAGACGGTCTGCGACACGCCGTGCAACGCGCGCTGGATGCAAAAAGCGCCAATGTGACGGCGGCATCGATTCTCTACGACACCAGCATCGCCGCGCATGTCGAGTCATTGCTGGCGCTCGCCGAGAAAATCACAACGCCGGTCAGTGCATCCGGTTCAACTGCGCGAGCTTGAGAAACCGGTAATACACGGTCTGCGCGTTGAACACGGCAATCATGAAACCTGCACGGCCGTCGAGAAAACCGCGTCGTAGAAAGTAGGTCCGAACGAACGCCCACGCCCCGCGCAGCACCGCGGTGCCGAAACTGCCGCGTTTTCCCGCCGCGTGGCGTTGGCGCGCACCGGCCGTGGAGTAGGTATCGAGCTTGCGCAGGACGGTCTCGAAGTCCTCGTAGGAGTAATGCATCAGCTTGCCCTGCAGGCGCGCGGTCTTCGTTGCATCCGGGTTCGCCAGCACGAGCCGCTCGTGCACGAGGTCGTTGGAGAAACGCGCCGTGCCGCGTTTGAACAGACGCGGAATCCAGTCCGGATACCAGCCGCTGTGCAGCACCCAATGCCCGCAAAAATTCGATAGCCGGTCGACCGCGTAAACATGGGCTTGCGGCTTCGACAGCGCCGCGCGGATCGCGGCGCCCAGTTCCGGCGAGACGACTTCGTCGGCGTCGATGGACAACACCCAGTCGGTCGTGAGCGCATCGAGCGCGCGATTTTTCTGCGGCCCGAAGCCGGGCCAGTCGGGTGCATCGATCACGCGCGCGCGATGCGCCTCCGCTATGCCGACGGTTGCGTCGGTGCTGCCGCCGTCGACTACGACGATTTCATCGGCGAAGGAAACTGCTTCGAGACACTGCGAGAGGCGTGCGGCTGCATTGAAGGTGATGAGGGCAATACCGAGCGTTGGACGAGTCATGTGGCTTAGGCGGTGGTGTGCGAATTGCTATAATTTGATGCTAAAAGTTTCAGCGGTGAATGCTGCGTTTATAGTCACTGTCTCGTCGCTCTGTCGCGTCCATTTCCGGACACGCCGGGCTCGCGAGGCCGGTTGAATCAACGCCATACGCGTCCCGCGTCAATGTTTGCCGTCCGGCCAACGTTATACCAGACCGATGTTCGCACGCCCCGGCCGGCAGGGTCACATGCTCAAAAAAAGCGGGACCAGCCGTGCGGGCAGCGAAGCGCGGCGTGAGCGTTTCTCAAAGCCCGCCGAACGCCAGGATGCGCCGCCGGACAAGACGCAAACGCCAAGACGCTAGACCATGCAGAACACGAAGCGCAGAGTCCGCAACCGGAAATCCAGACGTTCGGCTCCATCAACCTTGACACTATCAAGATTCACTCGGAGTTCGCCATAGTAATGAAAGCGCTGAGAATTCTGCACAGCGAGTCGTCCAACGGGTGGGGCGGTCAGGAACATCGGACGTTCAAGGAAATGCTCGCGCTGCGCGAACGCGGCCATACCCTCGAACTTATCTGTGTGCCGGGCGCGCGTCTCGGCGAGCGTCTCGGGGCCGAAGGTTTTACGGTCCACACCACGCCTATGCGTTCAGGCGCCGACGTAAGCGCTGTCGCGCAGATGCGGCGGGTTCTGAAGCAAGGACGTTTCGATGTGCTCAACACGCACAACGGCCGCGACAGCCTGCTCGGCGGCGCCGCCGCGCGGCTCGCGGGCACGCCGCTGATCGTGCGCACCCGGCATCTGGCGCTCGCCATCACGTCGCGGGCGACCTACACGTGGCTGCCGCACAAGGTGGTGGCGGTGAGCCAGTCGGTGATGCGTTACCTGGTGTCCGCCGGCGTGCCGGAGAAGGACATCGTGACAATCTATACGGGCATCGTGAAACCGCAGCCGGTGAGCCGCGCGAGCTCCACGTTGCGCGCGGAACTGGGTCTCGGCGAGAACGCCGTGATCGCCGGCACGGTCGCGATCATGCGCGACAAGAAGGGCCATCCCGATCTGATCCGCGTCGCGAAGCCGCTGATCGAACAGCGCCCGAACCTGCATTTCGTATTCGCCGGCGACGGCCCGCTCTTCGACGAAGTCCGCGCGGACGTGCAGGCGCAAGGCCTCTCCGATCACATCCATTTGCTGGGCCTGCGCCGTGACATTCCGAACGTGCTGGCGGGCTTCGACCTGTTCGTCCTGCCAACCCACCAGGAAGCGCTGGGTACGTCGTTCATCGAGGCAATGGCGTCCGGTCTGCCGGTGATCGGTACGGCGGTGGATGGCGTGCCTGAAGTGATCGACGACGGCATCAACGGCCTGCTCGTGCCCGCACATGACGACCGTGCGCTGGCGGCTGCGCTGCTGCGCCTGGTCGATGCCCCCGACGAGCGCCGCCGCATGGGCGCGGCCGGTGTGCGAATCACGCAGACGCGCTTTTCCGTCGACACCATGGCCAGCGAAATGGCCGCGTTCTATCAGAACAGCCTGAGCGAGCGGGGCGTTGCATAAGTGGCTGAAAAGCCGTCTGAGCGTGCATAGCAGGCCGCTTCTCAGGCCGCTTCTTAGCCTGCTTCTCAGCCCCTTTCTCAGCCACCTTTACCTGAAAATCAAATGACGGCCGGCGGTGGTGTCCTGATCCCTTGCTGACAAGCAGGAAGACACTCCCGGGCCTGCCCGTCATGACCATTCCGAGCACTTATTACCATGCATCATCGCCACGTCTCCGTCATCGGCCTGGGCTATGTGGGTTTGCCCGTTGCCATTGCATTTGGTCTGCAACGCCGCACTATCGCTTTCGATACAAGCCCGGCCCGGCTCGCCGATCTGCGCGCGGGCCTCGACCGCAACGGCGAAACCAGCCGCGAGGAACTGGCCGCTGCTCACCTGGAACTGACCGATTGCATCGATGTGCTCCGGCAGGCGAATTTTCATATAGTCGCGGTGCCGACGCCGATCAGCGCGGGTGCCCAGCCGGACTTGATGTCGGTGAAGCGGGCGTCGGAGACGGTCGGCCGGGCGCTGAAACGTGGCGACGTGGTGGTGTACGAATCGACGGTTTATCCCGGCGTCACCGAAGAAATCTGCGTGCCGATCCTCGAGCGCGAATCGGGCCTGAAGCTCGGCACTGATTTCACCGTCGGCTACAGCCCCGAGCGCATCAATCCCGGCGACAAGCAGCACACGTTTCGCAATATCGTGAAGATCGTGTCCGGGTCAGATGCCGCGACGCTTGACCTGGTGGCCGAGGTCTATAGCTCGGTGGTGACGGCCGGCGTGTATCGCGCCGGTTCGATCAAGGTGGCCGAGGCCGCGAAGGTGATCGAGAATACGCAGCGCGATTTGAATATCGCGTTGATGAACGAAGCGGCCATCATCTTCGATTACCTCGAAATCGATACCCGCGAAGTCCTGGACGCCGCCGGCACCAAGTGGAACTTCCTGGATTTCACGCCGGGACTGGTGGGCGGGCATTGCATCGGCGTGGACCCGTATTATCTGACGCACAAGGCGCAGGTGTCCGGCTACACGCCCCAGGTGATCCTCGCCGGGCGGCGCGTGAACGACGGCATGGGCCGTTTCGTGGCCGATCGCGCCGTGAAGACGCTGATCCGGACCGGTTGCGCGCCGTTGCGTGCAAAGGCGATCGTGCTCGGACTGACCTTCAAGGAAAATTGTCCGGATTTGCGCAATTCGAAAGTCATCGATATCGTGCATTACCTGCAAGACTACGGACTCGAGGTTCAGCTTCACGATCCGCTCGCGGACCCCGCGGAAGCCTTCGATGAATACGGCGTGACGCTGACGGGTTTCGACGCGCTGCAACCCGCCGATCTGATCGTGCTGGCCGTGCCACATCGCGATTTTTTGGTGAAACCGGACGCCTTGCTGGCGCTGGCGAAACCGGGCGCGGTGTTCGCCGATGTCAAATCGAGCATCTCGCTTGATGCGATCAGTGCGGCAGGTCTCGTAGTATGGCGGTTGTAAAATCCGAGCTCACCACCACCAACCGGCATAATTCGAATTTCACGTAGGAACGCCACCCGATGAGCCGACTTTCCGGACGCGTGCGCATCTTCGCCCGCGCGTTGCCCCGGCTGGCGTTGAAGCCGCTGCGCCGCAAGCCGCAGGTCTTGAAGCGCATCCTGATCGCGCATCATCTGCTGCTCGGCGACACGCTGCTGCTCACTCCGCTCGTCGCGAAACTTCGCACGCAATATCCTGACGCGCAGATCGTGCTGACCTGCCCCAAGCCGATCGTGCCGCTCTATGCGGGCCGACCGTTTGGACTCGACGTCATTGCCTTCGACCCGCGCGATTTCCTCTCGGTCAATGCCGTGCTGCGTTCGGGGCCGTACGATCTTGGCATCGTGGCCGGGGATAATCGGCATGCGTGGCTGGCGCTGGCGGCGGGGTGCCGCTGGATCGTCGGACACGCGGCGGATGTCCCCGCCTGGAAAAACCTGCCGCTCGATGAAGCCATACCGTATCCCGCCGCGCCCGCCGCGTGGGCGGATCTCGCCACAGAACTGGTGGCTGGACCGCCGCCGCGGCCGTATCGGCTGAGCGACTGGCCGGCGCCTGCGCCCGCCGCGTTGTCGGAAAGCGACGCGCTTCTGCTGAGAAGTCCTTACGTCGTCTTACATCCGGGCGCGAGCACGGCAGTCAAACGCTGGCCGGATCAGCGCTGGAAAGCACTGGCGGCGTTCGTCGAGGCGCGTGGCTACACGCCCGTCTGGAGCGGCGGACCGAGCGAAACGGCGCTCATCGACGCAATCGATCCCGATGCCCGTTACCCGAATTTCGCGGGCCGGATCGACTTGAGACAGGTGTGGCACCTGTTCGCGGGCGCGCGGGCTATCGTGTGTCCGGACACGGGTGTGGCGCATCTCGGGCGTCTGACCGGCGTGCCTACCATCACGCTGTTCGGCCCCGGTAATGCCTTGATTCACGGCGCGGGAAATTACTGGCGCGATGCACCGTTCATGCCGGTTACTATCGCGGACATGCCGTGCCGCGACGAACCGAATATTTTCAGGCGGCACGTGGCTTGGGCTCGCCGCTGTGACCGCAACGCGTCGACGTGTGTCGCGTGGCGGGGTGACCATGCGGACTGCATGGGATTTATTTCGCTTGAGGCCGTTTGCAACAGCTTGCAGGCGGTCCTTCCGGGAGTGCAATGACGAAGACGTGTATGCAGGTGGAACGCGTCCTGTGGGTGGCGTGTCCCGTGATTATGTTTGTCGCGATGTTCGCCCACATGACGGCGCTCGAAAACCTGGCGCTGGGGCTGGTGGGTATCGGTACGATCGCCGCGGCTTGTTCTTCGGAACGGCCGTCGCCGCTGCACTGGCCGTTGCTGTGGCCTATCGCTGCGTGGAGTGCCTGGGCGCTTGCGTCCGTCGCGTGGTCACCGTATCCGCGCGACAGCATGCACGCCTGGCTCGACGAAGTGCTGTATCCGCTGGTGTCGTTCTTCGCGTTCTGGCTGATGGGTACACGGATTACGAAGCCCGAGCGGATCGTGTTGATCAACTGGGTGGCCTGCGTGCTGCTCGCCGCCGGCAGCCTGTACTACTGGGGCCGTTTGCAGCCGCCCACGGATCCCGCCGATGTCCTGCTCCACTATTACAACCGCGTTGGCCATACGAGCACGCTTGTCATCTTTTCGATGACGCTCTTTACCGGCCTGATGCTGAACCGCCGCTGGTGGCCGATCGGCCTGAGCGGGCTGGTGCTTGCCCTGGTGATCGGCCTGGCGACGCTCAACCGGTTCTTCTGGCCGGCTGCGGCCGTCACGCTCGTGATCGCGTGTTATCCGCTGTACCGCAAGCATTTGCTGCTCGCGGGCGTGTGCGTTGTCGTGATCTGCGTGGCTGCCGTCGGCACACTTGAACTGAGCGCCCGGCTGCGTTATGGCCATGCCATGCCGAAACCCGCTGCGCGGGAATTGAAGTTGGGCACAGACCAGGTGTATGTGCCGGAGGTGCTGGCCGGTATTGGCGATGTCATGTCTTCCGATACGCGTCCCAAACTGTGGGCGTTTTACGGTAAGGAAGGTGAAGCGCATACGTGGACGGGCATTGGTTTTGGCAAGCCTTTGCCGGGACGGGTGTTTCAGGGCGAGATTCCGCCTTCGCTGCTGGAGAAGGAGCCGCAGGCGCTGACGCATGCGCATAACCTGTTTTTGAATACCTGGCTGGAGACGGGGATTGTCGGCGTGGTGCTGGAGGCGGCGCTGCTGCTCGCGTTGATCTGGCGTTTCTGGCGGCTGCGGCATGTGGTGCCCTGGCTGAGCGCGGCGGGCATGGCGCTGGTGGGCGGGATGATCGCCAAGAATTTCACCGACGATTTCATGTGGCAGACCACCGCGCTGGCGTTTTGGTGTTTTTCGGGGTTCCTGCTCGGGCGTGGCGAGCGCCTGGCCGGCAGGGTGGCGCCGGTGCGACGGGCCTTGTCGCAGCAATAGGGGATGCCGCCACACCAAACCCGTCGCGCGCCAAAACAAGCGGTCTGCTGCCTTTGGCCGGACAGGGACGCTTAATGAGACAAGGGGGCTCGGCGCATTACAATAGCGGTTTGCCGTGTCGGCGGGACTCAAGCGCTCAGTGCAGCCCTGGAGCAGGTGCATTCCTGCTTCTCCCGCCGTCCGACCCTCGACTAAGGACACCTTTTGAGTCAGAAGCCAACCTTGAGCAAAACGATCGGCAGCGGCCAGAACACGTCGCCGTCCGCCGTGATGAGCCGGCTCTGGCCGTATATCCGCCCTCTGATCGGCATTGTCGCGCTGGGCCTGATCGCCATGGGTTTCGTGGCCGCGAGCGAAGCCGGAATCCCGATGCTGCTCAAGCCGCTGCTGGATCACGGCTTCGGCGCGCACGGCAGCGCCAGCGCCAAGTGGCTAGTGCCGCTCGCAGT
>JGI12635J15846_10001166_pt1 | contig 23010 bp, 25 predicted proteins | sample BlaSpr_A8_OM2_M2_FD_15846 | JGI IMG/M metagenome (IMG submission 15846) | reverse complement strand
AAAGCCAAAAGCGAAAAGCTAAAAGCTAAAAGCTTTTCCTCGTAATCCTCTCCGCCCCCACGTAACCCCGCAGCGCCTCCGGAACTATTACGCTCCCATCGGCCTGCTGATAGTTTTCGATAATCGCGACCCAGGTCCGCCCCACCGCCAGCCCGCTTCCATTCAAGGTATGAAGATACTCCGTTTTATTCTTGCCCTCCGGCCGATACCGGATATTCGCCCGCCTCGCCTGATAGGCCTCAAAATTCGAGCACGAAGAAATCTCCCGATACAATTGCTGCCCCGGCAGCCACACTTCAATGTCATACGTCTTCGCCGAGGAGGGCCCCATATCTCCCGTGCACAAGGCCACCGTGCGATAGTGCAGGCCGAGCTTCTGCAGAACTGTCTCCGCATTGCGTGTCAGCTTCTCGTGCTCTTCGTAAGAATTCTCCGGCCGTGCAAACTTTACCAACTCCACCTTCTGAAATTGATGCTGCCGGATAATTCCGCGCACATCCTTTCCATACGACCCCGCTTCACTGCGAAAACACGGCGTATAGGCCACCAGCGAAACCGGCAACCGCGCCGCATCCAAAACTTCGTCGCGATAAAGATTCGTAACCGGCACCTCAGCCGTTGGGATCAGCCAGAGATCTTTCTCGCCATGCGGCACACGAAAAGAGTCAGCTGCAAATTTGGGCAGTTGCCCCGTTCCATACATCGACTCCGAATTCACCAGATATGGCGGCAATACTTCTGTATATCCATGCTCGCGGGCATGCAGATCGAGCATAAAGTTCGCCAGCGCCCGCTCCAACTTCGCTCCCAAATCCCAGTAAACAGCGAACCGCGCTCCAGTCAACTTAACCGCGCGCTCCAAATCCAGCACGCCGAGTTCGGCGCCTAAATCCCAATGCGGCTTGGGAGTGAAATCGAATTTCGGCGGTGAGCCCCACCGCCGTACTTCAATGTTTTCTTCAGCACTGTGCCCCACAGGCACACTCTCATGCGGCATGTTCGGAATGCCCGATAAAATTTCCTGCAACCGCGCATCCAGTTCCGCCGCAACCTTTTCCCGCGCCTGAATCTGCTCGCGCAAATCTTTCGTCTCGGCGATGGCGACGCTGGCGTCCTGGCCGCTTTTCTTCAGCTTTGAAATATCCTCGGAAGCCTTGTTGCGCTGGGCCTTCATGGTCTCGGCCTCAGTGATAGCGTGCCGCCGCTGCCTGTCCACGTCGTGGAAATCCCTCAGCACGGCTGCCGGATCAGCCCCGCGCCGGCGCAGCATCTCCTCCACTTGCGGCAAATTGGCACGAACAAAATTCAGATCAAGCATGGGAACCAACTACTTTATCGGAAACCGGCAGGAAAATGCACGCGCGGGCGAGGCGCCCGGTAATTTCCGAAATCTAGAGCACTACCGAAGGCTTAAGTGGGGACGGCCGCCCTCGGCCGTCCAGTCGAGAGAAGCTCGACCGCCTTTCTTCCAACCCCGCCCCCTGTGTACACTACCTTCGCGATGAGATTACCCTTCCGCTTTGTTGCCCTGCGCAAATTTATCAACGCCCCCACGCATGCCGTAGGCCGCGTCCTAACTGAGGTGCTTGAGCCGTCGCGCCCCACCGAAAAGTCTGCCTCACCTTCCAATGAAAGGACTCCGCAGTGACACCGGCTCCCGAGAACGGCGGAGGCCCTGATCTCAGCGTCACCCTCGCTGGCATCGAGTTTAAGAATCCCATCATCGCCGCCAGCGGTACATTCGGTTATGGCGTCGAATTCGAGGACGTCGTCCACCTGGGCAAGCTTGGCGGATTCGTCGTAAAAGGCCTCTCCCGCGAGCCTATGATCGGCAACCCTCCGCCGCGCCTCTGGGAAACCGCGGCCGGCATGCTCAACGCCATCGGCCTGCAAAACATCGGCGCCTCCGCGTTTCTTGCGGAAAAACTACCCCGGCTCCGGCAGCTGAAAGACNGCGTCATCATCGCCAATGTATTCGGCTACACCCGCGAAGATTACGAACGCACCATTGAAATTCTCAACGACGGTGAAGGCATCGCTGCCTACGAACTCAACGTCTCCTGCCCCAACACAACTGAAGGCGGACTGCAATTCGGCTGCGATCCCCGCTCGCTCGATGAAGTAGTGAGCACCGCGAAGCGCACCTCCCGCCGCCCTCTGATTGTTAAGCTCTCGCCCAACGTAACCAGCATCGCGCAGATGGCGCATATCGCACAGGAGGCCGGCGCCGACGCCGTCTCGCTGATCAATACTTTCGTTGCCATGGCCATCGACGCCGAGACGCGCAAGCCGCGCATCGCCAACGTTACCGCCGGACTCTCCGGCCCGGCCATTAAACCCATTGCTCTGCGCATGGTTTACGATGCCGCGCATGCCGTAAGCATCCCCGTGATCGGGATGGGAGGAATCTCAACTGCTTCCGACGTGGTTGAATTCCTGCTCGCCGGCGCGACTGCCGTGCAGATCGGCACCGCCAGCTACTGGGATCCCTGTGCCACGGAGAAGATCGTCGACGAACTCCGTGGTTGGTGCGAAGATCGCGGGATCACCCGGCTTGCCGACCTCATCGGCGGCATGATTCTGGAGTAGGTCTTGCGGCGAATAAGAGTGGAAGAGAGTAAAGCTTGTTAACTAATGCCCGCGACTATACCAGATCGATCCCGGAGACTTGTAGTTACGCCCTTCCCCCCACACTAACTGTATGGTTCCTGCATTATCAATCGCGATGGAAAAGTAATCGCCAAACGGAAATCGGAAACCATCGGGTAGGATGTAATCATATCCAGCGACCGGTTGGGAGATTTGCATCTCGTCAGACCAGGACGCGCCGCCGTTGCTTGAACTCCGTTGGAAAACATTCCACAGACCGGAGCGCCGCGTATCCATCCACGCGATGCGCACATCGCCGGCCGCGCCGGCCGCAATCGCCGGAAACCCGTGCTCGGCATTCAAACCGGCCAGCGATACGTCAGACTTTGCCGACCAACTCGCGCCTCCCGTGGTGGAAGATGAAAAATAAATACGCTCCGGCCCTCCGTTTTCTGTGCCCGCATTCCATAGCGCATAGACCGTTCCCGCCGCGTCAGAAGCCAGTGCGACCTGTGCCCCCAGAAATTCCGCCTGGCATCCCTGAGAGGAACAATCCGGCGGTGCGCTCGAAACATCCAGCAGAATGGTGTTCCAGCTGCGTCCCGCATCGGACGAGTGGCTCACATAGATGTCTACGGGACGCGTATTGAGTTCCTGCCGCGCATATGCCATCCACGAGAAGTACACATCGCCATTGGGATCGACCGTTGCGCCCCCGGCCAGAGACCACCCCGGCGGCCCATTCGGATTCACCGTGGTTGAGACAAAGTTCTGTGCATAGTCATGCGACGCCGCCACCAGAAACTGCTGCTCNTGATTGAACCCCACATACACATCTGCACCGCGGACCGCCAGCACGGGCTTATCCGCATCTTCCGGTGAACGCTGGGCCACCGCGAAATACCAGGTGTGCCCGAAGTCCTGCGACCTCGCCACCATCACATCGTGTTTATTATTTTGCAGCCACGAGGCATACAGGGTCTCGTGGTCCACCGGATCCACAACAATTTGCGGATCAAATTGACCCGTCGCCGAAGGCAAGATTGGCCGCGCGGGTTCCCACGATAATCCATTATCATTGCTGACCTGCAGCGCGATTGTGGGCGCGGTGCACCCTGCACAGCCGTTCACCGAACCATATTGTGGAAAAAGAATGTAGAGATGTCCGTAAGCATCCGCCGCGAGCGCGGGCTCCCATTGATCCCCGGTGTTGTAGCCAACCCGTCGCGGAGAAGTGAAATTCGGAACTGCCACTGCCGCCTGCGCCGTCGCCAACGCTAGAAACAGGCATAGAGTAAACTTCGCTGCAGCCTTAAGGGGGCTGGATCGCAAAACCACAGACTTCTCCTGGCGCACAGAACCTGCGACAACCTTGCCCGAACTTTACCGTGAACCGCTCGGCAAGGTCAATCGCTGGAAGGGCCGGGGCTGATCCGTTGGTAAGAAATCTCTCTCTCTACGACAAGTCACTCCGACGTGACTTTCTGCCCAATTCGTCATCTAATAGGCTCAGGAGAAATTATGGAAAAAGCCACATTCGGAGCCGGATGTTTCTGGGGAGTCGAAGCCACCTTCCGCGCCATGCCCGGAGTCTTGTCCACGCGCGTCGGCTACACCGGAGGCCAGACCGATAGTCCCACTTATAAAGAAGTCTGCACCGACCGCACCGGCCACGCCGAGGCGGTCGAAATTGATTACGATCCGGCACAAGTTCGCTACAGCGACCTGCTAAAAGTTTTCTGGGAAAACCACGACCCTACGCAACTCAACCGCCAGGGCCCCGACTGGGGCACGCAATACCGCTCCGCCATCTTCTTTCATACCCCGGAACAGCAGAAACAAGCCCAAGCCTCGAAAGAATCGCTGGAAAAAGCCCACCGCTTTTCTAAACCAATCGTCACCCAGATCGTACCTGCAGTTAAATTCTATCCCGCCGAGGACTACCACCAGCAGTATCTGGAGAAGCGCGGCCTGGCAAGCTGCCATATCAAGGCATAAACAGAGCTGTGGCCCTCGGCGAGGTAGTAGGGATAGGCCAATCAGATCTTCTCTGGCTGGCTGAAATCCCGTTTCAATGCTGCAAGAAAATCCGCCGCCACCTCGCGGATCCGGTTAAGCTGCTCTTCCTGTTGCTGCAATTGTTCCGCGTTGAGTCCGCCGAATGTCTCTGTTTTTAAACTTTCCAAGTGCTCCAGTATCAGGCGCTTGAGTTCATCGCGAAGGTCCTCCATGCTACGGCCGTCTGAAGAACCTTTACTGTTCAAAGTCGTTTCTCCGCTGCGAACCCTCATACGGAGGACGAAGGGTGGATCCGCAGCCCTCAGATTCCACCACGCGCCACATAAGGAGCTATAAGGATTTAGTGAAATTCACATGACTTCTCCAGCAATAGCCGCTTCGCTGCTACGCTGATCCCCGGCAATAATTGGCTCGACGCTAATTACCCAGTTGTGTCCCATAATTCGCAATCTGGCGTGATATTCGCGGTTGTGGCTCACTAATGGTGTTGCGACGAATGCAGCCCTGGCCGCATCCTCAAAAAGATCTGGAAGGACACGGGATAGTTTCCATAAGCTGCATCGAGCACTGCCGGTTTCGAATATACGGTCACATCCGCGCCTATGCCAAACTGCCATGCGCGATTCTGCACCACATCGCGCACTCCGCCGAAAGTGTAGGCGCCGATGCGGTAAGCGGGATGCACCGGCGCCTGCGGAAACAATTCATCCTTATCTACCAATTCCATGCGGGTGAAGGCATAATCGCGGCGCAGAAAGTTCAGCGTAGATTCGAATAGATAGCTATTGAGGTTGGTATTAGTCTCGATCTTGTGCACCCGTCCCCACACAACCGACGTGGCCCAATTTCCTCCGGCGAGAGGGCGGTCATATTCTACCGAGGCCGTTTGCCGCCACTGGCTGGTGGCCTCGAGCGCTTCCGGATGTTGCAACCTTCCGATGCTGTACTGTGCGGTCCAGTTGCGAGTCGGCGCCACGCTCACCCTTCCCGAATAAGAATCCAGCGCCGCCAGCTGAATGCTCCATCTCTCTTCATTCGGCTCGCGCCCGTTAAACACCGACGCCTCCACTTTCACCCTGTCGATAATCAATCCCGTCGTCACTACTCCAAAACTGGTGTGGGTAGAATCCTGTAAGTGATGCCCAAGCGGAGCGAGCGGCAGCTCCGCCGCCGAGGTGCGGTGGATGTAGGTAACCGGACCCAAGGCCGGCTCTGCCGACGGACCGCCGTAAAATTCCCACGAGACTTTCTCAGAGAGCGGCAGCAGATACAACACTGAAAGTTCCCCAAACACGTTATGCGGGTGCTGATGATCTACCAGAGCTTGCCCGTGATAAGTTTCCCCGGTCTGGAAAAGCTCGGGGAACCCGGGATGGGGCGAAGTCAGCGACTCCGCCGATAGCATCTGGCGAAACAAAATCGTTCCGCTTCCCAGTGAATGTTGTTCCATCAGCATCCCCACATTCACTGATTCGGCTTTCGCGCCTCCGCCCCGCGGACCGCCCTGCTGGTTGTAGTCGATAAAAATCTGGCCATGCGCCATGAGTTCCCACCCCCCGCGCATCAGCATCCAGGCATGCTCCGGCACCGAAGCCGGTTCCCACGCCGTTCCCGATCCACCGTGCGGAGATGGCAGCTGCGAACTCTCGTGCTCCGTGTTCATGTCGTCCATCTGCGTATTCAGCTGGCCGATGTTCTTTTCATTCCCGCTCATTGCGTTCATATCCATACCGCCCATGGAACTCTCTTGAGCCGAAGCTTGAAACAGCAATATCGCGAGTACAAATGAATAGGTAATCAATAAACGAAAAACTCTGGCCACAAAAAACTCTCCTCTAGCTGTGAAAGGCCGGCGCTGGGCCGCGGAAAAGAGGGTACGGCCAATCCAGGTTTCAGCTTTCTTGGTCGCAAATGGGCGTGTCGTCACTTCGCCCGCAGTCAGTTAAGACACGTAACGATGAACGCATTGCCGCTGGAAACGGAGCCAGGATGTTAGATCAGATTCTGAGAATCAGAACGGGAGGTGGGCTGCTGGAATGGGCCTGCGTTATGGAAGACGCAACGAGATCGCTGGCAACCTGGATTTGAATCGTATCGGGCTCGAACCGCCCGACCGCGGGACGCAATGAAAAAAGACTGGTAACCAAAGCCGAGGAGTGGCGATTCACACAGCAACGATACTCAGAATGTTGTAGAGGGGAAGATTCCGGTGCGGAATGACATGCAACCATCGAAGAACGCTGCGCCATGGCAGGCATCAGACACATCGCACCCAAACCAGCAGCTACTATCGCGCCCAGCATGGCCACGGCAACAATTCGTGCGAAAGACTGTGTCACAGCTATGTCCCTGTAATCTTGACCCGCAACTCTTCCGGCAGGCGCTCCCGAATCTCCGCCGGCAGGCGATCATGCACCCGTCTGGCTCCCTGGCGGGCCGCATCCAACACCGTGACCGGAGCCGGAGTAGCCACCGCTACCACCAGCCAGATCAGAGCCGACAAGGCAAAGCCGGCGAGCGCCGCAATTTCCAGCCAAAACGCATGCCGCGGCCCGAAGTGCCGGATCACCCCAAAGGCCAGCAGAAAAATAAAGGCTGAAACCGATGCCAGGGCAATCAACCCAACGTCAATCATCCGATGGATCTTCTGCCGGCTGCGGCAACGTTCGCACTCCGCAAAGTGGCTCTCGTAGTCGCCGCGCATCTCCGCCGCCAGGCCGGAAATGTCGTATCGCCAGCCCGCCAGAATCTTGCCTACAATTGGATCAATGCACTGCTGACTCATAAAGGACTACAGCGGCGCTACAACTGGATGGGAGGCAATACTTCCGACTGCACCGCCACCAGCACCCGGTTCTGAAACAAACCACCCCGCTCGGCCAGCGCTTTTTCCGCTTCCCTCCGTGCTATCTCTGGGTGATTGTTCTGCTCAGAGAGATGCGCCAGCACGACAAACGCTGCATTATTATCATAGTCCCCGGTAAAGAAATCCGCGAGTTTCAGGTTCGAGAGGTGTCCCACGTTGCTCGCCACCCGCTGTTTCACCGCCCATGGGTAAGGCCCGCCGCGCAACATTTCCACATCGTGATTCGATTCCATGATCAGCACATCCGACCCGCGCAGGTGGTCGCGTACGTTGACCGGCAAATATCCCAGATCGGTGGCCACGCTCACCTTGCTGCCCTCGATGCGAAACGTAAAACCAACCGGATCGGCGGCATCGTGAGGAATCGTAAACGGCTGCACCTCGATATCGCCAATCTGAAAGCGATGCCCGGACTCGAAGCGCTCCAGCTTCTCCAGTTGCGGCCGCTCCCCGTTCACCGTGCGCATGGCGCGCGCCCACGCCGCGTGCGTGGCTCCGGTCATGAAAACTGGGATGCGCAGCTTCTTGGCCAGCGTAGCCAGCCCATACACGTGGTCGGAATGCTCATGGGTGATCAGAATCGCGGAAAGCGACGACGGATCTTCGCCCAGCGATTTCATCCGCTTAAACGTCTCACGGCAGGAAATGCCGGCGTCCACCAGAATCTTCGTCCGCGAGCTGGCCACAAACGCACAATTTCCTTTGCTCCCGCTCGCCAGCATCGAAACCGTGACACACATGCTAGGGAGCATACGCGCATCCCCTGTGGATTGGGAGTAACTTCTCAGTTATCCGATACCTTGGGGTAGCAGCCAGCGGACAGTGGTTAGTGGTCGGTGCTCAGTTTCAGTCTTTCAGGGGCCACTGACCACTGACCACTGTTCTTTCACTTTCCCTGCCGCAAAGCATCAATCGCCCGCCGCACCACCGCCCCTCCGTAAGCTCCCGCAATCCCCGGGAGTGCCACTAGAAGCGACCCATAAACCTGCGCCCGCGTTGGCTTCACGGCCCGAATCAGATAAGCCCCGAGCTCGGTCAAAGGAACCAAAGCGCTCACCACCGCTACCCATCGCCACGGCCATCGCGGCCGCAACATCCCCAGCGCCATGCACGCCATCACCGCCAGCAGCGCCGTGAACAGCAAATCATCCACGGCCACATCGACGCATCCTGTTGCAATCCCTGCTAAAGCTGCGAGCACGTAGAACGGGGCATCGCTTGAAGTTCGCCGCGAAACTGGCCCGGAAGTCATTGTGGATTTTTCATTGCTGATTGTTAATTTTTGATTGCAAATCTAAAGGCCCAGCCCGGCAGAATTAGCTTTTCAATCAACAATCAGCAATCAAAAATTCATCAATACTGATAAAACCCTCTCCCACTCTTCCTCCCCAACCACCCCGCATCCACCATCTTGATCAGCAGCGGACACGGCCGATACTTCGGATCCCCCAGCCCATCCTGCATCACTCGCATAATGTCGAGGCAAACATCGAGTCCAATAAAATCCGCCAGCGTGAGCGGCCCCATGGGATGCGCCATCCCCAGCTTGAACACCTCATCTACCGCCTCCGCCGTCGCCACGCCCTCCATCACCGCATACATCGCTTCGTTCAGCAGCGGCATCAGCACCCGGTTGGAGACAAATCCCGGCGCGTCGTTCACCTCCACCGGCGTCTTCTCCAGCTTGAGAGCCAGGTTACGAGTTTCAGAAAATGTCTCCTGCGAAGTCGCCAGCCCGCGAATCACCTCCACCAGCTTCACCACCGGCACCGGATTAAAGAAATGCATCCCAATCACTTTGTCGGGCCGCTTGGTCAGCGCCCCAAGTTTCGTAATCGAGATCGACGAAGTATTCGACGCCAGAATGACTTCCGCCCGCACCACCCGGTCGAGCTCGCGAAAAATCTCCGCCTTAATCTCAAACTTCTCGGTAGCCGCCTCCACAATAAAATCGCACTCCGTGAGCCTGGACCGGTCAGTCACTGCCTCGATCTTCTTCAACGCGGACGCCTTGGCTTCCCCAGTGATCTTGTTCTTCGCCACCTCGCGATCCAGATTCTTAGTAATAGTCGCAATCCCGCGATCCAGAAACCGCTGCTCCACATCGCACAATACGACCGAATAACCGCTCCGCGCAAAGACATGAGCGATGCCGTTGCCCATGGTGCCCGCGCCTATGACTCCCACTCGTTTAGTTTCCATAATCTTGCCTCGATGAAAACGTTCGAGTCTATCACCCGCCTCAGTCAGATGGAATATTCAAACACCCGCTGTCATCCTGAGGCCCAGAGCTTTTTGCGGGCCGTAAGGATCTCTGCACTCGCCAGCGTCACCTGCAAAGCCAGAGGGACCTGGTCGCAAACGACAACCAAACAGCGTCTCCGCCACGACGGCACTGACTTGCCCCACTCCGGCTGATAGATAGTTAGAAGGCCCGATATCGACAGTAATCTTGTCTGACGGTCCCAAGCGGCCTACGATGAAGGCAGGTCCCTAGCCGCAAGGGATTAACCTATGAACCGCCAGCGTCTGCTGTCAATTCTTTGGGCCACCGAGTTCATCGTTGGACTGCTTCCGGCTGCCATCTTAATCGTCGTGGGCTTGGTCCCCTACCTGGTGTCGACCCCTGCTATTCTTTCCTCGCTTCTCAAAGGGGACGGAACGATTGTGCGGACCGCGATTGTGCTCAACGGAACGATGATAGGAGGCATTCTCGGAATGGCTGCGATTCTAATGGCATACCGCCCCGGGAGACTGCGCCAGAGTGCGAAGCTGAGACGTCGTGCGATTATCTTCGCCTGCGCGGGCGTTTGTGCGGCGGCGCTCTACCTCACAAGCGAAGGATTAACCATCGTGATGTCGAATTTGTTCGCATGCTGGATCATTGCGGGCCCGTTACTAGTCGGTTCCCATTGCGCGTATCTTGTCTTCACAAGGCCACACGGCGATGCCTCGAATCCCGCAACGGGTTGACTTCGAAATATCGCGATCTCACTATCAACGCCGCCATCGGGGCCACGTTGCCCCACGATCAAGGTGTAAAATATCCAAGTCATCCTATTGCTCATCTAAAGCTTTGAGCACCAGTTTCGCGAAAGGATTTCCCTCATGGCAACCCTCGAACTCCCCGTCCGCCCGCGCCCGTCGTCATCTTCGCAATCCCACTCCGGCCCCTTCGTCAACGAGCCCTTTTTCGATTTCACCAAAGAAGACAACGCCCGCAAAATGCGCGCCGCCATCGAACGCGTTCGTGGACAGCTAGGCCGCGAGTATGACCTCATCATCGGCGGCCAGCGCGTTAAGACTGCCGACAAGATCAAATCATTGAATCCCTCCAAACCGTCTCAGATTGTCGGCATCCACCAGAAAGCCGGCAAAGAGCACGTCGAGCCCGCCATGCAGGCCGCGCTGAAAGCCTTCACCACCTGGAGCCGCACTTCCATTGAAGAGCGCGCCAGCCTGTTGTTCCGCGCCGCCGACCTCATGCGGCAGCGCAAAATGGATTACATGGCCTGGCTGGTCTTCGAAGTCAGCAAGAACTGGGGCGAAGCCGACGCCGACATCTCCGAGACCATTGACTTCTGCGAGTTCTACGCCCGCGAGGCCCTGCGCCTCGCTAAAACTGAAGCGCCCGTGCAGCTCCCCGGCGAGCGCGATTCGCTCACCTACATTCCGCTCGGCGTCGGCGCGGTCATTCCTCCGTGGAATTTTCCGTGCGCCATTATGGCTGGCATGACCGTCGCCTCCATCGTCGGCGGTAACACCGTAATCCTGAAGCCCTCTAGCGACTCGCCCACCATCGCCGCAAAATTCGTCGAACTGCTCGAAGAGATTGGCCTACCGGAAGGCGTTGTCAACTTCTGCCCCGGCGCCGGGGCCAGCTTCGGCGACGCCATCGTCGCGCATCCCAAGACCCGCTACATCGCCTTCACCGGCTCCCGCGAAGTCGGCCTGCACATCAATAAAGTTGCCGCCACCCAAGCTCCCGGCCAGCTCTGGATCAAGCGCACCGTCCTTGAGATGGGAGGCAAAGATGCCATCATCGTCGATGCCGATGCCGATATCGACGCTGCCGTCGAAGGCGTCGCGCAAGCGGCATTTGGGTTTCAAGGGCAAAAATGCTCGGCCTGCTCCCGCGCCATCGTCGACGAGCGCGTCTACGACAAATTCCTCGACCTGCTCAAAGCCCGCGTAGAAAAAATCACCATCGGCGATCCCGCCGAAAACACCAACATGGGCGCGGTCATCAACGAAGGCTCGATGAAGACGATTCTGCAATACATCGAGCAAGGCAAAAAAGATGGACGCCTCATCACCGGTGGCGAGCGCGCCACCGAAGGTGGAGAAGGCTACTACATCCGCCCCACCGTAATCGCCGACATTCCCGCCAAATCAAAACTCGAGCAGGAAGAAATCTTCGGCCCTGTGCTCGCCGTCATCAAAGCCCGCGGCTTCGACAACGCCCTCGAAATTGCCAACGACACAGAGTTCGGACTCACGGGAGCGATCTATACGAAATCGCGCGACAAAATCGATCGCGCCATCCGCGACTTCCACGTCGGCAACCTCTACATCAACCGTAAATGCACCGGAGCCATGGTGGGGGCGCATCCGTTTGGAGGCTTCAACATGTCGGGTACCGATTCCAAATCCGGCGGCCCCGATTATCTCTACCTGTTTACGCAAGCCAAATCCGTCGGCGAAAAAATCAGCTGATTGTTTTGAAAGGGCGCGGCTTCCAGCCGCGCCGCTACGCTTGAAATACCGTGGAAAAGCGGCGCTTGAGCGCCGCGTAAAGTGCAAAAAGATAGCCCCCGATCTTAATGGCAACCTTATCCGTGTCTTCTATGATTTCCGGGGCGACACGCAAAAAGAACGACACATCGCGCAAAGGCGTCTAGCGCTTATTGATTTTCCCGCATTACGGGCAAACCACGCTCAAGATTCCTTCTGGTTAGCAGACTATATATGCTCGATCGGCACACTTCGGCTTGGTAGCTGTTAGTTTGCGGGTCCAGCAAACAGCAGGAGATTTCCATCCGGATCCTTGACGACGAAATTCTTGGCGCCCCAAGGCTGCTTTTTCAGCCTCTGGTGAAAGGCAACACCCGCGGACTGAAACTCAAGAAACAGCAGCTTGATCTCGTCCGCTGTAGCGACGGTCATAGATACCGACAACAGTTCCTCCCGATCGCGGTCCCTCGACTCGATTACTGATCGCGCGACACACCGTAGATTGAGACGCGCCGCGTCGCGACCCACCTGTGCATAGTAGGGAGGTTTGCCGTAACTGAATACAAGCGAAAAGCCTAACTTGTCACGGAAAAATTCGCATGATCGCTGGATATGGGTGACGAACAGTTGCGGCTCTGCACTGACAATCGTTGCTTTGCATAGCGATGATTTCACCTTGACCGACGTGGTCGAAAGTCCAGTTTTCAGGGCTCGCCAACTATCGAAGCCGTGCTGTCTTGCGACCATTTCTTGCGCATCGCTGAGCTTAAAGCTCGCCGCAAGAATCTCGGAGTCTGGCATATTCAGAAAGCGAGGCAAATGTCCGCGGATTTTTGCGGCGACGGGATAGTGGCGTTCGCGATGCCACCGCAATAGGAGCTTGGCTTGCTTTTTGAGGTTCTCCAGATTGGGCATGTGGGCCTCCACGATGAGATCGTAGGTGGGCATTGCCCTTCGGCGACGTGCCGTTGCATCCTACATGCGCAGATTGCAGTATCTGCGACCGTTTCAGTAGTTGTCAATTGAGAACGCAGCCGCGCTAGAGGTTGTTGGGCCGCACTTACGCATTTTGTCGTATCACGGGCAAACCGGAAGCTATCTGCTTAAGTTAGCCCTCAAGGGATATTCAACTGGCGCGCGTTCTCTCACAAATAAAAAGCCGCCCCTTCGGGCGGCTTTTTGCGTTACCAAACTCCCTACGGCATCACTCCCGCCGGAGGCTGTGGCATCGCCCCCTGCGTAGTCGCCGCCGCCGCCTCATTCAAAATCCGGTGATGGATGGTGAACAGCGCCAGCTCCAGCCGGTCCGACACGCCAATCTTGTCATACACGTTCCGCAGATAATTTTTGATCACCTGCTCGGTCGTTCCCAGCTGCGTGGCGATCTCCTTATTCTTATACCCCTGCACAATCAAAGCCACGATGCGCAGCTCTTTCGCCGTCAACCGGTCGCGCACCCGCAGCCCGACCATATCGTTTTCAGTCAGCTCGCTCGGCACCGCGACGTCCTGTACCCAGGTCTCGCCGCGCGCCACCTTGCGGACGCAATCCACCAGCGCCGCACTAGTCACGTTGCGGTAAACCACGCCGTGGGCGCCGTTCGCCATCTGGCGCTGCGCGCTCTCGCCGGTATCGGCGAGTACTACAATGCGTGTTTTCGCCTTGTTTGCTGCCTGCACAATGGCCGCAAAATCGTTGTGAAATCCAGCCGCCACCACCAGCACGGCCGCACGAAATTTATCCAGAGCCATAAACATCTGCTCCGGCGTCTGAGCCTGCGCCACGATGCGCATCTCGTCTTCCACCGCCAGCACCTTGGCGATGCCGGCCCGAAAGATTGCCTGGTTATCAGCCAGAATCAGTTTGAGCATGTTATATGCGCTCCAAAAATATCTGATGTCATCCCGAGCAAGCGCCTTTTGCGCCGCGAAGGATCTGGGCGAGCCGCGCGAAGCATCGCGTTCCTCGCGATGCAACAACCGCGCGTTTTGCTCGCTTCCTTACTACTTCACTCCTATGATCCTCACGTTCAGCTACGAGTTTCTCACGAATTCATACGAGTCAATCACGCAGGCCACTCCTTTGCCGTCCGCACTCGCCCCCGTGGGATCGGTGCGGACTACGCGGCCTTTGCATTGAATCGTGACGCTCTCCTGCCCGCCAGTCACATCGGGAGGAAGAGTGATCTCGAACTCCACCGGCGACCCAATCTCCAAAGAGGCGTCGGCGCGAATATAAACTCCCGCTGCACTCAAATTTCCTGTCGTTCCTTTGGAGTCGCCGCTGGCGCTCTCTTTATGTATCTTGATCGGCAGTTCCAGCGGAAATCTTTTTCCGGTCCGCGCTTCGGACACAGTGCCTCCTATTTCGTGCGTGATCATTCGAGACTTGTTCCTCGCTTCTGGCTCTCACCCAGCTAAGCCAACCCCATCAGAATACGCTCCTGGCAGGCCGATCGCGCACTTTAGTGCTCATCGGCGTTATATCACGGATATTAGCCCGATAAAAGCCTGATTACGAATTAGTTATGGGTAGAACCTAGATTCCCCCCTCCGCGCGCCGACGCCTCTAAAAAGAAGGCTTTCCCTGCCCCCGCCCAAGCACTCATGACAACCTCAACCCTGACGACGGCATCTGAAAACCTCCGCTCAAAACCCCTCCCGGAGGCTCACATGTCCCGCCGCTTTGTTTTCTCCATCAGCTTAATCCTTGTCAGCGTGGTCGCCGCCTCAGCCCAGGTTCAGTTCTCCTCAACTTCTTACAATTCGGGCGATTACGATACCAACTCAATCGTTACTGGGGATTTTAATAACGACGGCATCCTCGATCTCGTCACCATCAATACTTCATCGCTTTCCTTCTATAAGGGACTGGGTGGCGGGAAGTTTGCGAATGCCCGGCAGCAATCGATACCCGGCTGTTCCAGCCAGGCCCTGCCCGCGGATCTTAATCGCGATGGAAAGCTGGACCTTGCGCTAGTCTGCGGCAGCGATCAGATTATGATTTTCTTCGGGAATGGTGACGGCACCTTTACGAACGGTCCAACCCTTGCTACCAGCAACTACGCCTACACCATTGCCCTTGCAGATTTCAACGGCGATCATTTACCCGATATCGCCGTTTCCGGCTGTAATTCGTCGTATGTGTGTGCAATCGAGGTTTTCCTCGGACAAGGCAATGGCACTTTCAAGAAAAGTGCCACCCTTCCTTACGGTGGCGGCCAAGTGGTGGCCGGAGATTTTAATGCCGACGGTCATCAAGACCTCGCTGTCTTGACCCTTCAAAGCGCTTCTTCCGAGCTGGCTATGTTCCCGGGCAACGGCAACGGGACATTTCAAACTCCTAAACTCGCCAGCTTCACCAACCCGGTTTCTCTGGCCGTCGGCGATTTTTATAACAACCGAATCCAGAGCCTGGTGGTCCTGAACTATGTTTATAACGACCCCAAGTCAACGTTCTACGTGACGACTGTGCGGTATTCAAATGGCGCGCTTCTGCTCGGTACTCCGGAACTTGTCACGGAGAACGGAGATTATGTCGCCGTCATTGCGGGAGATCTGAATGGCGATTTCCTCGACGATATCGCAGTCGTCGGAGCAGGGCCGACAGTTCCCAACCCGGCCGCCGCTTATATTCTGGGCAAAGGAAACGGAACGTTTCAGGCTCCGGTCGACGTTGCTGCTACCGGCCAGGCCGAGTTCTCCCCGTTCATTCGCGATCTCAACCTCGACTCTCGCCACGACCTTGGCGTCGCATGGGACGATGGTGATTCTCGCTACGGCACCGGCGGAGGAGCTTTCATTTTGCTCAATACCAACGCCGCGACAAACTGCACTCCTCCCGCGGCCAACAAACTCAGCGTCCATATCTGCGCGCCCACGAGCGGCCAGACCGTCGGAAGCACTTTCACCTTCAGGGCCGCAGGCAATGCTTTCAACGGGGTTGCCAAGCGCNTGGAACTCTGGATCGATGGCAAGAAAATCGGCCAGAATCTGGAGGATCAGCTGAAGATCACCAGGACTCTTTCCGCGGGAAAGCACACAGCCTCGTTTGTGGTGGCCGATAGCTTCGACAATCACACTTCCAGTTCGGTCAGCTTCACCGCGAATTGAACCCAAAAAATTAATTACCAGTGCCCTGCTTCTCGCGTTTTTGCGAGAAGCAGTTTTTTTGTTATCTCGGTTTCGGCTGATCGCTGGTCCAGTTTCTTCATCCGCCATGGCACATCATGTTACCGTTTGATTAGGAGTAACCCTCACTCAGGAGAGCAACATCATGCTCCACTCATACCTTTCCGGTACCGGGCGGCTCGAACTCGCCGCTGCGACAGCCGTTCTTCTTCTACTGCCCGCTAACGCTCTTGCGCAAGAATCTCCAAAAAAAACCAGCTCGACAACCAACGTCTCCACGGCTGCAGCCCAAAAAACTGCCACTAAGCCGGACGAATCCGCCTTCGCCTCCGCAACTCTCGTCCAACTCAATAACGCTCTCGAAGGTCTCGCCGCCAAAGTCTCACCCGCGGTCGTGCAGATTCTCGTCACCAGTTACGGCCCGGCTCACGAGGAAAATCATACCCAGACTGCTCTCATCGTGCGCCAGCACGCCGTCGGTTCCGGTGTCATCGTCGATCCCAACGGCTACATCATCACCAATGCCCACGTCATTGAAGGCGCGCAACGCATCCGCGTCGCTTTGCCGCTGCCTGCCGATAATGGCCGCGTCGTGCCGCTGGGAAAGCGCCGCATCCTTGAGGCGCGCCTGCTAGGGGAGCACAAAGAAACTGATCTCGCTCTGCTGAAGATCGATGAAACCGACCTTCCCACGCTTCCGCTGCTTTCGCAGCAACGTCCCCGCGTAGGCCAGTTGGTCTTCGCCATCGGCAGCCCTGAAGGTCTCCAGAATTCGGTGACGATGGGGGTGGTCAGCGCAACGGCTCGCCAGGCTGATCCGGATAAGCCGCTCTCCTACATCCAGACTGATGCCCCCATCAATCCTGGCAACAGCGGCGGTCCGCTGGTCGACATGAACGGTTCTGTCATCGGCATCAACACTTTCATTCTTTCTACCGGGGGCGGCAGCGAAGGCCTGGGCTTTGCTATCCCCGCGCGCATCGTAGAGTTTGTCTACCAGAGCCTGCGACTACACGGCCATGTTCATCGCGTAGAGATTGGCGCCGCGGCACAGGAAATCACCCCCACGCTGGCCGAAGGACTTCATCTCGCGCAGCGCTGGGGAGTCATCATCGCCGACGTCAAGCCTGACGGCCCCGCCGCCGCCGCCGGCTTGCAGGTTCAGGACATTGTTCTCCGCGCCGACGACCGCCGCATCGAAACCCTGCCTGCATTTTCCTCCGCCCTCTATCTGCATCGGCTCGATGAGGTGCTCAAGCTCGAAGTTCTGCGCGGCGAGCAGAAAACAACTCTCTACATTCCCGCCATTGAGCACCGCGACACCATGGATAAACTCTTCGACGCCGCCGATCCTGACAAGAGTCTGGTTCCGCGCCTCGGCATTCTCGCCATCGATTTCACCGCCGACCTGAGCAAAGATCTGGCTTCGCTACGCATTCAATCCGGAGTCATCGTCCTTGGCCGCGCCGGCGACTTCATTACTCCAGACACCGGCCTGCAGACCGGCGATGTCATCCACTCGCTCAACGGCACCCCAATTACTTCGATGGACGCTTTGCGCAGCGCCGTACTCGCCCTGAAGACGGGCGATGCCGTGGTCCTGCAGGTCGAACGCTCTGACGGACTCACCTACCTGAGTTTTGAAATGGAATAACGGAACGCTGGGAAGAAGCAAAGTTGAATCGATGGTTCAGTCGTCACAAGAACTCTTAATGCCCGCGCCTTTTGTTATGCGGTCTTCCCTAAATCCTTGGCCACGCTGTCGAGCACGCCATTAACGAACTGCACTGACTCCGGGCTGGAAAACTTTCGCGCGATCTCAAGCGCTTCGTTGATGATGACTGCCCGCGGCGTCTCCGGATAGCCCAGAAACTCAGCGACACCCGCGCGCAACAGATTGCGATCCACTGCCGCCATTCGTTCCATCCGCCAGTGCTCCGCGTGACCTTCGATTAGCTTGTCAATCTCCGCGCCGCGGTCCGTCGCCACGCGAAATAGATCATCCGCGAACCCTCGCACCTCGGCGCTGGCCGACCCATGCTCCGCCCAGAACGTGCGCTGCACATGGTCGATGGTCTGCTTGCCCATGTCCGCCTGAAACAACATCTGCAGAACCAGTTCGCGAGATTTACGGCGCGTGCCCATAAGAAAAATATGCTGGGAAGTGGTAATTCAGTTTACTGCAAGGAAGAATTATTTGCGCTTCGTCTTCGCGGTCTTCTTAGCCTTGTCACTCCGAGCGGTTGTGCCGGAGCCCGAAGGGCGGAGCCCCGAGCGAAGCCGAAGGGGAGGAACCTGCTTCTTGCTGGCAGTGGCTGGCTGAGGGCGACTAGCGGTTTTGCCGGAGCCCGGAGTCCGAAGCCCGATAGCCCCTTTCAACGACGCCATCTCCACCGCCGCCAGCGCCGCTTCAAATCCCTTATTCCCCATCTTCAGTCCAGCGCGATCAATGGCCTGTTCCAGATTCTCGCAAGTCAGCACGCCGAAAGCATGAGGCACGCCCGTCTCCTGCGCCGACTGCCCGATCCCGCGCGTCACTTCATTCACGATCACGTCGTAGTGCGCTGTGTCACCACGCAACAAGCATCCGAGGCAGATGATCGCGTCGTATTTTTTCGTCTCCGCCAGTTTTCGCGCCGCGAGCGGAATCTCGAACGCACCCGGCACGCGGATAATCTCATAGCCCTTGGTGGAGGCACCCACGCCGCACCGACGCAAGCCGTCTACGCACCCGCACAACAGCCGCTCAGTTATGAATGAATTAAAACGCGAAACAACGATCCCAAATGTCTTATTCTTGGCATCCAGAGTTCCATCGACTTCGGAGCGGTGCGCTGGCTCATCTCCGGCGATACGAATACCCATAAAGCTAATCGTCGTTCCTCCAGGCAGTCTCACATCGAAGTTCCGAGAGATATCCTGGCCTGAATCGTCCCCAAGAATCTCCAAGCCCAGCCTCCGAATTATCTCTACTGCCGAGTCAGGATCCGATATGGTCAGTTCCAAGTCTGGATAAGCGCGTGGGTTCTTGCGGTGCACGACCTCCAATCTCAGGTCAGCTGGAAGAAAAGGCTGGAGGCGATAATGCCCGTACTCTTCCACTTCCTGGCCGCGGAAACCCAACGCATCGAGCATCTTGGTCAGAAGCCCGAAATCTCCCTCGCTCTTCGCCTGTACGGTGAGATTGGCCCACTTCATGAGTTATCGATGTTCTCTGTTTCCTTTTAGTGAATGCGTTCTTGATCCGCGAAAATCCGTGGCAAGAATTTACTTTCCCTTGAACTGCGCCGCCCGCTTTTCCAGAAAAGCCGTAGTCCCTTCCTTCTTATCCTCAGTCGCGCAAGCCACAGCGAAAAGCACAGCCTCTAGATAAAGCCCCTCGCTCAATGTCATTTCCATGCCCTTGTTCACGGCCTCCATGGCGTACTGCACGGCCAGCGGAGCATTCGCGATAATCTTAGCCGCAATCGCCTCCGCCCGCGGAATCAACTCAGCCGCCGCCACAACTTCATTCACAAGGCCAATGCGATGTGCCTCTTGCGCCGTAATCATCTCGCCCGCCAGCACCATCTGCATCGCGATCCCCTTGCCCACCAGCCGTGGTAACCGCTGTGTCCCGCCATAGCCCGGAATAATTCCCAGCTTCACTTCTGGTTGCCCCAGCTTCGCATTCTCGCTCGCCAGCCGCATCGTGCAAGCCAGAGCCATCTCGCATCCGCCGCCAAGCGCAAATCCATTGATGCAGGCAATCACCGGCTTACCCAGGTTCTCGATCAAATTCAGAACGTTCTGTCCGCGATGCGTATATTCCTTACCTGTAACCGCATCGTGCTTGGCGAGTTCGCTGATGTCCGCCCCTGCGATGAACGCCTTCTCGCCCGCCCCCGTAAAAATGACCACCCGAATCGCCGCATCATTCTTGATGTCATGAAAAGCCGCCCGCAGCTCTTCCATGGTGGCCATATTCAACGCATTGAGCACCTTCGGTCGATTGACGCTGACGTAGGCTATCGAGTTTTTCTTTTCGAGGATAATGTTTTCGAAGTTCATAAAATCAAATTTACCCGAGTGATTCGCATTATTGGAGATGAAGCGCAAGCAACCATGCGCTATAATTGTATAGCACGAGATTAGCCATGCTAGCCATCCGCCTTCCCGACAACATCGAAAAACGCCTCAACCGCCTTGCCAAGCGTACCGGTCGCACCAAAACGTACTACGCTCGCGAGGCGATCCTTCAGCACCTCGAAGAACTCGAAGATATTTATCTCGCCGAGAAACGTCTCGCCGAAATCCGCGCCGGGCGCGTTCGTACCATCCCCCTCGAAAAAGTGATGCGCCGCTATGGCATCAACACCAAAGTGGACGATTGAGTTCGATCCGGCTGCGCAAAGAGAACTCGGCAGGCTAGATAAACCGGTTGCTCGCCGGATTTCGAAGTTCCTTTACCAGCGCGTCGCCAAACTCGACGACCCGCGCCAAATCGGCGAGAGACTCAAAGGCACACTGAGCGAGTTCTGGAAATACCGTGTTGGAGACTACCGCCTCATCTGTTCCCTGGAGCATGACCGCTTCGTGGTGTTGGTTCTTCGCATCGGGCCACCGCAAAGAAGTCTACCTGCGATAGCCAATATCTATTCGATCGCTACAAATCCCTGGCAAGCGCTTTCACGCCGCTAGATTCTTCCTCTGCACCACCGCCGCCACTTCATCCTTGCTCAGCCCGCAACTGATGCATTGCTGTGTCCATATCCGGTTGGCGAATATTTTTCCGCAACGCGGACACTTCCACTGCGTGTGCCACCAGGCCGCCGTCAGGTAAACGACAATCCAGCCGATCAGCAACGCGAAGCCGACCCGTTCGCTCATCTTCACTTTCGCAATCAAAATCCCCAGCGGCACAAATCCCACAAACAGCACCACCATCAGATTCCGGCGCAGCACGTAGCTGTTCCACGCAATGCGATAGCGTTGTACATCCTGCTCGTTGAATTCACCGGCCATTTGTGGTTTGATATCTCCGCAACTGCGCGTACGGTAATAAGTCGACCTACAGTTTATTCGCCTTCGGGCTGTTCGGGTCCGAATAATCGTAGAACCCTTTTCCAGTTTTCTTCCCGTACCACCCGGCCATCACCAGTCGCTTCAACAGCGGAGGCGAGGCAAACCGTCGCTCTTTAAACTCGTCGTACATCACGTGCGTAATGTAATAAGTCGTATCGAGACCCACAAAATCCAGCAGAGTAAACGGGCCCATAGGGTAGCCGCATCCCAGCTTCATCGCGTTGTCGATGTCTTCAATCGAGCCCACACCTTCTTCGTACGCGCGAATCGCATCCAGCAGATACGGCACCAGCAGTCGGTTGACGATGAATCCCGTCTTGTCCGACGTGCGCACGGGAACCTTCCCCAGCTTCTTGGCAAACTCGTACGCCGTCTGGTAAACGTCGTCGGCAGTGGCGATCGTGCGCACCACTTCCACTAGCTTCATCAGCGGCACCGGATTAAAAAAGTGCAGCCCGATAAACCGCTCCGGCCGCTTCACCGCCGTCAACAACTCGGTCACCGAAATCGAAGACGTATTCGAAGCAAAGATCGCGTCTTTCTTCACCACGCTGTCGAGCGACGCGTACATCTTCTTCTTCTCTTCCACGTTCTCGATGATGGCCTCGATAATGATGTCGCAGTCGGCCAGGTCCGCTTTGTTGGTCGTGCCCTTGAGCCGGGCACGGATCGCGTCTTTCTGCTGCGCCGTGATTCCGCCCTTCTCCACCGGACGCTCGGCAAACTTCGCCAAAGATTTTTCGATCCCGGCAAACCCTTTGTCCAAAAACTTCTGTTCCACTTCAAGCACGGTCACATCGAACCCGGCCGTCGCGCAGACCTGCGCGATGCCGGAACCCATCAGTCCACAACCGAGAACGCCAACCTTCTTGATATCCACAAGAGTCCTATTCTTCACCACAGTCACAGACACTGCGTCATGCTGTCGCGGTCCTCAGCGACGGTCACGCCTTACTTCTCGGCGTAGCCTTCGCTTCTTAGCTGGAGGTGTATTTCCATGGCTCCTCGACTTGAGAATCACGTGAATCACGCCGTTGTGCTTCGGTGACATGTTCTTACTTGCTTGTTCAGCTTCTGGTCGTGTCGCGAAATCAGGAGACAGGGTCGGCCACTCAAGGCCGTCACGGCGCTCGACAATGATCCAGCCGCTTGGCTTGCTGGGTCGGGAAGCGCTTTTCTTCTTCGTGACCATTACGTAAACTCCATTACGTCCCAACTACTTTGGGCTGCTACCAAGACCCTCCACCATCTCTTGGAGGATCACAGTCATCACATTTATATGGCATCGATCGGAGGCGAGTTGGAGATTTGCCTGACCTACCTGGGGATACTCTTTGACCGACTTCGCAACGAAGTAGACACAGGCATCACCCAGTTTTTTCTCCGCTTCTTCCTGTTCCTTCGATGGCGGTGCCAATTTCTTCGGGAAGCCGTCGCGCTCACAATCGAGAAACTGATCCGCTCGAACCAGTCGGGCCAGATCGTGCCTCTCGTCCCACTCGGGCAGGAGGATCGCGCATTCTCCTCTCCTCGGCTTCACCTCCGGCAACTTACTTGTGGCCTTACCTTGTTGCTGTGAGTGCACGGACAAGCCGGCACACAGGAAAA
>JGI12635J15846_10001164_pt1 | contig 23030 bp, 26 predicted proteins | sample BlaSpr_A8_OM2_M2_FD_15846 | JGI IMG/M metagenome (IMG submission 15846) | reverse complement strand
CTCTTCGGCCGCATCCGTCCCATTCCTGACATCAACAGCAAAAACGCTAACCAAAGAGGTTTCGCCGAACGCACCGCCGTCAACACCCCGCTGCAAGGCACCGCCGCCGACCTGATCAAAATCGCCATGATCCGCATCGACGCTGCGTTGCGCGACCGTAACTTGAAATCAAGAATGACCCTGCAGGTCCACGATGAACTGGTGTTTGAAGTCCCCGAAAAAGAAATCGACGAAATGAAATCTCTGGTCCGCGAGCAGATGGAAAAGGCTCACGCGCTGAGCGTCCCCCTGCAAGTAGAAATGGGTACGGGTCCGAACTGGAGAGATCTAGTCTGATCTGAAGTTGACCCCTGACATCGGGTCCGAGCTAGAATGGGGCCGGATTCGGAGCTTAGGCTCTGCGACGCCGCTAATGCCAACAGGGCGAGAGCAGTGGTGGCTATGGACCTTCTCGAAAATGCCATTCAGTCGATTCGGATAGGAGTCGAGGACTACAGCGCTGGAGCTGCGCCTCGGCTACTCTCCGCCGCAAGAAATATACACGCGGGAATCCTTTTGCTTTTCAAGGAGGCGCTGCATAGGCTTTCGCCGGCAGACAGCCGCGATGCCCTCATAATGAGCAAAATCGTCCCTGAAAGGGACCCGGGCGGAAAGATAAGATTTGTTGGGGCTGGGAGAAATACGGTAGGGACGTTGGAAGTCAAAGCGCGCTTTAAATCACTTTCAATCCATACCGATTGGGTACGGTTCGACAAAATAAGCCGTGTTCGTAATGAAATTGAGCACTTTTATCCAAACTTGACACAACGGGCGCTGCAAGGACTGATCGCAGATTCCTTTTTAGTCGTGAGAGAGTTCGTTCGAAATGAACTGAAAGAAGACCCCCATAATCTTCTAGGAGAGGAAACATGGCAGGCGATGCTTAAGGTTGCAGAGGTTTATGAAGCGGAGAGGAAACATTGCGAAGAGCTGCTTAATAAGGTGGATTGGGGCTCCGGCGCTTTGACAGAAGGGCTGAAGGAGCTTTCGTGCCAAGAGTGCGGCTCGCAACTCCTCCAGCCCCAGGAATCGGCCAAGTCCTATCAAGACGTCTTGTTAACCTGCAGTTCTTGCGGGACTGCGGAAACGTTCGATTCATTCATACCACGCGCGATTGAAGCTGCTCTCCACTTCGAAGCCTACATGGCCGTAAAGGATGGCGGGGGCACGCCCTATGTCTCGTGTCCAGAATGTGGATTAGAGACCTACATAGTTGGAGAAAATCGATGCGCGTCCTGTGGCGAAAGCGTGGAGACAACTTGCATTAGGTGCGGGAATGGAATACCCCCGGAAGAGCTTGACAGCTCTCCGCTGTGCGGTTGGTGTGCACACATGTCGTCAAAGGACGATTAGGGCCACGTGTTTGCTGAGTTTGTCTGTGTTATACTAAAATATAACCTGGAAACTCATGCACACCACCAATCTTCGCAAGGTCGGCGGCTCCGTCATGCTGGCCGTCCCGCCAGCACTGCTCGACATCATGCGGTTGCAGCCCGGTGCCGAAGTCGGCATCGCGATTGAAAGCGGCCGCCTCATCGTCGATCCCCAGCCCCGCCGACGCTATACCCTGAAGGAACTTCTGGCTGAATGCGCTCCCAAGGCGCGCCGAGGTAAACGGCGCTCCAAACCAGAACAAGAATGGCTCAACAGTGAGCCCGTCGGCCGTGAGCTGATCTGAACGGAGTTGATCTAAAAATGAAGCGCGGCGAAATCTGGCTGGTCAGCCTCGATGCCACCTCCGGGCACGAACAAAAAGGCCGCCGTCCCGTACTGGTCGTCTCGCCGGAAGCCTTCAATCAGAGAATGAAAGTCCCGATCGTTCTCCCAATTACCAGCGGCGGCAACTTCGCGCGCGTAGCAGGCTTCGCAGTCCCATTAACGAGCGCCGGAACCAAAACAACCGGCATCGTCCGCTGCGACCAGCCCCGCGCCCTCGATCTAGTCGCGCGCGACGCAAAGAAGCTGGAAAGCATTCCAGAGGCAATCATGAGCGAGGTGCTGGCAAGACTAGCGCCGATCTTCGAGCAGTGATTTTCTCCGCCTCCGCTCAAATCTGACTTGCACTCTGCAAGTAACATTGATACCCTGCCGAAAACAGGTAAGGAGCACCACATGTCGCAAGTCCGCCTGCTGGTCGGCACCCGCAAAGGCGCATTCATCCTCACTTCTGACGGCAAGCGCAACAACTGGCAAGTCAGCGGACCGCATTTCGCCGGATGGGAAATCTATCATCTCAAAGGCTCGCCCGCCGACCCCAACCGCCTCTATGCCTCGCAAAGCACGTCATGGTTTGGCCAGCTCATCCAGCGCTCCAACGACGGCGGCAAAACCTGGGAAGCCGTCGGCAACAAATTCGCCTACGATGGCGTCCCCGGCACCCACCAGTGGTATGACGGCACTCCCCATCCCTGGGAGTTCAAGCGCGTCTGGCATCTCGAGCCCTCGCTGACCGATCCCGACTGCGTCTACGCCGGAATCGAGGACGCCGCCCTGTTCCAATCCAACGACGGCGGCCACAACTGGCAGGAACTCTCCGGCCTGCGCGGCCATGGTACCGGACCCCAGTGGCAGCCCGGCGCCGGCGGCCTGTGCCTGCACACCATCATTCTCGACCCCGCCAATCCCAACCGAATCTTTATCGCCATCTCCGCCGCCGGCGCCTTCCGCACTGACGATGCCGGTAAGACCTGGCGTCCCATCAATCAAGGCCTCTACTCCAAATACATTCCCAATCCCACCGCCGAGGTCGGCCACTGCGTGCACCACGTGGCCATGAACCCACAGCGCCCCGGCGTCCTCTTCATGCAAAAACATTGGGACGTCATGCGCAGCGACAACGCCGGAGATTCCTGGCAGGAAGTCAGCGGCAACCTGCCCACCGATTTCGGTTTTGTCATCGACGTCCACGCCCACGAGCCCGAAACCGTTTACGTCGTCCCCATCAAAAGCGATTCCGAACATTACCCTCCCGATGGCAAGCTTCGCGTCTTCCGCAGCCGCACCGGTGGCAACGAATGGGAGCCGCTCACCAACGGCCTGCCGCAGGAAAATTGTTACGTGAACGTCCTGCGCGACGCCATGTCCGTCGATTCCCTCGACCAATGCGGCATCTACTTCGGCACCACCGGCGGCCAGGTCTACGCCTCCTCCGACGCGGGAGATAGTTGGAAGCCGGTAGTGAGAGATTTGCCGGCCGTGCTTTCGGTGGAAGTGCAGACGCTGAACTAACTGTTTCGGAAGGAATTTTGTGAAACAGGGTTTTCGGACAGCCACGACTTTAGAGAGCGGAGTCTGAACGTTGACGCTGGAATATGCGATCTGCCTGTTTTTGGGTGGCGCAGCGGTTTACCGCTGCGATAAATGCTTGTCTTTTAGTGTGGGGCTTTAGCCCCTGAGGGACCGTCTCCCTTGCAACTTACGACTCATGCCAACGATCCGCCTCATGCTTCCGCAACATCTCCGCACCCTAGCCCACGTCGGCGCAGAACTAACCTTGGAAGTCCCGCCCCCCATCACCCAGCGCTCCGTCCTCGACGCCCTCGAATCCCGCTACCCCATGCTGCGCGGCACCATCCGTGACCACGTCACCCGCCAGCGGCGCCCCTTCCTGCGCATCTTCGCCTGCGAAGAAGATCTCTCGTTTGAATCCCCCGACGCCCCACTCCCCGCCGCAGTCTCGAACGGCACCGAACCCCTGATCATCATCGGCGCCATCGCCGGCGGCTAAAACCCTCGTCTGGAGACAGCCGCGCTCGGCTGTCCGCCGAGCGAAGCGCGACTGCTCGCACTGTGACTTATCCCCGCGCAACCCAGCCCACAAGCCCCGCACCCAAAATCAGCCAAGCCGAATTGATCTTGAACCGAAACACCACGATTGTGCTCACCAAGAGAATCGAAACGGTGAGCCAGTCCGTTACGGATGCTCTTCCTAATTCCCACGCAACCACGGCCATCAATGCCAGCGATCCTACGACCACTCCGTCCAAGACCGCGCCCGCTGCCGCACACCGCCGAATCTTCGGAAGCAACGGCCCACTCAATGCCACAAACAAAAATCCCGGCAGAAAAATTCCCAGAGTCGCAACCGCCGCTCCCGGAACTCCGGCAACCAAATAGCCAATAAATGTTGCGGTCGTAAACACCGGCCCGGGCGTGAACTGCCCCACCGCGACCGCGTCTATCAATTGTTTTTCCGAGAGCCAGTTAAGGTGAGTGACAAACTCCGACCGTAAGAATGCCAGCAATACATATCCACTGCCAAAAACGACGGCGCCGATTTTCAAGAAGGAAAGGAACAACCGTCCCAGCCGAACCGGAACTTCGGCGACCGTTGCGAGCGCAATCAGACTGACAGGAAAAATTGTCGTGACACCGAAGTTGCACAGCACGGTGGCACTCCGCCTACTTCCCCACAAGTAAACCGATCCGGAGCCAGCCCCGGCAAATGCCAAAACCAGCAGCGGACTCGCTCCCCACAGGTTCAGCAGAATTGAAGCAATACCGATAGCCACCAGGGCCGAAGTCTTCGCGGCAGTTCGTCCCAGCTTCCAAACCGCCTGCAGAATGATCGCAATCACCGCTGGTTTGATCGCTTGCAGAATTCCTTCCACCCGCGGCAGCGATCCGAACCGCATGTAGGCCGCAGCGATCACCGTAACCAAAACAGCCGCCGGAATGATGAAGCAACCCCCCGCGACCACAAGGCCAACAGTCCCGCGCAGCGAGCGCCCAATAAAAATTCCAACTTCCGTCGAACTCGGCCCCGGAATCAAGCTGGCAGCCGCCACTCGATCCAGAAAATCCTCTTCCGTGATCAGGTGCCGCTTACGGACGAACTCATCCTCCATCATCGCGATGTGCGCCGCCGGTCCTCCAAACGCAATCGTGCCCAACTTCAAAAAAATCAGAGCCAGCTCGAACAGGCGCACCGGATCTTTGGCAGAAGAGTCGCTCCCGGTTTTCATGGTCACGCATCATGAATACAGATCAAGAAATTCCCAGCGCCCGCTGGATTTCCTCCGCGATCCCCGCCGTGATCGCCTTCATCTTCTCTTCTGATTCCGCTTCCACCATCACCCGCGCCAGCGCTTCGGTCCCGGAATAGCGCACCACCACGCGGCCGTTCCCATCCAAGTCACGCTCCGCGGCGTTAATTGCACGCTGCACTTCGGGCACCTGCGCAAAGGGAGTCTTTTCCCGCACCCGCACGTTCTGAATTTTCTGGGGAAACACTTTCAGATCGCTCACCAACTCTGCCAATGACTTCCCCGAACGCACAATCACATCCATCACCCGCAGCGCCGTCAGCAATCCGTCCCCGGTCGTTGCCTCGCCATCGCGAAAAATAATATGTCCCGATTGCTCGCCGCCGAGAGTCGCCTCCATCTTCAACATTTCTTCCAGAACATATTTGTCGCCTACATTCGCCCGCACCATCCGAATCCCGGACTTCTTCAACGCAATCTCGACTCCCATATTCGACATTGTCGTTGCCACCACCGTATCTCCCGCCAACTTGCCGTGCGCCTTCAAATCCCGCGCCGTCAGGAGCAACACGCCATCCCCATTCACCACGCGACCCGCGCCGTCGCAAAACAGAGCCCGGTCTGCATCGCCGTCAAAGGTCACACCTAAATCGAACTTCCCGCCGGACTCCGCCACCATCTTTCCCAGAGTCTCGGGATGCAGCGCTCCGCACCCATCATTAATATTTCTCCCGTCCGGCGTCACGTGTATAAATGTCGCCTGCACCCGCAAGCTGCGAAACAGCTCCGGAGCCTCCGCCGTCGCCGCGCCATTCGCGCAATCCACCAGCATTCGCAGCCCGCTCAAATCCGCCGTCACACTACCAGCCAGCGATTCGATATAAGCCTTGCGCAGCCCTGCTTCTCCCGGCAAAGAAGGCTTCGCGATCTTCAGCGCCGTATCGTCGGCTGCTCCCGGCCGCTCCAGCAGCGCAAAAATTTCTTTTTCAATCGCCAATTCCCGAGCATCCGGCAGCTTGAACCCATCGCCGGAGAAAACTTTGATTCCGTTATCCGTCCACGGATTATGCGANGCTGAAATCACCACCCCCGCCGCCATCCCGCGCGACCGNGCCAAATACGCCACTCCNGGCGTTGTGATCACGCCCGCACTGTGAACCTCNACTCCGACCGCCGCTAATCCCGACGCCACGCGGTCGGCAATCCAGCCGCTCGATTCNCGCGTGTCCTGTCCCATCACTGCTTGCGCCTTGGGAGTTCCGCGCAACAAATCATGTCCCAGCGCGCGCCCAATCAGAAAAGTACTCTCCGCCGTCAGCGGAAACGCTCCCGCCACGCCACGTATTCCGTCCGTTCCAAATAATTGTCTGCTCTGATTGCTCATAAATGATTGCAGTACGACTGAAACGTCAATTAGTTCTGGATTGAGATTAGGGTGTGCCTCCAGGCATACCGTAATGCGCGCGGGAATACATCATGCCTTTAGGCACTGACAGTAACTCCAATGCTGCTTCCTTCAATGCCCACTCCCTACCGCCGGAGTCTTCTCCATCACGACAATCACCCGCACCGGCTCGGGCCGCACCACTTGAATCAGCGGATCCGAGACATATGCATTTGTCACAAAAGTCCCCTGGGTCGTCGTCCCGGAAACATCGATCGGATCGGTGGTCGCCGCATCCATCCCTTCCACGTGCTGTTTCGGACCCACAATCGTGATTCTTTCGGGATCGACCAGCACTTTGGCGATCTGTTCACCAGTCACAAAATTTCCCACCACTCGCGGACGCACCACGACCTCTCGCGTCATCCGCGTGTCGAAACTCAGGTGCACCTGTCCCGGCACCACCTGCACGACCTGCAGATCCCTCGGACGCAGAATCTGCTGCGCGGTCAAATCAAACGTTCTTTCGCCAGCCTGCACAGCCGCTAAATCCAATTCGGCATGAATATCGGTTGCCCGCAGATCGTGAATCAGCCGCTCCGGTCCGCGCACCCGGATTTGCGCCTCCGGAATTGCCGTCGAGCTGATCTCCAGTGTCCACGGCACATGCTCGAATTCAATCGGCACGCGCACCGCCACTTCCGCCGGCTGTTGATTCGGCGCAATCGTCATCCACAGTCCGGTCGCAATCAGCAGCGATAAAATCTTCAGCCAGAAATTGTGCAGCACCCAGCGCCGAAATAATTCCATCACAGCGGACGCTCCGTTTCCGACTCCGACTCCCGCTCCGCGCTCATCGCTGCTCCCGCGCGAAACGGCGACTCCATTCCTATCTCCGATTCGTCCTCTTGTTCGGCCACGGTCGGCAATCCCACAGGGGACATATACCGCCGCAACTCATTCCCCAAGGCTTCGCGCAACTGCTCCACCGTCAAATCCCGCTCAATCTTCCCTCCTACCGCCATGCTGATCGCGCCGGATTCTTCCGAGACAATGACCGCGATCGCATCCGTCTCCTCGGTAATACCAATTCCCGCGCGGTGCCGCGTCCCCATCTGCGTGGAAAGCACCGGATTCATGGATAAGGGCAAAAAGCACGCCGCGGCCGCCAGCCGGTCCTTCTGGATAATCACCGCGCCATCATGCAACGGCGCGCTGGGCCGGAAAATCGTCGCCAGCAGATCGTAGGAAAGCTTCGCATCCATGGCCACGCCGCTCTCGATATACGTCCGCAACCCAATCTCGCGCTCAATCACCATCAAGGCGCCGGTCTGATGTTGCGAAAACAAATTCGCCGCCAGCACGATGTCGTCGTAGGCATCGCCTTCCTGGGCGTTCCCTCGCAAAAAACTTACCCGCCGTCCCACATCGGACAACACGTGCCGAATCTCCGACTGGAACACGACAATCAGCGCAAAGACCACGTAAGGCAGCAAGTGGCTCACCAGCCAGTTCAGCGTGACCAGTTCGCCAATCCGCGCCAGATAAAACGCTGCCGCCACCGCCGCAAGTCCAGCCAGCATCGGCGCAGCCCGCGTCCCGCGGATCATCACGAGGACTTCATAAATAATCAACGCCACGAGCAGAATGTCGATCACAGTAAACGACACTCTCATCCATGGCGTGATCATCCGCGTACCCTCAAATCCCCGCAGAATTTATTTCCTCGGAACATTTCATTCTAATGCACGCTTGAAGAAGATCGGCTCTTCCGCGCAATATAAACACGTCATTAGGCGGATATTTGCAGGCGCTATCGCTGGCATTGGCGCGAACCAAGGTCCCTCGCTTTGCTCCGGATGACAACGGGTTCGAGGCTTGTCGGAAGGTGACCCCGAACAGCTCCCGGTACGATTACTGTAGAACGCGCACCTCTATATTCTTATTTCTTATTTCTTATTTCTTATCTTTTTCTTATTTCTTATCTTTCCGCTTGGGCGCCCCATCACCTTCTGTCGTCCCCTTCACTACCGCCCGAATCTCGCCCTTCGCCACCTTGGCCGAAATCTCTTCCCCACTCCTTACCTGTTCCACATCCCTCACCAGCTTCCCTTCCGCATCAAACACCAGCGCATAGCCGCGGTCCAAAATCGCCAGCGGAGAAAGCATCTCCAGCGCTCTGCCCATGCGCTCCGCGCGCACTCGGTACTGCAACAATAAATTCCTGACCGCACCGCTCAGCGCGGAAGTCTGTGTCTCCAGTTCCCGGCGCACGCCCGCCAGCACCCGGCGCGCGTCATAATGCCGTACCGCGGCTGAAGCCATCTCCCACCGCCGCCGCATTTGCTCCAGCCTCAGCCGCTCCCCGCGCTCCAACCGGAAAGTCAGATCATCCAGCCTTTGCTGACGTTGCCGGATGAAATCCATCATGCGGGCGAATGCCCCATGCTGCGTGCGCACCATCAATTCATTGCGAGCTTCGAGCAAAATCCTCTCCATCGCCCGCACCAGCCGCTCCCGCACTGCCGCCGCCTGATTCTCAATCTCCACCCGCGACCGTATTACCAATTCCGCCGCTGCCGAAGGCGTAGGCGCGCGTAAATCCGCCACAAAATCGCAGATCGTAAAATCCGTCTCGTGGCCTACCGCCGAAATCACTGGAATCTCCGAAGCGGCTACTGCCCGCGCCAGCCCCTCATCGTTAAACGCCGCTAAATCCTCCGCTGACCCTCCCCCGCGACCCACAATAATCACTTCGACACTTTTAGTTTTATTAAAGTATCGAATTCCGCTTACCACTTCCGCGGCCGCCAAATCCCCCTGCACCTGCGCCGGATAAATTACCGCATTCGCCGAATGATGCCTTCTCCGCAGAATGTTCAGAATATCCCGCAGGGCCGCGGCCTGCGGCGAGGTCACAATCCCAATCCGCCCCGGCAAGGTCGGAATTGCTTTCTTCCGCTCGGCAGCAAACAATCCCTCCGCCTCCAGCTTCGTCTTGAGTTGCTCGAACGCAACCTGCAACCCGCCCGCGCCTTTGGGCTCAATGTATTCCGCCGCAATCTGCAACTCGCCGCGGTCTTCATAAATCGTCACCCGCCCCCGCATCACGACTTGCATACCGTCCGCCGGACGAAACCGCAGCAGCCGCGCCTTCGAACTGAACATCACGACTCTAATTTGCGCATTCCCGTCCTTCAGGGTGAAATACAAATGCCCGGAATCCGGCGCGCGAAAATTTGAAATCTCCCCCTCCACCCAGGCATCCGCATATTCCCGTTCCACATGCGCGCGTACCGCGGCGACGAGCGCCCGCACGGTCCAAACCCTCCGCTCCGGCGCGGCAAATTTAAATCCGAGTTGTTCCCTAGTTCCCATCCAGGTAAGAGAAGTCTAGAACAGATTTGCCCGATTGAGATTTTATGCGGCCGTTGGGAGGCGCGAAAAGTTACAGGGCAAGCTTATGGCGTGCCGACTCGATAAATCCGCGAAACTTCTTATCTTGCGTAAGGAGCGGAACGCCGCTTTCGACACGGGTTTGGCGATCAGTGCATCAGCCAACTGGGCCCTACGGCGCTTCGGCGACGATTGCCGGTCGGCATCTTCCAGGAAAAGACAAACTTAGCTGCCGCCGTCCTTATTCGGAGACTTGCCGCGTGTCCGCGGGATCCGCTTCCACGGTCACGTCCACCTCGGCTCCCAGCCTGAGGCGCACCTTATGCCCGTCCTCGTCGATCAGGGTATTGTCGATACGAATCTCCCGGTAGAGATCATCGGCCCCTTGCACGGCGATCTGCGCCTTCTCCGGAATCCGCGGATCGGCAGAGTGGATAACTTTTTCAACAGTTCCGGGCAAGGTAACACTCGGCTTGTCCGTCATGACAGTTCCCTTTCAGGCAGATGAATTAACAAGAGCCACCCTAAGACTACGCAAATTGCCCTAAGGTTGTTTCTCCCCAGACGGTCGAGACAATGCTTTCAACACCTCTAGATAATCCGCGGAGACCTCGCGGATGCGCTGCAAGCGCTTCCTTTCCAGGTTCAATTCTTCCGGAGTGATCCCCAAGTAGGTCCTATTAGCGAGACTCTCCACCTGTTCCCGCATGAGGCGCGCGAGTTCTTCGTGGATTTTCTTGGGGGTAGGGCCGTGCATTATTTACCTTCCGCGGTCGGGGAACGCCCTCTCCCAGACTCGTCTCAATCGACAAGGCTGCTCAAGGACTATAAAAAGCTAGGTGGTATGACCCTGCCAAACAATACCGCGAACGCCCTAGGTAAGGATTTCAAAAAGTCTGGGCTCAACTCTGCGCTGCCCCTTTAGCGGGACGGCTGAAGCCGTACCCTGATCTTGTCTTGCGAATCTGGTCTTCCGCTCTTGGTTTCATAGCGCCGATAAAATGAACCCGGATATATTCGTATTCATGGCCCCATTCGGCAAACTCCTGATCGTTCTGGGCGCGATCCTCGCGGGCATCGGCGTAATCGTAATTCTCCTCTCCCGCACAAACCTTCCTCTCGGACGCCTGCCCGGTGACTTCCTTTATCGCAGTAAACACACCACTGTCTACTTTCCTCTGGCCACCTCTTTACTCTTGAGCGTGGTCCTCTCCCTCGTCGTATATCTGATCAATCACTTCCGGCGATAAATAAGGTACGGCTGGGGCGAGAGAGAAAGCAGGAGCTGCTGGAGAGGAAACCATGATCCCTCACGGCCCGAGGGATGACAGGGCATGATGTCCGCTACATCCCCCCGAAATCCGTGAATTGGTGCGCGAGTCGCCCGCGCTCTCCCTGGCGCTACAATCAGAATTCATGCACTCTGCCCGCATCGCTGAACTTCTGGCCCCCTATTTAAATCCGGCTGTTCTCTCCCCCGCTCAATTAAAAGATATATCGACGTATATCGATCTACTAACTCACTGGAATGCCCGCATCAATTTAACCGCGATCCGCAGCGAAGAAGAAATGGTTACCCGCCACTTCGGCGAATCTGTCTTCGCCGCCCGCCACCTATTCCCTGCTTCTCCGGTGAATCAAGATTTGGACTTTGATTCTGACCCCTCCTTGCCGGCACAATCCGATCCCACTCGACATTCGGTACTCCGCACGCGCAGCTCCCTGCTCGCGGCCGACCTCGGTTCCGGCGCCGGATTTCCCGGAATCCCGATCAAACTCTGGGCCCCGGAAATCCATATGACCCTGATCGAATCCAACCACAAGAAATCCGCGTTCCTGCGCGAAGTTGTCCGCTCCCTTACATTGACGAACATCGATATACAAACCGCCCGCGCCGAATCCCTTTCCCAAACTTACGATGTAGTTACCCTCCGCGCTGTTGAACGATTTCCTTTGATCCTGTCCATAGCGGCGCGCCTTACCAAGCCATCTGGCTGCCTCGCTCTTCTGATTGCGGCGTCCCAGATCGACCAAGCGCGAGCCATTCTCCCCAGGTTCACTTGGCACGACCCAATTTCGGTGCCTGATTCCCGTTCTCGACTGCTCGCGATAGCTTCCCGAGAACCAGAACAGTAATCGGTGGAAGGGAAACATTAAAATAGCCCAATGCAAGCCGATAAATATGGCTTAGAAAACATAAATGTGGGGTTATCTCATATTGATACGAAATTTATACACCTCAAAATCTGTGCAATCCAACCAGCTCGCCTCAATGTTCCGTGCGGAACATTAGATCGAGTGTTCCGGCTGGAACCTGAGCACTCGAACGCAAAGAAAGTTCGTAGTCCGCCCGATGTTCCACCCGGAACACTTAGCAGCTTCTTTTGCACAGCTTTCTCTCGCGATGCACAGGCTTAGCTGCTTGTTTCGAAGGTGGAATCGCATTATGCTTTCCGAGGCTCTGGCTTTCCAAAAAAGTTTATGGGACGTGTCATCGCGGTTGCCAATCAGAAGGGCGGCGTAGGAAAGACTACGACTGCCATCAACTTGGCCGCGTCGTTTGCGGCTGCTGAAGTGAACACACTCCTTGTCGATTGCGACCCGCAATCGAATGCGTCAAGTGGTCTCGGGCTGGTAAAGGATCCGGAACGCTTTTCTTCCTATCACCTACTGATGGGCGATGCCACTGGCGAAGAAGCTCTGGCCACGACCGAACTCGAGCAGCTATGGATCATTCCTGCGCACAAGAATCTGATCGGCGCAAATATTGAACTGGTGGAGGCGGAGCGGCGCGAGTACAGACTCAAGGATGCGATCGCGCCTTTGCGGGATCGTTTCCACTACATCGTGTTGGATTGTCCGCCCGCGCTCGATCTGCTTACGCTTAACGCGCTGGTCGCGGCTGATTCGGTTTTGATTCCGATGCAGGCGGAATACTTTGCGCTGGAAGGCATCAGTGAGCTTCTGGATACAGTCGAGCGCATTCGCGCGGAGTTGAACCCGGGGCTGGAGATTGAAGGGGTGGTGCTCACGATGCTGGATGAGCGCACTAACCTGGCGCAGCAGGTGATTGCGGAGCTGAAGAAGTTTTTTGGCGAGAAGTTGTGTGCGACGACTATACCCAGAAACATTCGCCTGGCAGAGGCGCCGAGCCACGGCAAAGCGGCGCTGGTATACGATCCGCGGTCAAAGGGGGCGGAGAGTTACATTCGGCTGGCGAAGGAGATTTTGGGGCGGCAGCTGTCGGCTGCCGATTCCAGGCCATCCGAAGGGGCAGAGATGGACAGGACGGCTTAGCTTATATCGATGTATATCGATCTTTATATCTACCTATATCGATATACATTCAGGGCAACGGAGGAAGCATGGTCCTTGCGCCTTCGGCCCCGGTTCGCAATGACAGGGATTTTATTGGGGGATGATTGATGACGACGAACGTTGTGGAAAAAGTTGCGGATAAGAAGGACGAGAAGCTGGAGAAGCGGAAAGCTCTGGGGCGGGGGTTGGCGTCGCTGTTGCCGGGACCGCGGGTGGTGACGCCGAGCGTGGCGCGGGAGAGCAGTGGCGGTGGGGTTGAGGAAACCAGGGTCCCTCGCTTGGCGAGGGATGACAAGGCAGATCGAGATGATAAAGGGGATCGGGCAAGTGTCCCAACATCAGCCGCGGCTGCCCCGGCAACTGCCGAGAGCACGGTGGAGCAGATTGAGCTCGATGCGATTGAGCGCAATCCTTATCAGACGCGGGCCGTGTTTGATGAAGAGTTGCTGAAAGAGCTGGCGGAATCGGTTAAGGCAAACGGGGTGGTGCAGCCGATTGTGCTAAGGCCGGCGGAGAAAGAAGGACGCTACGTCCTGGTGCTGGGCGAGCGGAGATTAAGAGCATCGCGACTGGCAGGGAAGCAGACGGTGCCGGCGCTGGTGAAGCGGCTTTCGCTGCAACAGGCCGCGGAGATGACGGTGCTCGAGAACATCCAGCGGCAGGACTTGAATGCGATGGAGCAGGCGGAGGCGTTCCGGGTATTGAGCACGGAGTTCCAATTGACGCAATCGCAGATTGCGGCGCGGATTGGAGTCTCGCGCGAGACGGTCTCGAATTACATGCGGTTGCTGCGGCTGCCGGAAGACGTGATGCAGTATCTGTTGGAAGGAAAACTCAGTTTCAGCGAGGCCCGGGAAATGCTGGCGCTGGATACGCTGGAGAAAATCTCGCAGGTAGCGAAAGAGGCGGTGGAAAAACACTGGAAGCTGGAACAGATTGAAGCGCGGGTACGGGAGATGAATGGATTTGGCTCGCCGACGGACGATAGCGAGCAGAAAACCTCGCGCGGGGCACGCTGGATGGATCCGAATGTGCGAGCGGCCCAGACGGAGATGGAGCGGACGCTGGGGATGCGGGTGAGGATCAGCGATCGAAACGGCAAGGGAAAGATTGTGATCGAGTACGCGACCGTGGATGATTATCAGCGGGTAACGGAGATGCTTAGGGGAAAGAAGTGATCGGTGGGCGGCGGCCATTGACATGGCGATGCCTACTCGGTTCCATCACCGGCAGCGGATCAGGGGTGTGCACCTGCGGCACAGGGGACGAGTCGGGGAAAGCGCTCCGTTCATAGGCCTCAGCTTTCGGTCCTCGGTACCCGGTTTTAAGAGGATGCGCTCGGCGCGGCTCTTAACTCTTTACTCTTTTCCGAACTCTTACTCTTTTCCGAACTCTTCGACTCTTTTCCGAAAATGAATTCCCTAGTGAGATTGGCTTAGTCAGCTTGGGGAATTGTGGGCGCATATAGGATGAGAGAAACGCCCTAAAAGCTCAACAAAGTCCCTCCCCCGCTTTAACGGCGTGTCGTTAACCCCACGAACGAAGGAGGAACATAATGAGCCCAACCCCAAGACTAATTGCATGCACGCTGGCACTCACCCTGTGTACGGGGTATGCGCTGGCTCAAACCGCTCTCGCGCCGGACACTCTGAAGGTGGATTATTTTTCCAACGCCCACAGTAGCGATCCGGATGGGACGGTACGAATCACAAACGCGGGCACGTCTGGTGGCAACCTGTGCGCGGCCATCTTCGTGTATGACGCGCTCCAGGAGCTAACCGAATGCTGCAGCTGCGCGGTCACGCCGAATGGGCTGCAGACACTCTCGGTAGATAAGAATCTGCTGGATAATCCGCTGAACGGAATCTCTCCGACCACGGGCTCGATTCGTATCGTTTCAACGACGCCGGTTGGCGGAGTTTGCCCTCTTCCAGTAACCGGAAAGATCACTCCAACTGCGGGACTCCGGGCGTGGGCAACCCACATCCAGAGTTCCTCCCGCATAACTGAGACGGCCTCGCAAGATGCGACTCTCAGCTCTGCGGAACTAGGTTTGCTGGAAGCCGATTGCCGCGCCGTGGCATTGGTCGGCAGCAAACAGGGTATTTGCACCTGCGGAACCGGAGACTAAGGTCTAAGTTCTGATTCGGATTCCCGCGCTGGCCGGAGTTTAGGACTGGCGCGGGATTTTTTTTGCAAACATTTTTTCGGTTTCGGCTTTCGGCTGTGTTTCATTATTCGGTTTCGCCGACGACAAAAATCTGCGGTTCATTCGATGGCGCACCGCGGGAATCCAATTAGTAACTGGGTGGACTTCCTAACGGATATTTCCAAATGATTCGCGAGTTGAGGGCGGGTATTAACGAGGAAGTGGAACGAGGCTCTTGACAACGGGACGGGTGGTGGTCCAGTTTGAGCAAAATTTCATTTTGTCATTCCGAACCAGAGAGCCTTGCCGGCGAGGAATCTCTTTGGCCAGGGAAAAGCAGATTCCACTTTTTCTCTGCAGCGCACCCGGCGGCTATTATTCCGGTCCTATTTGAAGGTCTTTCTCCCACGCATTAACTTTCAAGATTCTTGCGAAACCAGGTTCGATTGCGCTTGCTGTGCCAATTCCAGCCTTGCGCAAGAACGCCAGAGAACCAAACTCAGAACTGGCGGTAAATTCGAACTCGTTTCCGCACTGGCGTAAGATACGCGCTAAGTATTACTTTTTCCCGGAGGAAGATATTGTGAAAACCAATTGGATGTTTGCATGGATCATCGGTGCGGTTTTGGTCGCGGGAACGATTGTCAGTGTCACGACCGCCTCCGGTCAGAAGACCGCCAGCAAACCATCAGCGAAGCTAACACTGACCGCCATCGACACTGATCATGATGGGACAGTCTCCAAGGCAGAATTCATGACCTATATAGAGGCACAGTTCGACAAAGTAGATACTGATCATGACGGGACTCTTGACGCAAAAGAATTTGAGCAACTGCGAAAGAACCTGGCGGCTGCAACCACGCGCTAAGGCTGGGGTTCCTTAGCTCTTCTCGTGCGCAGTCTGTTCACCGACGTGAATGCGCCCACGGACACACCTGGAACCTTCGTCCGTGCCTACTTCCTCTTCTGCTTTAGTTATCAGCATCAAGGCGCATAGCGAGTAAAGACAAGGTCGGTCGCTTTGGTCTTCTCGTGGCACGGGAAGCAGCTTTTCATGAATGCCGCATCGCCGGGTTTGCCATCTGCGAAGTGACCGAAGCCCCAGCCGCCGGTTGCGGCGTACTTGGTCGAGTCCTTCACCATAAACTGAATGTTCGTCGGGGCCCCGGGAACAAAAGATTGAGCCTGGCCAAAGACTTTGTTGTTTTCGTCGGACGGAACGTTGCGGTAATGCAACGCAGCAATGATGGTGCCGTCCGGGAATGGAAGCTTTCCATCGCGGAAGGCGCTGAACGCTACATCATTGCCCAGGACAGCACCTAAACTGTTGAGCTTGCCCGCTTCATGGGCGGAGGAGATCCACCTCCAGTCGCGGTACCCCTGAGGGATTTCGGTAACGAAGACCGGGGCGGGGTTCCCGTCCGCTTGGCCTGGTGTGGGAGCAACCAGGGCGACAACTCCGGCCACGGTTGCGAGTCCAACCAGGAAGAACGCGAAGTGTTTCATAAGGATTCCTCCATCAAGGATATCGCGATTTTACAACAACCTTCTTGAGGCACTCGGCAACTTTACACTTTTATTCACTGGCATTTTACTCGCGAGCCCGAGCGTATATAGAGATATATACTGGATGCAGGCAAGTGGGAAATCGCGACTTATGATGTATCGCCGATTGCTGAAATCATCGGTGCTCTTCTCAGTGACGGTACTGGGCCTCGCGCAAGTCTCTTCGGCACAGAATACCTCCAGCGATCAGTCCTGGACCGCCAGCAGCCGACAGGAAGACCCGAACGGGGGGATGAATCCCACCCGCACCAGTAAAACGCATACGGTAGTTGACGGTCGAGTCGTTGATAAGACATTGGTCGAGACCTTGGGCCCCGACGGGCAGTACGTGCTCTACTCAGAGACGGAAAAGGAGTCGGTACAGGTCAACGATACTACTGTGCGGAATGTCGAGCGATCGTTCGCCCGAGGCTCGGATGGCGAGCGGACTCTGATTCAGGAAAAGCAAGAAGAGTCGCGCAACCTTCCGGGCGGTGAAGAGAAAGTAGTTCGCAGCATTTCGAATCCTGACGCCAACGGCGCATTGCAGGTAGTGCAGCGCGAATTGGAGGATTCGAAGCAGCTCAGTCGTGGAACGCGGGAGACGACCACCACGGTGCTTACTCTTGACGTGAACGGCGGTCTTACTCCAGCGGCACAGATCGTGGAACGAGAGACGCAAAGCGGCGACGGCACAATCGATTTCAAGAAAACTACTCAACTCTCCGATGGGACCGGGCGCTGGCAGCTCAGCGAAGTCAGAGAAGGCACCAGCAAACAAGAAAACGGCCAGACAAGTAAAGATGAACGCGTGCTCCGGCCCGATTCGAACGGAAATCTCGCGGTCGTCGAACGCACCGTCAGCAAACAGACGGACACCAGTCCGGCAGAGAAGCGCGACACAATCGACAAGTACTCTACGAACGTTCCGGGGCAAGCCGGCGACGATAGCCTGCAACTTGTCCGACGCGAGATCACGGTGCAGCAGAATACTGCCGCAGGCGGGCATAGCACCACCCGGCAAATCGAGCAGGCGAATCCCGGCGATCCCAACAACGGTCTTCGTGTGACCGAGGAAACAATCAATATCGTGAAACCGGGCGGGAGCGGCACGGCCGACGAGAAGCGCACGATCCTCACTACAGATTCCGATGGCCGGCTCGGTGAAGTTTGGGTTGACATAGGCAAAACCAGCAACCCTTCGGTCGTTCAGGTGGACACCCGCTCCGCAAAACCTCAGTAGGTCGAGCACCATACCGAACGCCTCCTGGCGCGCGAAGTTTTTCTACGACCACGAAGCTTGATCGGGGGGTTCCATTTACTCATCATCATTTTTTTGTCTTGCTCGAATCGAAGCTCATGGGTGGCTCATCGAGTGTTCAAAGAAAACTTTGCCGGCGGATAACTAAAATAAGTGAGCGATCATCCATTTGCAGGTGGCATTTGGAGGCGGGTTGTAAAGGCGCGCCCGCCGGGCGGCGGATGCGATTGACGCGATNCGCGATATGCCCNGGAAATCCAACATGAGAGGAATGCACCATGGCGAANGAATCCCATTCTCTGGAAACGGTTAACGGGGATCGATCCCAGATTGAACCGACCTCGTGGCGATTTATCGCGGTAGCGGCCATCGGAATGGGAATCGTAGCCTTCGCTGCGACTGAACTCATGCACTACATTTTGGTGCCGGATATAGGACGATCCGATGAAAGACTGCTCGCCGAAGGGTTATCGGCTCTGGTGGTGAGTTGCCTGACGGCGAGGTTGGTTTACATGAGCCGGGAGCGACAACGTCTCATGATGGCGAGGATGCAGGTGATTGCGGAGATGAATCATCACATCCGGAATGCACTGAGTCCGGTCTCGCTTTCGCTGGATAGCACGGAAGATTTGCAGCTGCATTGCATAATCTCGGAAGCGGTGGACCGAATCGATTGGGCCCTGCGAGAAATACTGCCTCGCGAAATCCCGCTAGAAAAAGGGCAGCAGCATGAGCTGGGATATTTTCAACGATAAACGAATTCCGGTTAAGAACGCGCTGACTCGGTCCGACTCGATTCGGATCTCGCGGGCAGCGCTCTGAGCGGGGCGCTGGAAAACCGAATGGGCGGCACGACCGAAAAGGTCTTTGGCCGACAAGCAAGTTGCAGAGGTCCTTCACGCGAAAGGCGCGCTCAGGATGACAAGGGGTTTGGATTCAGGCTGCAGCTACTTTCCAGCAGCTGCAGTGGCGGTCATCATGCCGGCGATCTTCATGCTTTGAATGCGTTCGAGAACGTTCTCGATGCTGGCGCCGGTGTCGGTGCAGGCGTCGACGTAGGGGTGGCGGCTTCCGTCGGCGTGCATCACGAGCACGGCGGCGGCGACTTGGGACTTCTTGACCATGTAGGGCAAGTGATGGCGGTCGTTGCGGGTGAGGCTGGGACCGAGAATTACCAGGTCGAACGCACTTTTATCCAGCGCCTCGACGACAGCTTTACGGCCAAGAGCGTTGTGTACGGAGTGGCCGGCCTTTTCAAAGGCGGCGGCCGGAGCCGATTGGGCTTGCGCGTCACCTTCGCCGTAGAGAATTCTTATTTTTCCTGTTTTCGCCATTTGCTCCCATCCTGCTCAGTACGCTGGTTGGTAGAAATAAGAAATGCGCGGTACTGGCCACAGACACGGTAGCAATGGGGCGAGTCGGGGAGTACGTCACCGAAGACCAGCGACGAAAGGACGAGGCGGGGCGGTTTGTCTTGCCCGAGGACAATAGTCGAGCTTCGCTCGACCGGACAACCCTTTCGACTTCGCTCAGGCCGGCCAAGGCGCGGTCGTTCCCACAAAAATCAATTTGCCAAACGGCCCTTGTAACGAATGAAATATTCTTCCACTCGGCGCAATTCAGCGATACACTTTTTGGCCAGAGGAAATCCGAAATGTTCCGGTCGCGCTCCGTCGTGTCGATGTTCCTGGTCCCCGCATTTTTGGTCCAAGTCTTTTTGCTTTTTGCCGGCGTCTGTTCTGCCCAGTCATCCGAGTCCGCTTCCACCGAGTCCACGGCCACTTGTTATCTGGACGATGGGAGGCAGGTTTATATTCGCTACAACCCAGTAACCGCAAAGTCGGAGAAGCTATCCAATGGAAAACCGTTTCTTCCCGGCGGCACGGCCATGACGCTGTTCACCGACGCTCCTCTGACTTTTGGCGGATCGACGATACCTCTGGGGGCGTACTCCGTTTATCCGATTCCCGCGAGGGACAAGTGGAGCCTGGCAATTAACAAGAATGTTACGCACGGGGCCGCCTACGATGAGAAGCAGGACGTGGCGCGCTCGACGATTGAAACCGACCCGGTGCCAGCGGCTGCCGATCAACTCGAGGTCGCGTTCGCGCATGTGGGACAGAAATGCACGCTGCGCATTTACTTCGGGAAAGTGGCGACGTTTGCCGAGTTCGTGGCGAAATAAGTCACGTTCGATTAGAGATTTTGGACGATGGACCTCAATCTTCAACCCGCGTCACCCGCGAATGTCTGAGACAATGCCGGGCATGCGCTTTCTGCTGATTGTGCTTTTGATCAGTGCCGCCTTTGGCCAGACTGTGCGGCAGACTCAATCTTCCAACACTACGGAAAATCTGCGCGGGGCGAGCGTGGTCTCGGAGCAAGTGGCGTGGGCCTCGGGCTCCCATGGGACGTACCTGCGTACGATGGATGGCGGGCACACGTGGAACGTTGCGCAGGTGCCGAGCGCGGCTACGCTTGATTTTCGTGGCGTCGTTGCGTTCTCGGCGGAAGAAGCTTTTCTCATGTCTTCCGGGCCGGGGGAGCAGTCGCGCATTTATCACACATCGGACGGCGGGCAGCACTGGCAGATGCAATTCACCGGCAGCAATCCAAAAACTTTTTTTGATTCGATCGCGTTTTGGGATTCGCAGCACGGTGTCGTTCTTGGCGATCCCGTGCCGGACCAGAGTGGACAGCTAAAATTTCAACTGCTGGTCACCAGCGACGGACAGACGTGGACTCCGATTGCTTCATCGCAAATGCCGGCGGCGGCTGAAGGCGAGGGAGCGTTTGCGGCGAGTAATTCCTGCATCGCTATTCTTCCGGACCATATTCTTGGGGATCAAATTCCTGGAAATCAACGGAGCGGCGCCGCGGCGGTCGGCAAGGCGGAGGAAAGAGCAGGGGTGAAAACAAAAGATGGGGCCGCATCTCCGGGGAGCAATATTTGGTTTGCTACCGGCGGGAAGGTCGCGCGTGTGTTTCATTCGGCTGACCGGGGGCTGAGCTGGGAAGTTTTCCCGACTCCGATTGTGCATGGGGCGGATTCGGCGGGCATTTTCTCGATCGCATTTCGAGACGCGAATCACGGTGTAATCGCCGGAGGTGATTATAAGCATCCCGATTGGGATGGGCCCAATCTGGCCTTTACCAATGATGGCGGTAAGTCGTGGTCGCTTTCGCAAATTTACCCGCAATCTTATTATTCTGCCGTGACTTACGACCGTGGGGCGACGGCGCATGCGGCGGCGGGGCTGGAGGACAGCCGGGCTCATGTGCGCCTTTTTCTGGTAGCGCCCAAGTTTATCTTTGATTTTCGGCCGCCGAGAGACCCTACGCGGATCAGCCCGCCGAAAAAGTCGGGGATTGGATTCAATGCTGTCAGCACTTTGCCGGGCGGCGGGGCCTTCTTTGTGGGGCCTAAGGGGTCGATTGCCACCATTCCTTGATCTCTCTGCTAATGGGTGGTGCAGGCGACTTTCTCGGAGCCGGCGGGTCTGTTCTAACATCCAAGCTTTAGCGCGTGTACCATTGGGCAAAGATAGGGTTCTGCCGGATGGACGATTTGGGATACACTCGCTATAACGTTTCAAAGAGTATGTTCACTCCGCACCCAAACCTTTCCGATGACGTTAACCGCGTCATCGTTCAGTCGGAAATTGAAGGCGGAGTTTTTTTACACGATTTGCCGCCCTCGACCATCCTCGAAATTCAGACTCTCAATCATTGCTATAAGGCTGTGCTTCTGGGCGGGAGCGATGCGCTGATCTCCGGGCATCCTGAGTTTTGCCCGAATCCGGTGCAGGTAGCGATTGCGGGATCTTCGTTTGGAGGATCCATGCTGAAGCTGCGCTATGTGGGGCGGGGCATGCACCTTGAATTCCGGCATCCCGAATATGCGACGCCGATTATTACTTCTCCGATTCAGGAAATACGGGATTATACTGCGGCGTAGTTTTGGCGCTCCGTGGGCGGAGTTCCGTGATGAGTTGGAGTTCCGCTAGTTGATCGTCAGTCGAGCTTCGCTGGTCTGGACAGGCGGCTGTCCCTACATAAGTACCGGCATTGACGAACTGCACCAACCCCACTAACATTCCTCCCGGAAGCGCCCAAGCCGGATTATGACCATCACCACTCGCGAAGTCAGCCACGTCACCATTGTCGATCTGCACGGGCGCATTACGCTGGGCGAGGAAACCGGTAAAGTTCGCGAGGCCATCCGCGGGCTGATCGCGGCAGGCAAGAAGAAGATCGTGCTCAATCTGGCACATGTGGATTACCTCGACTCTTCCGGGGTGGGCGAGCTGGTGAGCAGCTACACTGCCGTGCGCAACTCCGGCGGGGAACTCAAACTCTTCGGCCTGACCAAGAAGGTTCGTGACATTCTTTACGTCACCAAGCTCTACACCGTATTCGATATCAAGGACGACGAATTCACGGCCGTGAAGTCGTTTGACTACTTTTTTGCCCAGTGAATTCAGGGCAGAGCCCTCATAATGCAGGACAACCGGCCTAGGAAAGACAGCCTCGCCAGTGCGAAAATAACGATTCTTTCCTGGATTGCGGGTCCGTTTGAGCAAGAAGGCAAAATCCAGCCAGGAGGTCCCTCGGTCCGCTGGTGAAAACGCGGACCTTAGGGACGACTCCAAGTCGAGGTTCCGAGTGTGGAAACCGAAACTGACCCCTACGCTTTCCTCTTTCCCGCTGATTGGGAATGCGGTATGCTAACTACCTCCCCTTTTGTATCCCCATACGAAACCGCAATGAGAGAGAAAGAAAAACCATTAGGATCAGTCGGCTCCGCTAGCCTCTCCGCGGAAATTATTATCGTAGGAGGCGGCCTGGCTGGGACAGCGCTGGCTGTTGTATTAGGACGCCAGGGTCGTCGCGTGATCGTGGTTGATCTCCACGCCAGCTGCCCGCCGCTATTCAGAGCTGAGAAAATCGAGA